>Ga0102944_1002269_pt1 | contig 11487 bp, 8 predicted proteins | sample SalPonD_shore_MG_FD_78172 | JGI IMG/M metagenome (GOLD analysis project Ga0102944, IMG submission 78172) | Salt pond soil microbial communities from South San Francisco under conditions of wetland restoration - Salt Pond MetaG... | ecosystem: Environmental > Aquatic > Marine > Intertidal zone >... | reverse complement strand
CGAGATGGAGTTGAGGATGCACTTGCCCTGCATGCACTGCAGGCCGGCCTCCATGACGTCGAACTTGGAGGAGTCGATCATTACCGGCACGCGGGCGATGTCCGGCTCCGAAGCGACCAGGTTGAGGAACGTCACCATCGCCTCGTGGGCATCGAGCATGCCCTCGTCCATGTTGACGTCGATCACCTGGGCGCCGTTGTCCACCTGGTCGCGGGCGACTTCGAGCGCGGTGTCGTAGTCGTCCTCCATGATCAGGCGCTTGAAGCGTGCCGAGCCCGTGACGTTGGTGCGCTCGCCGATGTTCACGAACATCGAGTCGTCGTCGATGTTGCAGGGCTCCAGACCCGACAGGCGCGTCGCTGCGTCCACCGACGGTACCGGCCGCGGCGGCAGGTCCGCCACCGCCTCGCGCATGGCGCGAATGTGCGCCGGTGTGGTGCCGCAGCAGCCGCCGATGATGTTGACGAAGCCGCTCTCGGCGAACTCCCGGACGATGCCGGCCATGAACTCCGGCGAGTGATCGTACTCGCCGAACTCGTTGGGCAGCCCCGCATTCGGGTAGATGGTTACGAACGTGTCGGCGACGCGGCTGATCTCCTGCACGAAGGGGCGCATCAGGTCCGCGCCGAGCGCGCAGTTGAGGCCGACCGTAAACGGTCGGGCGTGGCGTACGGAGTTCCAGAACGCCTCGGTGGTCTGGCCCGACAGCGTGCGGCCCGAGGCGTCGGTGATGGTGCCGGAGATCATGGTGGGCAGCCGCCGCCCGATCTCTTCGAACAGCTCCTCGAGCGCGTAGATCGCGGCCTTGGCGTTGAGCGTGTCGAAGATGGTCTCGATGAGGATCAGGTCCGCACCGCCGTCGACGAGGCCGCGCGCCGCCTCCAGGTACGCCTCGCGCAGCTCCTCGAACGTCACGTTGCGCTTGCCTGGATCGTTGACGTCGGGCGAGATCGAGGCGGTTCGGTTGGTGGGGCCGATTGCCCCGGCCACATAGCGCGGCCGCGCCGGGTCCTGCTTGTCGAACTCGTCGCAGGCCTCGCGGGCAAGCCTGGTGGCGGCCACGTTCAGCTCGTAGGCCAGATGGGAGAGGTTGTAGTCCGCCTGCGCGATGGTGGTGGAGCTGAAGGTATTGGTCTCGACGATGTCCGCACCCGCGGCCAGATTCTCGCGATGAATGTCGCGAATGATGTCCGGCTGCGTCAGCACCAGGAGATCGTTATTCCCCTTGAGATTGTCTTCGTGATCGGCGAAACGCTCGCCGCGAAAGTCCCTTTCGCCCAGATCGTAGGACTGGATCATCGTTCCCATGCCGCAGTCGAGCAGCATAATGCGTTCTTGCAGCGCGGTTCTGAGTCCGGTAATGCGATCAGTCATGTGACTCCGTTACCTTCCAGCGGATGAAGCCCCGCATTATACGGAAATGGCCCGAAATTTCCGGTGTTTGCCTATGAGCGGCATGGCGCCGGCCTTGAGCCGGGTTGCACACTCGGCATAGTCTGCGGTTCATCGCGGCGCTCGGTCGCGGCTTAACGGCGGCGCCCCGCGCGCGTCGCCGCACGGGAGGTGATGTTGAGAACGCTCGTGATTGGTGGCGGCGTGATCGGAGCCACGACTGCCTATTTCCTGTCCGAGGCCGGCCACGATGTTACGGTCGTCGACCGCGGGCCGTCACTGGCGGCGGAGTGCAGCTTCGCCAACGGTGGGATGCTGCACGCCAGCCACACCGAGCCGTGGAATACCCCCGAGGCCATCGGCCAGCTGCTGCGCTGGATCGGTCGGGAGGACTCCCCGCTGCTGCTTCGCCCCGGCCAGATACCCAATCTCATAGGCTGGGGGCTCGGCTTCCTGCGGTACAGCCGCGCCAGTCACCATGAGCGCAATACCCGGGTGAATGCGCGCCTGGCTGTCTACAGCCAGCAGGTTATGGACGACATCCGGGCGCGCGAGGACATCGCCTACGATCACCAGACGGCAGGGATCGTCAAGATCTTCCGCGATCCCGCCGAGCTGGACGCCGCGCGCCAGGCCTCCGAGATGATCCGGGGCACGGGGGTCGACTTCGACATGCTGGATACCGAAGGCGTGCTCGCTCTGGAGCCGGCACTGGAGGATATCCGCCGCGAGCTCGTCGGCGGCGTATTCTATCCGAGGGACGAATCCGGCGACTGCCGCATCTTCAGCGAGGAGCTGGGCCGGCTGGTCCACAGGCGGGGCGCGGATATACGGCTTGGTGAGACCGTGCGACGGCTGGAAGGCGACGGCAGGGGCGTAACGGGGGTGGTGACCGACCGTGGCACGCTGACCGCCGACCGCTATGTGCTGGCGGCTGGCGTCGATGCCCCGCTTCTGGTCAAGCCGCTGGGGTTCCGCCTGCCCATCAAACCGGTGAAAGGGTACTCCGCCACGCTGACTGTGGCGGGCCTTCCGGGTGCGCCGACCATGCCCATCATCGACGAGGGCCGCAAGCTCGTCATCACGCGCCTGGGCGGCCGGCTTCGGGTGGCGGGGACGGCGGAGTTCGCCGGCTACGACTACACCATCCACCGGGCGCGGGTGGAGGCGGTCCTGCGCCAGGCCCTGCTGAACCTGCCCACGCTCGCCGCGGAGGTGGACGTCGCGCAGGCCGAACCGTGGGCGTGCCTGCGACCGATGACCGTGGACGGGCCGCCGCTGCTGGGCGCGAGCCCGGTGTCGAACCTGTTTCTGAACACGGGCGCCGGGCACCTGGGCTGGACCTTCGCCGCCGGCGCTGGCCGCGTAGTGGCCGATATCGTCTCCGACCGCGAGCCGGAGATAGACATGGACGGGCTGACCCTGCAACGTTACTGATCCTGCGGAGCGGCGGCGATACGCAATGGCTGATTCACGCGCGATACCGACCGACACCGATATCGACTGGACCGGGGTTGCCGGTGTCTCCATCGTGGAGAATGGCGATCCCCTGGTGCCGCTGGATCTGATTCCGGAGCGAGTGCTCGTGCATCCGGTCTACCACCTCTCCGGCGTGCCGGGCGCGCGACCGCAATGCCTCGGGCGGGCCAGTGTGATGGAGCGGTTGGTACGCGTCGCCGAGGAGTTGCCCGACCGTCTGCGGATCGTCGTGCTGGACGCCTGGCGGCCCCTGGCGGTGCAGCAGCATCTCTACGATCGCCTCGAGGCTCTGCTCGCCCATCATCACCCGAACCTCTCCGGTGCCGAGATCGCCGTACGGACGCGGGCATTCGTGGCGCCGCCGAGTGACGACCCGTCGCGGCCGAGTCCCCACCTGACCGGCGGTGCCGTGGATCTCACCCTGGTCGATTCCCGGGGCCGGATGCTGCCGATGGGCAGTGCCTTCGACGAGGTCACCGAGCGCTCCTATACAGGGCACTACGAGACGGGGACCGCCGATCCGACGATCCGCGACAACCGCCGGCTGCTCTACCGCGCCATGAGAAATGCCGATTTCGCCAACCTGCCGACCGAGTGGTGGCATTTCAGCTACGGCGACCAGCTCTGGGCGTGGAGCAACGGCACCGACCGGGCGCGCTACGGCCCCGTCGAGCCCGAGACCATGGAGCAGGCCTGGAGCCGCCAGTTACGGGCGTCGGAATATCCGCACGACCCGTAGGAGCGGCGCCTCGCCGCGAACGGCGGCGGGCAGGGCGTTTGCCGAAGAATTCGCCGCGAGGGCGCGGCTCCTACGCGGGGTGGGGCGTTCGCCTCCTCACGTAGGAGCGGCGCCTCGCCGCGAACGGCGGCGGGTAGGGCGTTTGCCGAAGAATTCGCCGCGAGGGCGCGGCTCCTACGCGGGGTGGGGCGTTCGCCTCCTCACGTAGGAGCGGCGCCCCCGCCGCGAACGGCGGTGAGTATGGCGCGTGCCGAGGAGTTCGCCGCGAGGGTGCGGCTCTTGCGCGGGGTCAGGCATTTCCGGCGCCCCGCTACGGCACCGTTTCCTCGGGGAACACCAGCGGCGCGCGCTGGCCGGTCCCGGCATGGCGCAGCAGCAGGTCGAGAAACAGACCCTCCGCCCGGCTGTGGCGGGCGCGCGGATTGGTCACCAGGTAGATGTCGATGGCGGGCGGGTCCTGGTACGGAGGCAGGCGCCAGAGAAGGCCGGCGCGGATGTCCCGCTCGACGACGTGAATCGGCAGCGGCCCTATGCCGAGGCCGGCCGTGATCATCCGTCGTACCTCCTCCAGGTTCGATGACGTTCCCACGATGGGCCCGTGGAGATCGAGCCGCGCCCGCAGCATGGCGACCGGTCGCAGGGCATCGGTCAGGCGGTCGGTCTTGAAGGAGACGAACGACTCCTCGCGAAGCTGATCCAGCCCCAGTCGGCGCCGACCGAACAGCCGGTGCCGCGGACCGCAGAAGAAGCCGAAGTGCTCGCGGAAAAGCAGCCGGTAGTCGAGCCGGGGGTGGCGCTCGCTCACCAGGCAGATGCCGAGCGTGGCCTCCTTGGCGAGCACCGACTGGGTGACGTGACTGGAGGTGGCCACCTCGATGTTGAGTGTGACCTCCGGGTGTCGGGCGTGAAACGACGCCAGCGTCGCATCCAGCGGCGGGAACACCACGTGGCTCGCCATGCAGATGTCCAGATGGCCGGTGAGCTCCGCGCCGTCGTCCTCCAGCAGTTGCCCGAGCCGGCCGATGCTGCCGCAGATCTCCTCGCACTCCCGGTAGAGCGTGGTGCCGTGCTCCGTGAGCTCGAAGCGCCCGCGGCTGCGGTCGACGAGGCGTTTGCCGAGCTGATCCTCCAGCCGCTTGAGCGCGTTGCTCACCGTCGGCTGGCGGTAGAGCAGGCGGTTGGCGGCACGCGTGATGGACCCCTCCTGCACGATCACCATGAACGTGTGCAGGAGGTTCCAGTCGAAGCTGCGCCGCTCGCGGGCGGTCTCCTGGTGATCGGTCATTGGCCCGCTCCATAGCTGATCGCTATACCCGGCATTCTGATTATCTATTTGTAGAATGTGCAACCTCCGACTTTACTGAGTAGTGGCGGGCCGGCCGGAACACGATTCCGGAACACCGACATAACGACGCCGGTCGCGCCGGGGAGAAGAGCATGGCTGCATTCGCGGAGGCCGATACGGACCGGACGCCGGCGCTGCTGCTGGCACCGGCGCTGACGGCGATCACGCTGCTGATGGTGATCCCCGCCTGCTTCATCGTGGTGTACTCGTTCTGGCTGCGCACCGGGACCGGCGCCGAGCAGGTCGGCTTCTACCTGAAGAACTGGGAGGAGGTCCTCACCGATCCCTTCTATCGGGACATCCTGCTGCAGACCTTCAAGATCGCCGGCATCTCCACCATCGTCTGCGCGCTGCTCGGCTACATCCCCGCCTACTTCGTCGCCTACACGCGCTTCCGCCACAAGTCCTTCCTGCTGCTGCTGATCATGCTGCCCTTCTGGATCAGCTACATCATCCGCACCATGTCGTGGATCAATATCCTCGGCACCTCGGGCGCGGTGAACGCGGTGCTGCTCTGGCTCGGAGTCATCGACCACCCCCTCGACATGCTCTACAACCAGACGACGGTGGTGCTCGGTCTGGTGCACTACCTGCTGCCGTTCATGATCCTCAACATCTACGTGAGCCTGGACGGCATCGACCGCAGCCTCACCGACGCCGCCCAGTCGCTCGGCTGCACCGGCTGGCAGGCCTTCCGGGAAGTAACCCTGCCGCTGTCCCTGCCCGGGCTCGCCGCCGGCAGCCTGCTGTGCTTCGTGCTCGGCTCGGGCACCTACATCACGCCGATGATCCTCGGCGGCCCGACCGACGCGATGTTCGCCAACCTGGTCTACGAAGCCATCGTGACGCAGCTGAACTGGCCGCTCGGGTCGGCGCTGTCCCTGGTGCTGCTGATCCTGCTCGGCGGCCTGGTGGCGGTGTACACGCGGTATCTCGGCATCGACCAGATCGCGAGGAGCTTCCGGTGAGCGCGGCTCGGGCGGGCATTCGGCGCGCCACGGGCGGCTGGGTCTGGATCCGCACCGTCACGGTGCTCGTCTACGCGTTCATGTTCGCGCCGATCGTCGCGGTCATGCTGCTCGCGTTCAATCCGAGCCAGTTCGGCAGCTTCCCGATGCACGGCTTCTCCTTGCGCTGGTTCCTGGCGCTGTGGCACGACGACGCCATCATGCGGGCATTCCGCACCTCGCTGATGCTGGGGGCGATGACCAGCGTGATCTCCACCACGCTCGGCGTGCTCGCCTCGCTCGCCATGGTGCGCTACGACTTCCCCGGCAAGCGCACCGCATCGACCGTGCTGCTCGCGCCGATCCTGGTGCCGGAGGTGGTGCTGGCGGTCTCGCTGCTGCTGTTCCTGCGCTTCCTGTCGGTGCCGAAGAGCTTCGGGCTGCTGCTGCTGGGGCACGTGATCTTCACGCTGCCGTTCGTCGTGCTGGTGGTGCAGGCGAGGCTCGTCGCCATCCGGAGGGAGTACGAGGAGGCCGCTCTGAGCCTCGGCGCGAACCCGATACAGACGTTCTTCGCGGTCACGCTGCCGCTCATGCTGCCGGCGGTGCTCGCCGGAATGCTGTTCAGCTTCACGATCTCCTTTGACGACATCACTGGCACGCTGTTCTGGAAGCCGGGTGGCGTCGAGACCGTTCCCACGCAGATCTTCGCGATGCTGCGCAACTCCATCAGCCCGGAAATCAATGCGCTCGGCACCGTCATGGTGATCGTCACGGTGGCCGTCCCCCTGCTCGGGGTGGCCATCGCGCGGCGGCTGGCGGCGCGCCTGAGAGGACGCTGAGAAACGCCCGCGGGGCGGACAACCACGGAGATGTACGTTATGGGTGACACCAAGCAACTGGACGCGCTGCTGGAACGCTTTCGGTCCGGCGAGCTGGACCGACGCTCGTTCCTGAAGCTGCTCGGCATGAGCGGCATCGCGGCGGGTGCGATCGGGGGACCGTTCGGGTTGATGATGCGCGATGCACGCGCCGCCGTGGAGCAGGTGCGCTTCGACGGCTGGGGCGGTGTGGTCTCCAAGGCCTTCCGCAAGTACGCCTTCGACCCCTATGAGAAGGCCACGGGCATCAAGGTGGTGGACGGCACCTTCGGCGGCGCCGACGAATACCTGGCGCGGGTGCGGGCGAGCCAGCCGGGGGAGTTCAACATCGCCCACCTCTCCGGTGTGTTCGACTACGCGCGCTACCACAGCCTGGGTCTGTCGACGACGCTGAACGAGGACAACATCCCCAACCTCAAGAACGTCATCAACACGCTGCAGAAGCCCTTCCGCAGGATCACCGACGGCAAGCTCTCCGCGGTGCCCTACGACTACGGCACCACCGGCATCGCTTACAACCGCAAGCACATCAGCGACGACGAGGCGAAAGAGAAGGGCGCCAAGCTCCTCATCGACGACAAGTACAAGGGCAAGATCGGGGCCTGGGGCGAGTGGAAGACGCGTATCTGGTACGCGGCGCTGCAGACGGGGCAGGACCCCAACAATATCGAGGACATGGACGCCGTCTGGGACGCCGTGCGCCAGAGCCGGGACAACCTGCTGAAGTACTGGAGCTCCGGGGCCGAGCTGATGAGCCTGCTGGCCAACGAGGAGATCTACGTCACCGAGGGCTGGTCCGGCCGCATCAAGGCGCTGCAGGAGCAGGGCCACGACATCGGCTATCTGGATCCCAAGGGTGGCCTCGCCTGGCAGGAATGCCTGTTCGTGATCAAGGGCAGCCCGATGCCCGAGTGCGAGAAGCTGCTCAATTTCATGCTCGAGCCCAAGGTGGCGATCGCGGTGGCCGAGGGGCAGAACTATCCCCCGGCGCTCGATCCGACCAAGGTCGACCTGGGGGACAAGGTGCCGAAGCTGCCGGCCTTCGATCCGACCGGCACGCTGGCCTCGCTGAATTTCTTCGATCCCCAGTACTGGAATCAGCACGAGGGCGAGTGGTCGAAGAAATTCAGCCGCGTGCAGCGGGGTTACTGAGGGGGTGGCAGCGCGTCGCCGTGCCGTTCCCCGGGGTCGTGTCCTCCTCCGCGGCCCCGGGGACGGCGCCTGGCGGCCGCCGGCGCGGTGACGCGGGTCGCCAACACTGATGCGGAAGTCTGAATATGGGTGAAACGAACAATGCGGTCGAGCTGCGGGATGTGGTGAAGCGCTTCGGCGAGGTGACCGCCGTCGAGCGCTCCAACCTGTCGGTGCCGGAGGGCAGCTTCGTGACCTTCCTCGGCCCCTCCGGCTGCGGCAAGACCACCACGCTGCGCATGATCGCCGGACTGGAGGCGCCCAGTGACGGCGACATCCTGGTGCGCGAGCGCCGCGTCAACGATATCCCGATTCACCGGCGCAACCTGGGGCTGGTCTTCCAGAGCTACGCGCTGTTTCCGCACAAGACGGTATTCGACAACGTCGCCTTCGGCCTGAAGTACCGCAGAGTGTCCGGGGACGACATACGCAGACGTGTGCGGGAAGCGCTCGCGCTGGTGAAGCTGCCGCAGACCGAGGACCGGTTCCCCTCGCAGCTCTCGGGCGGTCAGCAGCAGCGGATCGCGCTGGCCCGGGCCATCGTCTTCGAGCCGGACGTGCTTCTGCTCGACGAGCCGCTGTCCGCCCTCGACGCGAATCTGCGCGAGGAGATGCGTATCGAGCTGAAGCGAATCCAGCGCGAGCTCGGAATCTCCACGGTGTTCGTCACCCATGACCAGTCCGAGGCGCTGGCGCTGTCGGACAAGGTAGTGGTGATGAGCGACGGCCGCATCGAGCAGGAAGGCACGCCGGAGGACGTCTACAACGAGCCGCGGACGGCGTTCGTTGCGGACTTTCTCGGCAACTCCAACATCCTGGCCGGCCGTATCGCCGGTGACGCCGGTGGCTATGTGCGGGTGCGGCTCGACGACGGACCGGAGATCCTCGCCCACGCGCGCGACGGGCGGGCGCGGCCCGAGGGCGAGAAGGTGCGTCTGGTGATCCGCGCGGAGAAGCTGCTGCTTGCCGACCGCCATGACGCCGGGGAGGGCGAAACCGTGCTGGACGCCCGGGTGGCCACGGTCGACTACCAGGGCCAGGCGGCGCGCTACCTGCTGGACGCCGGGCCGCTGTCCCTGCAGGCCATCAATCCCATCGACCGGCACCCGTTTCGCGAGGGAACGCCCGTGCAGCTGCGCATCCGCGGCGAGGACTGCGTGCTGCTGGACGGCGCCGCGGACTGAAGGCGGCGCATGCCGAACTGCGACCCCGAGGACCTTCGAGGCACGACATGACCGCTATTCCCCGAGCGGGGCACGACGATCGTCGCCCCTCACACCTGTTCTACCAGTCGCGTCAGCGGCGGCCGGTGCTCGACCGCGCCCAGGGCATCTACCTGTGGGATAGCCACGGTCGCCGTTATGTGGACGGCAGCTCCGGCGCCATGGTGAGCAATATCGGTCACTCCAACGCCAACGTGCTTGCCGCGATGCGTGCCCAGATGGAGCGGGCCACCTTCGGCTATCGCCTGCACTTCGAGAACGAGCCGGCGGAGACACTGGCCGCGCGAGTCGCGGCCCTGATGCCGTCGGGGCTGGACCGCGTTTTCTTCGTCTCCGGCGGTTCCGAGGCCGTCGAGAGCTGCATCAAGCTGGCCCGACAGCACGCCGTGGCGACCGGCCAGGCCAGCCGCTACAAGGTGATCTCGCGCTATCCAAGCTACCACGGCTCCACCCTCGGAGCGCTTGCGCTCACCGGCTACTCGCCGATGACCGGCCCTTTCGCGCCGATGATGCACGAGATGCCGAAGATCGCGGCGCCGACCTGCTATCTCGACCGCGACGAGCTCACGACGGAGCAGCGCGGGCTGCGCTACGCGGACATGCTCGAGACCGAGATCCTGCGCCAGGGGCCGGAGACGGTGCTCGCGTTCATCATGGAGCCGGTGGGAGGCGCCTCCACCGGCGCGCTGGTCGCGCCGGACAGCTACTACGGGCGAATCCGCGACATCTGCGATCGCTACGGCGTGCTGCTGATCTACGACGAGGTGATGTCGGGCGCGGGCCGCACGGGACGGTTCCTCGCCGCGGAGCACTGGGGCATCACCCCCGATCTGCTGGCGTTGTCCAAGGGGTTCGCCGCGGGCTACGCGCCGCTGGGGGCCATGGTGGCGCCGGGGTGGATGGTGGAGCCAGTGCTGGAGGCGGGCGGTTTCGTCCACGGCTACACCTACGCCGGCAACCCGCTCGCCTGTGCCGCCGGCCTGGCCGTGCTGGAGGAGATAGAGCGCCGGGACCTGGTGGCGAACGCCGCCGCCATGGGCGACGTCCTCAAGCAGCGGCTGACCGGGTTCATGGAACGTTTCGCCTTCGTCGGCGACGTGCGCGGCAAGGGGCTGCTGCTCGCGATGGAATTGGTGGCGGACCGCGAGACCATGGCCACGCTCCCGCCGGAGCGCATGGCCGCCGCACGGCTGATGGAGCTCTGCTACGAGCGCGGGCTCATCGTCTACTGGCGGCGCACCCGGGGTGGCACCTCCGGTGACCATATCCTCGTCTGCCCGCCGATGATCGTCACCGAGGACCAGATCGGCGAGATCATGGACCCTCTGACGGACGCCCTGACAGCGCTGGAGGCGGAGCTGTGACGTCTCGATCCTCGTCGACGCCCCTATTCGGCCGTCCGTTTCCGGGGCGGGCGGGGGTGTGCCTCGCCGGGACACGCTGTGAATACATCCCTGTACGCTCGACGGCGGCGTCCCTGCCGCCGACGGTCCCGGCGAGGCACACCCCCGCCCGACGTATCGCCGGGGCGTCTCCCGCGCGCGCTGACGGACAACAATGGCCGCCATCGTGCGCGCGGCGTCACCTGTTCGTGGAGGCGGGGGCATGAGCCGAAAAGTCATCATCACCTGCGCGGTCACCGGCTCGGTGCATACGCCGAGCATGAGCGAGTACCTGCCGGTCACGCCGGCGGAGATCGCCGAGCAGGCCATAGAGGCCGCCGAGGCCGGCGCCTCCGTACTTCACCTCCATGCGCGTGATCCGGAAACCGGGCGCCCCACGCCGAACCCCGATGTGTTCATGCAGTTCCTGCCGCGCATCGCCGAGGCGACGGACGCGGTGGTGAACATCTCCACCGGCGGCGGAATGCCCATGACTGTGCATGACCGGATGCAGGCGGCGTTGCGCGCCCGCCCGGAGATGGCCTCGCTCAACATGGGCACCATGAACTTCGGCCTCTATCCGATGCTGGACCGACCCCGCAGGTGGCGATTCGACTGGGAGCCCGAGTTCCTGGAGTCGAGCCGGGACTTCGTATTCCGGAACACCTTCGCCGACATCGAGACCCTGCTGCACGAGCTCGGCGAGGGCTGCGGCACCCGTTTCGAGTTCGAGTGCTACGACGTGGGGCATCTCTACACGCTTGCGCACTTCCTCGAACGTGGCCTGGTTCGGCCGCCGCTGTTCGTGCAGTTCGTGCTGGGGATCCTCGGCGGTATCGGCGGCGACGCCGAGAACCTCACGCACATGAAGCGCATCGCCGACAAGCTGTTCGGCGAGCAGTACCGCT
>Ga0102944_1002267_pt1 | contig 11499 bp, 8 predicted proteins | sample SalPonD_shore_MG_FD_78172 | JGI IMG/M metagenome (GOLD analysis project Ga0102944, IMG submission 78172) | Salt pond soil microbial communities from South San Francisco under conditions of wetland restoration - Salt Pond MetaG... | ecosystem: Environmental > Aquatic > Marine > Intertidal zone >... | reverse complement strand
GCGGGTGGAATCCAGCAGGTTGCGCGCGGTGAGGGTCTCCACCCGGCTCACCAGGGTGAAGCTGCCGACGAGCACCATGAGCAGGAGCGTAACCCACAGCACCAGCACCAGGGCTATGCCGCGTTGGCGCCTCATCGCTTGTCACCCTGGCCGGGGGGCAGGGGCCCGAATGGGATTTGCTGGCCGCCGCCGCGCGCCGCGCTGTCCACCTTGGGCGACACCAACAGGGTGGGCCATCGAATGCGCGCATCTTCGCGCATGGTCAACTCCACCCGGATCATCAGCGGCAACCGGTCCAGCTCGCGCCACTCGTTTACCCACTCGGGCTCGCCGTCCTGGGTCTCGGGCGGCTCCAGGTAGGAAAATTTCGCCTCGTCGATGCCGCCCAGCAGGGTCACCGGCTTGGGCTCGTCGTTCTCGTTCCTGGGCCTGTCGGCGTCCGGCCCGTATTGCAGCACGCGGTGCGCGAACACCAGGTCCAGCCCGTCCTCGCCGCGGTCCAGCACCAGGCTCTGTATGTACGGCCCGCCCGAGGACAGATAACCGGGCATCGGCCCGGCGAACTGCAGGCTCTCGGGTCCGCCCTCGAACACCACCTGCCCCAGGGTGTCGTCCTGGTCGAAGGGCATGGGCTGGGCGCGCGACAGTTGCGCTCGGACGAACTCCTGGGCGAGACGCAGGCGGTTGACCCGCTCGATGGTCGCCTCGCCCTGTGCCGCCGAGTGCGCTCCGGTGCGCAGCCCCTGGTAAGCAAGCACCATAATCAGGCCCAGCAGGGTGACCGCCACCAGCACCTCGATTAGCGTGAAGCCGCGGGAAGGCGGGAGGCGGGAGGCGGGAAGCGAAAACGTCATAGTTCGGGTCTCACGGCCCGGAGGGTGGAGAACTCGGCGTGGCGCTCGCGTCGCTGGTTGCCCCAGTACACGGTCAGCATCACGCGGTAGAGCTTGACGTTGGGTTGCACATTGCCGGCGTTGGCGCCGGGACCCCGGTCCGCGGGTGCCTCCCGTTCGTTCCCGTCGCCGCCGGAGACGCTCACTTCGCCGGGCGGCGGCTCGTACTCGCTGATCTCGAGCTCGTAGCGGTAGCCCTCCTCCAGTTCGCCACTGCTCGAACCCGCCTCCAGCGGCTCCGTGATGCCCAGGGTCTCGAGCTTGCTGCGCGCCATCAGCGCCGCCTGGGTATAGCCACGCGACTGGGCGGTGTTGCGGATGGAACCGGAGAGCGCCTGCATCACGGCTCCGAAAGCCAGCGCGAAAACCACGAACGCCGCCAGGATCTCGATCAGCGTGAAGCCGGTATCACGGTGGAAACGGCAAACGGAAGACGGCAAACGAGCGGGCGCGATTGCGCGGGACGCGCCAACGCGTGGACAGAGTCCGTCGTCCGCCGTCTTCCGTCTTCCGTCTTCCGTCTTCCGATTCACGTTTCCCATCTCCCGTGTCACGTTCCGCCTTCCTGCCGGCTCACTTCGCCGGTGAGCCATGCCACGTCGACTTCCCACTCGCGCCTGCCGGCGGACAGCGTCACCTTCCCGCCCGTGGAGCTGCCGTCCGGGAAGAAACGGATTCGGCCGGCGTGCTCGCCGGTCTGCTCGGTGCGGGCGGTCAGCAGGGTCACATCCATGCCTTCGGGCAGGGTCACGGGCTCGCGGCCGGGCGCCTGGTACTGACGCTTTTCCGCGTCCACCTCCAGGGTCTGCTCCGAGCGTGTCAGGATCGCCTGCCCCCGGGTATAGCGCATTGCCGCCATCAGGTCGCGGGAGGCGGCGCGGATCTCGGCGCCGGTCAGGCTGCGGGAAATGGACACGCCCACCACGGTGGCCATGATGGCCACGATGACCAGTACCACCAGCAGCTCGAGCAGGGAAAAGCCGGCTCTATTGCCAGGAATGGATGTCCGCGTTCTCACCTTCGCCACCCGGCGAGTTGTCGGCCCCCAGCGAGGTAATGTCGTACATGCGGCCCTGCTCGCCGGGCACCTTGTACTCCCAGTCGTGCCCCCATGGATCCTTGAGCAGCGCCTCCTTGACGTAGGGGCCGTTCCAGAAACTGGCATCGGCCGGTTCGTCCACCAGGTCCCTGAGATCTTCAGGCAGCTGACCGTTGTCCAGGTAGTACGCGTCAACGGCCGAGGACAGTTGGGTAACCTGGGCGCCGGCGGCCTTGACCTTGGCCGAGGTGAGCTTGCCCAGAATGTTCGGCACCACCAGCGAAGCGATGATGCCCAGGATGACCAGTACCACCAGCAGCTCGATAAGCGAGAAGCCGCGCTGGCCGGCGGCCCGGGTCTCAGGATCTTCATGACTCATGCGTTCGTTTCCTCCGTCGAATTCGTTCAGGCCACGAGCTCGTTGGCGCTTAGGATGGCCATCAGGATGGACAAAATGATGGTCGCGATGATCACCGCCAGCACCAGGATCATCACCGGCACCAGCAGGGCCAGCAGCCGGTCCACGGCCACTTTCACTTCCCGGTCGTAGACTTCCGCCACCTTCAGCAGCATGGAATCGAGCTGCCCGGTTTCCTCGCCCACGCTGATCATCTGCAGCGCCAATGTGGGGAAGTGCCCGTCCGCGGCCAGGGTGTGGGCGAGCCCGCCGCCGGTCTTGACCTCTTCCGCGGCCTCGTCCACGGCGCGCCCCAGCACCGCGTTATTGACCACGTTGCGGCCGATGGAAAGCGCCGACATCATCGGCACGCCGTTCTTGAGCAGTGTGCCCAGGGTGCGGCACAGCCGCGCCACCTCCACGCGCCTGAGCAATTCGCCCACCAGCTTGAGGCGCAGGAATTTCTCGTGCCACCAGTAGCGGCTCTCCGGGCGCGCCAGTTGCCGGCGCATGAACCAGACCATGCCCATGACCGCCAGCAGCAGCAGCCACCAGTAGTGCTGCAGGCCGTACCCGAAGGCCAGCACCATGCGGGTCAAAAGCGGCAGGTCGCTGCCCAGCTCCTTGAAGAGGGGCATGAACTGCGGCACCACCCAGACCAGCATGATGATCAGCGAGGCGCCAGCCATGAACAGCAGCAGGATGGGATAGATCAGCGCCGAGAGCACGCTCTCACGCAGCTCCTGGCTGCGCCCCATGTATTCGCCAAGCCGCGTCAGGGTTTCGTCCAGCGAGCCGCCGATCTCCCCGGCGCGCACCATGTTGACGTAGAGCCGCGAGAACACCCCGTGTTGCGCTTCCATGGCCTCGGACAACGTGGTGCCGCCGCGCACCCGGTCGCGGATGTCGCCCACCAGCTTGCCCATGCGCTGGTTCTCGGCCAGATCGGTTAGCACGCCCAGGGCGCGGTCGAGCGGCAGTCCGGCGCCCAGCAGGGTGCCCATCTGCTGGGTGAACATCACCAGATCGCGCTGGGAGACCCGATTGCGCAACTCGGCGAGACTGGCCAGGGAGAAGCCGCCGGCGGACGCCTCGCGGGCGTCGATGGGTACGTTGCCCTGCTCCTGGATGCGTGCGATCACCTCCCCGGAGTTGGCGGCGTCGATTTCACCGGTCAGCACCTCCCCGGAGGGGCTGACGGCCTTGTAGCGATAAAGTGCCATGCCGTTGCGCCGCTCAGCCTTCCTGGGTCACGCGCAGCACTTCCTCGACGGTGGTGACGCCGGCCACGCACTTGGCCAGCCCGTCGTCGTACATGGGGCGCATGCCCTCCTTGACCGCCTCATCGTAGATGTCCCCGGATTCCGCGTGGCGCATCACCAGGCGGCGGATCGGGTCGGTCATCACCAGGAACTCCAGGATCGCCGTACGGCCCTTGTAGCCGGTGTCGCCACAGATCTCGCACCCCTTCGGCCGGTAAAGCGTCACCGGTCCGCCATCGGTGAACCGGTCCAGGCGCATTTCGCGCACCACCTCCGGCAGCGCCTCGTAGGGCTCGCGGCATTCCGGGCACAGCCGGCGAACCAGGCGCTGGGCGAGGATGCCGTTGACGGTGGAGGTGAGCAGGAAGTCCTCCACGCCCATGTCGATCATGCGGGTCACGCCGCCGGCGGCGTCGTTGGTGTGCAGCGTGGACAGCACCAGGTGGCCGGTGAGCGCGGACTGGATGGCGATCTTGGCGGTTTCCAGGTCGCGCATCTCGCCGATCATGATCACGTCCGGGTCCTGGCGCACGATGGAACGCAGCGCGCCGGCGAAGTTCAGCCCGATGGAGGACTTCACCTGGATCTGATTGACGCCCTCGAGCTGGTACTCGACGGGATCCTCCACGGTGATGATCTTCACTTCGGGGGTGTTGATCTTGGACAGCGCGGTGTAAAGCGTGGTGGTCTTGCCCGAACCCGTGGGCCCGGTGACCAGGATAATGCCGTGGGGCTTGTGCAGGATCTCCAGGAAGCGCGGCAGCTCGCGGTCGCCGAAGCCCAGGCTCTCGAAGTCCAGCACCACGCTCTCGCGGTCGAGAATACGCATCACCACGCTTTCGCCGTACACCGTGGGCACGGTGGACACGCGCAGGTCCAGCTCCTTGCCCTGCACGCGCAGCATGATGCGGCCGTCCTGGGGCAGCCGGCGTTCGGCGATGTTGAGCTTTGCCATGATCTTGATGCGGCTGATCACCGCCGCGGTGGAGCGCGCCGGCGGCGCCTCGACTTCCTTGAGCACGCCGTCAATGCGGTAGCGCACCTTGAGGCGGCTCTCGAAGGGCTCGATGTGGATGTCGGAGGCGCGCTGCTCCACGGCGCGCTGCATGATCAGGTTGACCAGCCGGATCACGGGCGCCTCGGAGGCCAGGTCGCGCAGGTGCTCCACGTCATCCTCGGAGCGCTCCTCGCCCTCCGACAGGTTTTCCACGATCTGGCCCATGGCTGAACGCCCACCGCCGTAGAGCCGCTCGATGGCGTCGTCGATCTCGGACTGCACGCCCACGCGCAGCGACAGGCGCTTGCCAACCGCCAGGTGCATGGCGTTGACCGCGTAGTCGTCCTGGGGGTCCGCCATGGCCACCACCAGGCCCTCGTCGTCCTCGGCCACGGGCACCACGTGGTGCTGCTTCATGAACCGGAGGCTGAGCTGGCCGTTGGTGGGCGGCACCTCCGGGTAGTCCTTGACGCCCATCAGGTTCAGGTCCAGCAGCCCGGATAGGCCCTCCGCGACGTCCCGCTCGGAAACCAGCCCCAGCTTGACCATCAACGCCACCAGGCTGCCGCCGGATTCCTGGTGCAGACGGCGCGCCCTGCCCAGATCCTGCTCGCGCAGCCGCCCGGCGGCGACCAGGCGCTCGATCAGCTTCTCGTCGCGGTCCTCGCCCGGGGACTCAACGGCCTGGCGGGGTTGCTCGATGGTGGCGTCGGAACTCATGGGAAGATTTGTGGCACCTAAAGGGGCTCAACGTTAGCTAATGCCGGCCTGGCCTGCCAATCCCGGCTGTGACGGGGTCCGTTTTCCCCCGTGGGGCAACTTTGCCATACTTCGGCCCAACTGGACTTATTCGGCCGTGACGCCGGAAGGATACATCAATGTCACGCACCCCCCTCCTCGGGCTGGCGGTGCTGGTGACGGTGAGCGCCATGATGGCACCCGCACCAGCTCTACCAGCTAAAGACCCCTTCATAGCCGCCAAGTTTCAGGACCCCGGCCGTATCGGCGCCTTCCTGCAACGGACCATGGACCGCCAGGACGCCCTTAAATCGGAAGTCCCGGTGACCACCGTGATCCAGGCCAACGGCGATCCCGCGGCCGCCACCCGGTCCGTTATCCGGGCCGGCGGCAGCATCCAGGCCCACTCGGGAAACCTGCTGCAGGCGCTGTTGACCGTGGACCAGATCCGCCACCTCGCCGATGACCCGAGCGTGGCTTTCCTGCGCCTGCCCTACTACGCCCGTCCCATGGACTACACCAGCGAGGGCGTGGCGACCACGTCGGCGGACCGGTTCCACGCGGCGGGCGATACCGGCTCCGGAGTCCGCATCGCGGTGCTGGACATCGGATTCTCCGGCTATTCCGGGCTCATCGGCAGTGAGCTGCCCTCGGGCGTGCAGGTCAAGAACTTCAACGGCGAGGGTTTCGAGACCACCCCCCACGGCACGGCGGTGGCCGAGGCGCTGCACGACCAGGCGCCCGGCGCGGAACTCGCCCTGGTGGCCTTCCGGACCGACGTGGAATTCGCCCAGGCCGTCGACTGGATTCTCGCCCAGCGTCCGCGCTTCGACATTGTCAACGCTTCCATCGGGTTCGACAACGTTGGCCCGCTGGACGGCACGAGCTCGATCACCCGCACCGCCGACCGGTTGCTGGACGAGGGCAACATTCTGATGGTCGCTTCCGCCGGCAACGAGCGGCAGGATTACTACAGCGCCCGGTTCCACGATCCGGACGACGACGGCTGGCACAACTTCGCCGATAACGACGAGACGCTCGACGTGACACTCAATTCCGGCGAACTTGTGGACCTGATCCTCAACTGGGACGACTGGGGCGAGACCCCGGACAGGCCGGCGGCCACCGAGGACTACGACCTTTACGTCTGGTGTCCCGGGACCGAAGGCATGGACCCCGCGGACGCCTGCCTGTCCTCGGCAGCGCGCCAGGATGGCGAGACCTTCGACCGGCCGCTGGAGCGCCTCAAGCAGGACGCGCCGGCGAGCGGCGGCTTCCGCGTTGGCATACGGCGCCATTCGGGCGCGGGTGACAACCTGCTCAGACTGTCCATCCTCGGGCCCGGTGTCGGCGGCAAGCTGGAGTATTCCAACCCGCACTCGACCCTGACCCTGCCCGCCGACGGCGAGAGCGTGCTCGCCGCCGGCGCCTACGAGTTCGACGATCCGACCAGGGACTTCAACGTGCTGGCCGACCCGGATAAGGCCGGGTTCAAGATCACCGACTGGCAGGCCGACCTGCCACCCGAGTCGTATTCATCCATGGGTCCAACCTGGGACGGTCGCATCAAGCCCGACCTGTCCGGCCCGGACTGCGTGAGCACCACCACCTTCGGTCCGCTGGGCTTTTGCGGTACCTCGGCGGCGGCGCCCCACGTGTCCGGGGCCGCGGCGCTGCTCAAGGCCGAGGCGCCATCGCGCAGCGGCCACGCGCTCAAGCGCATCCTCATCGCCAGCGCGGAGGACGTGCTGCCCCGCGGCGCGGACAACGCACACGGCGCCGGTCGCCTCTCGCTGGATGCCGCCGCCGACAAGCCCGGTCTCACCGCGCGCTCCGGGCTCTGGAACAATTCCAGACAGGTCGGCCACGGCTTCTTCCTCGAGGTCCGTGGCAACACGCTGGTGGCGGCGTGGTATGTCTATGATGCCCAGGGCGATCCCTATTGGGTGCTCTCCTCCGGCCCCATGGCCGGCGAGAACGACTACAGCGGCCCCGTCTACACCTATCGCGGCCCCCGGGGCATCGGCTCGCCGCTGTCGTCGTATTTCGACGCCGCGGGCACGACCCGGGACGCGGAGCGCATCGGCACCCTGAACATTCACTTCACCGGGGACGCGACGGCCGACGTGTCCGTGCACCTGCGCGGCGACGAACTGATCGGGGCCTCGGACTACCAGGTGCAGGTGAAGCAGTTCCTGACCTCGCCGCCCGCGTCCAGCTCCGGGTTGAGCTACGCCTCCCCGTACAGCGGCCTGTGGCAGTTGCCGGACCAGAACGGTCACGGTTTCTTCATAAACCGACAGGCATACATCCATTCGCCCGACGTGCTGGAATATCCCACCGACGACCTGATCGTGAGCTGGTTCGGGTACGACGCCGCGGGGAATCCCTTCTGGCTGCTGGGCTCGGGCCCAATGGACGGCGCCAAGTCCTTTTTCGAGGCCGGGAAGAGTATCGGCGAGCGCCTGTTCAACAAGTACGCGGGCCCGGAGCTAGATGGCACGGAGCCGCTGGACGAGCTTTTCGACATCATCGGGCGCTCGGTGAACGCGACCCGGTCCGGGAACTTCAGCCTGCACTTCCTCTCGCCCGAACGCGCCGAACTCCACTTCCGGCACGACGGCATTGACGAGACGCTGGAAGTCAGGCGACTGGCGTTCTGATGGCCGTCAGTCGTCCGCGGGAGGCTCCCCGTCGGCCGCCCGGGCTCCCTCGGAGCCCGCCGGCGTGGCCACCAGGACCTCCAGGAAGCGGCGATTGGAAAGCAGCCAGATGATGATCGGCGTGACGGCCGGAAAGATCAGGTAACCGAACTGGTAGCAGAGCCCGACCACGTCCAGGTTGAGCCCGGCGGCCCTGATGGCCTGCTCCCCCCCGGGGCCCAGTTCGAAGCCCACGGTCTTGAGCACTTCCCAGGAAACGCCCCATACCTGCACGGGCACCAGGACCAGATACCCCAAAACGATCTGCAGCGCGCGCCGCCGGCCGCTGGTAGGCGTGGCCATCACCAGACCCGCCAGCAACGGGAACCCGTAGGCGTAGATCATCGGGTTGAGCTGGAGCACGATCACCGGCGTTCCCTGCCCGGCGCCCGCCACCACCCGCTCCGGGGGCAGCAGGGTCTGCACCTCCAGGATGTAACCGAACTGCTGCACGTGGTCTACGATGCCCGGCACCAGGCCCGACAGCACCACGTTGGTGAGCCAGGACACCGGAAACACGATGGGGCTGGCCAGGTAGAACCACAGGAAGAAGCACAGCGGCAGCCACAGCACCGCCCCAAGGGCCATTTCCCTGATCGGACTCAGCTTCATCGGGTCAGCAGTCCCTGATTGTCGCGGCAATCCCGCGGTTGACTCCCGGGAAGTGATAGGAAAGGCCACCCCCAGGCGCGCCGCCAACGATACCAGTGTTTTGCTTAACCTCGAATGCAAAGCGCACCCTTGGACAACGGGGTACCAACGGCGGGGGTGCGGTCGGGCCTGGCCCAATACCCGGCTTTGGCTCAACTTGCCGTTTCGGAACTTTTCGAATTCTCGATGCGCAAATGCATTTACGGCCTTATCCCACCCAAACGCGGGCATTGCGGAACAGCCGCATCCAGGGCGAATCCTCGCCCCAGTCCTCGGGGCACCAGGACAACTGGACGCTGCGGAACACCCGTTCCGGATGCGGCATCAGAATGGTGGCACGACCGTCGTCGCTGGTGAGCCCGGTGATGCCACCCGGGGAACCGTTGGGATTGGCCGGGTAGCGCCGCGCCGGGCTACCGTCGTTCTCCACGTAGCGCAGCGTGATCCGGCCCTCGGCCGCGGCCTCGCCATCGGCGCCGAACGCCGCCCTTCCCTCGCCGTGCGCCACCGCCACGGGCAGCAGCGAACCGGCCATGCCCTGGAACAGGATGGATGGCGATTCCATGACCTCCACCAGCGACAGACGTGCCTCGTACTGTTCGGAGAGATTGCGCACGAAGCGCGGCCAGTGGCCGGCGCCCGGTATCCAGTCCGACAGGGCGGAGAGCATCTGGCAACCGTTGCACACGCCGAGCGTGAACGTGTCGGGACGGGCGAAGAACGCATGGAACACTTCGCCGGCGCGTTCGTTGAAGCGGATCGCCGCCGCCCAGCCACGCCCGCCGCCCAGCACGTCGCCGTAGGAGAATCCGCCACAGGCGGCAAGGCCCCGGCAGTCGCGCAGGTCCCGGCGCCCGGCGAGGATGTCGGTCATGTGAACGTCCAGGGCCTCGAAACCGGCCCGGTCCAGGGCCGCGGCCATTTCCAGCTGCCCGTTGACGCCCTGCTCGCGCAGTACCGCGACCCGCGGGCGCGTCCCACGGCGGATGAACGGGGCCGCCACGTCCTCCTGGGGATTGAAGGTGAGCCGCGGACTCAGTCCCGGATCCCGCTGGTCCACCCGCTCGAGCTCCTGGTCGGCGCAGTCCGGGTTGTCCCTGAGCGCCTGCATGTGATTGCTGGTTTCCTGCCACGCACGCTGAAACTCGGCGCGCCCGGCTTCCAGCACCGTCCGTTCGCCGCGGCGGAAACGCAGGCGCTCGTCCGCGGCCGGCGTGCCCAGCCGGTACGTGTGCTCGCCCAGTCCGGCGGCTTCCATGGCAGCGAGAAAGGCGCCCTCGTTCTCGGCGCGCGCCTGGACCACCGCGCCCAACTCCTCGCTGAACAGCGCGCGCAGCGGATCGCCGCCCAGGGGCGCCAGGTCCACGTCGAACCCGCAGCGGCCGGCGAAGGCCATCTCGCACAGGGTTGCGAACAGGCCGCCGTCGGAGCGGTCGTGATAGGCGTCCACCAGGCCCTCGTCCGCCACGGAACGAAACGCCTCGAAAAAGGCGCGCACCAGCCCGGGGTCGTCCACGTCCGGCGGCTCGCCGCCGGACAGGCCGAATACCTGGGCCAGCGCGGAACCGCCCATGCGGTGGCGGCCGCCGCCCAGGTCCACCAGGAACAGCGCCGACTCGCCGTGATCGGTGCGCATCTGCGGCGTCAGCGACAGCCGCGCGTCGCTCGCCGGGGCGAAGCCGGACACGATCAGCGACACCGGGGCAATCATCCGGCGCTCGCCCCCGGGCTCGCGCCAGACCGTCTTCATGGAAAGCGAGTCCTTGCCCACGGGAATGGCCACGCCGAGCTGCTGGCAGAGCACGCTGACGGCCTTCACAGTGTCGTAGAGGGCCGCGTCCTGGCCCGGCTCGCCGCAGGCCGCCATCCAGTTCGCGGAAAGCTTCACGTCGCCCAGGCGGGCCACCGGGGCCGCGGCGATGTTGGTAAGCGCCTCGCCCACCGCCATGCGCCCGGACGCCGGCGCGTCCAGCACCGCCAGCGGCGTGCGTTCACCCATGGCCATGGCCTCGCCGGCCCAGCCACGGTAATCGGCCAGGGTCACGGCGCAGTCCGCCACCGGCACCTGCCAGGGGCCCACCATCTGGTCGCGGGCGGACAGACCGCCCACGGTGCGGTCGCCGATGGTGATCAGGAAGCCCTTGGCGGCCACCGCCGGCAGGCGGAGCACGCGCCGGGCGGCGGTCCCGGGATCCACCCCCGACAGGTCCAGGTCCGTGGCGCGGGCCGGCATGCTCTTCACCTCGCGCCGCATGCTCGGCGGCTTGCCGAACAGTACCGACATGGGCATGTCGATGGGGTCCTCGCCATGATGGGCGTCGGTGAGACGGAGCCGGGGCTCCCCGGTGGCATGTCCCACCACCGCCCATGGGCAGCGCTCGCGGCGGCAGAGTTCCTCGAAGCGCTCCAGGCGCTCCGGGCGCACGGCGATCACGTAACGCTCCTGGGCCTCGTTGCACCAGATCTGCATGGGCGACATGCCCGGATCGGCGCAGGGAATGCGGCGCAATTCCACCTCGCCGCCGTGGCCGGCGTCCTCCAGGATCTCGGGAATGGCGTTCGACAGGCCGCCGGCGCCCACATCGTGGATGGACGCGATGGGATTGCCGTCGCCCATCGCCCAGCAGTGATCGATGACGGACTGGCAGCGCCGCTGCATTTCCGGGTTGTCGCGCTGCACGGAGGCGAAGTCCAGTGCCTGGTCGCTCTCCCCGGAAGCCATGGACGAGGCGGCGCCCCCGCCCAGGCCAATGAGCATGGCCGGCCCGCCCAGCACCACCAGCGGGTAGCCCTTGTCCGCGGGCTGCTTTTCCACGTGGT
>Ga0102944_1002266_pt1 | contig 11501 bp, 8 predicted proteins | sample SalPonD_shore_MG_FD_78172 | JGI IMG/M metagenome (GOLD analysis project Ga0102944, IMG submission 78172) | Salt pond soil microbial communities from South San Francisco under conditions of wetland restoration - Salt Pond MetaG... | ecosystem: Environmental > Aquatic > Marine > Intertidal zone >... | reverse complement strand
GGCGCTGGCCCGGGGCCGCGGCCTGCTGGTGATCGCCCCACACCTGGGGGCCTGGGAGCTGCTCCAGATGTGGCTCGCGCAGCGCACCACGCTCCATGCGCTCTACCGGCCACCGCGGCAGCAGGCTCTCGAGTCGCTCATCACCCGGGGACGCTCGCGCAGCGGCGCGACGTTCTGGCCCGCCACCCCCTCCGGCGTGCGCGCCCTGTTCAAGGCCCTGCGCAACGGCGAGAGCGTCGGCGTGCTGCCCGACCAGCAGCCGCCGGAGGAAGGCGTGTTCGTACCCTTCTTCGGCCACCCCGCCAAGACCATGACGCTGTTCAGCAAGCTCGCCCGCCGCAGCGGGGCCCCGGTGATCATCGGCTGGGCGGAGCGCCTGCCCCGGGGCCGGGGCTTCCGCGTGCACTGGCGGCCGGTGGATGCGGCTGTGGGAAACGCGGACGCCGAGGCGGGCGCCGCGGCGATGAACCGCGCCATCGAGGACGCGGTGCGCGAGCTGCCCGAGCAGTATCAGTGGACCTATCGGCGATACTCGCGGCGCCCCGAGGGCGAGCGGAACCCCTACAAATACCTGCACGGGTGAACCGCGGCCTGCGTCCCCCATTGTGGGAGGCCTTCGGCCCACGCCCCACCCCTTTCGAATGGCCGCGCCGGATCAAATTCCGGCTTCCTCGCCAAGCAACACCTCCAGGTACTGCCGCGCGATCATCGCGACCTCGAACCGAGCCGCCGCATCCATCAAAACCTGCGGGGTCAAGGGTTCGTCAAGACACGCCACGATGCCCGCCGCCAACGCATCAGCGTTGCACACGGGTACAAGCGGGCCCCAACGCCCGCCCTCCAGGATCTCATGCGGTCCACTCGGGCAATCGGTGGATACCACCGGCACCCCAAGCGCCATCGCTTCCACCAGCACATTGCCAAACCCTTCCCAGGAAGAGGACAGCGCGAATGCGTTCGCCCGGCTGACCAGGGCGTAGGGGTTGGGTCGGTGTCCCAGCAGCTGGATGTCCTCGGAGTACCGGGAGCCGGCAATGCGCGCTTCCAGGGCCAACCGCTCCTCGCCTTCACCAATGATGGCGAGCCTGACCTCTCGATAGGCGCGAATCCGCTCGAATGCGGAAATCAGCAGGTCCTGGTTCTTCTGCCCGACCAGCCGGCCGACATTGACGACAACGGGCACCCCGCCCCCTCTTGTGAACCAGGGATGCTGAACCGTCGCCCGCGCTTGCTCTCGCAGCGAGTCCGTCACGACGGGATTGTAGATCGTCGTCAACCGCTCGCGCGGAATCCCGGTCACGGCGGCAAAGGCGTCGGTCGCGCCGCGGGACACCGCTACAATTGCATCGCACGCCGGATAGTGGGCACTGATCGTCTTCAGGCGGCTGCGGCGCTTCTTCTCCGAAAGCGACCGAACCGTGACGGAGTAGTTGTTGTGCACGGTAGCGACCACCCGGCACGAAACCCGGGACAACCTCCGCGCCCGCAACACCAACACGGTGTGACGCGGTACGGGCGTTAGAACGCCAGCAGGCTGCGCACGCCTGAGGTAACGTGCCATCCACGGCACCTTGCTGAACGCGTTCGATCCACCTGAAACGAAGACTCGCGCCTGCTCCCCGATCTGCTCGACATATGGCCCTCCGCCGTGATCGAGCACGATATCGACGTCGACCCCCAACGCGGTCCAGGCATGGACTAGATTGAGTACATTCCGCGCAATCCCCCCGTCGAGACCCGGCGCCGTGACCGTTATCCGCATTGCTTCGCGCCTTCGCCGGACTCCTTCGGGACACCTTTGCGGTGAACGCTCTTTACGAGAGTCCCGGGGCGGCAATGGCCACTTTTCACTCGCATCGTCACCCCGTAGATGACCCCGCCGGCGACGAACACCTGGTAGTAGCCGCTCAGATACGTCACATAGGACTCGAACACATTGATCACCGCGAAATAGGTGAGCCAGCCAAGCCCGAAGAGAGCGAAATCTCCCCGGACATCCCCCCGCCGCCAGGCGCGCGTCAGTCGCCGCGCAAGCCACAGCAATATCCCGACAAAGCACATCAGGGCCGGAAGGCCGTAGCCAACCGCGAGCTCGAGGTAGCTGTTGTGCAGGTGGCCAAAGTGGTGACGAATGAACTTCGGCATCTCGGAATGCCTGATCAGATACGCCTTGGTCGCCCCTCCATACCCGAAAAGAGGGCGCTGTGCGATCCAGTGGATCGCGCTCTCCCATTCGGTCAGGCGCACGGTAATAGAATTCATTGGTACAGTGTCGGAGTCATCCAGTAGGGCTCGAGCGCCGTGCCACTGGTGCACCGTACGCGTCCAGGTCTTCCCCACGGGGTTGTTCGGTTGTGACGCGAGAGCCCCGATCGCGCCCACCAGCACCAATATGCAAAGAGCCATTCGCCCAAGTGACCGCCGGTTCGGCAGTCTCTTCAGCCAAAAAATGGCGAATGCAATCACGCAAACCCCAAGCGCAATCCAGATTGCCCGTGTCTGGGCCACTAGCAGCGCCGTAAACGACACGATCGCAGCCAACGAACACAGGCCGCCACGGACGACCCGCGCCAGGCGGCTTCCCCCCTCATGACACCAGCGCGGCCCCAGACACCCGACTCCCATAAGGGCGGGACCGAAAAGGGCCGCTGAGTGCTGCGCGTTCCGAAATCCGAACGCTGTTCGCGAGTCGTTCGCGATCCTGTGTATTACAGACGGTCCCATGTCCAGGATGACACTGCCCAGCAGCCCGAGTAGCGCTGCAACGAGTATGGTACGTGCCGTGCGTTCCGATCCGCCGACCCACCAGCCGACGAGGAGAAAATAGAAAATCTTCAGGTAGCTTCTTGCGAAATGCCAGTGCCAGTAGGCATCGCCCCATTCCGGATGTACGACCGAGACCCAGGCGTTGATACCAAGCATCCAGGCCAGAAACCCAAACATCACCAAATACAGCCAGGCGCTTTCATCTCGGTGCCTTATCTGGAAGGCGCATATGAGCGTGGCCACGGCCAGCAACACCTCCGCGATACGGGCAATATCGCGCTCGATGAAGTTGAGCAGCGCAAAACCCAGAATCGACAGAATTGCGACAAGCTCCACGGGCCAGAAGGAGGAACGAACGTATTTGCTCGGGAAATGCCTCTGGATGAGGTCCGAGATCGACGTGCCGATTGACCCGATACTCAGATGCGCAGCGGACATTACGGGCGCCTCCCCGCCACAGAGGGGGAGAGATGGTCGAGTCGACAGGGTTGTGGACTTGAAGACCGGGAGGGGCGGCCAGTATCCCGCACGACATCGAACGTCGCCGAGAAGACCAAAGGTGACGCGACCGCCACCCACACGGGCGAGCGTTGGCACCTATGCGGGCGGCGGTCGGTGCACGAGCTATCGCACTCATTGAACGGCGACCCGGTTGCGGTACGGTGCCTTGAGGGGCTTGCCGCCATTCACACACTCCCGTCCGCTTCATTACGCCCGGAAAGGCCGTTCAATTCGTGTCGCATCACCTGCGGCTTGCGTCGGGGAAGAAGGCGCGGTACCAGCACCGCCCGTGCCTCAGACATAGTTACATCGTCCTCTCAAACCCATCACGGTCTCCGCGTCATCCCGCCCCGAACCGGTATCCAAACCGGTCAATATCGCCGGCGTAGTGCTCGGCCACGAGTGCCCGAGTCTCGTTGTCGTAATAGTCACGATAGTCAGACCGGTCCGTGGCCCTGCGCCGGTGGGGTAGATCCGGAGTCCTGATACCGATGCGCTCGCAGATGACCTCGAAATCCGCCTGCAGATTCTCGTAGCGCGCAATGAAGTCCACGATCAGATGACCCTGCAGGTCCGTGACATAGTCGGTCTGGCGTTCCTGGGAGATGTCGAGCAGGTAATTGTACTCGCGCCCGGGATCGAGCTTGCGTCGGATGAAGGCGCGGAAATCGGGGATGTCCTGCATCAGCGAAGGATACTCCCGCCTCAGGTGATGGTACGAGCTGACCTGCAGGTCCCAGGGATTGCGCACGACCGTGAACTTGAACAGGCCGTCGTAGAACTCGCCGGGGAGCATCTCGCGGGCGGCGATCGCCTTGGCATGCCGCGGAAACTTGATCCCGAGGACGTGCTTCGGGCGGGTCATCTGGCTCATCAGGCTGCACAGCGCGAGCGGTACCGAGTACGGCCAGCCCCAGCGATAGGGGCGCAGCGCGGTGCGAATGCTCGTGCCGCCGGTCTTGGCAATGTGCACGAAGAGAAATCGGTGGCGATAGGAAATCAGCATGTCAGTCGTTCAGTCCGAGCACGGAGAGGTAACCGTCGGTGCTGGCCTCGACCGTGTACGCGGCAGCGGCCTTGCGAAGGGATGCGGCCGACGGTGGATGGTCGAGCACGCGGGCCATAGCCTCGGCCATCGCCGCATCGTCGCCCACCGGCACCAGCGGGCCGTAGTACCCCGCCGCGAGGAGCTCCCTCGGGCCGCTGGGGCAGTCCGTGGAAACCACCGGCGTGCCACAGGCCACCGCCTCGGTGAGCACGTTCGGCGATCCTTCCCAGGCGGATGACAGCACGAACAGATCCGCGCGGACCAGCCAGGCGTAGGGGTTGTCCACGTGCCCGACCAGGGCGACGTCGCCCTGTATTCCCGACTCGGCCGCCAGGGTCTCGAGCTCCCGGCGCCCCGCCCCGTCACCCAGAATGACGAGGCGCGCCAGCCGGCGCGCGCGCAGTCGCGCGAAGGCACGCACCAGCGTCGGAAAATCCTTCTGCCGCGTCAGCCGGCCGGCGCCAAGGATAACCGGTACGTCCCCGCCGAGCCATGGGTGGGGGGAAGGCTCCGCCGCGCGGGCGGCGAGATCCGGTCCGATCACCGGGTTGCGGACGACGTGCAGGCGGGACGCCGGTAGACCCGCTATCCGACGGGTGTCCTCGGCGACGCCGTCGGAGACGGCGACGATCGCGTCGACGTGCCGGTAGAGCAGTCGCATCGGCAGATATCGGCTCCACCGCGCCGCGGCGCCCCGCCCTTCCAGCGCGGCCGACAGCGTCGTGCCGAGGCGACCCACCAGCCGCGTCCTGGTCCGCGCCAGCGCCCGAGCCAGCACGGCGGTGCGGATCGCGCGGTCCTTGGCGGCGAGCAGCGCATCCGGTCGCCATGTGCGCAGATACGACGCGAGCGCGAGGACCGCGAGCTGGCTGTGCGACGTCCCCATGTCGATCACATTCACGCCCGCCGGGACCTCGTCCCGGTTCAGGCTCCCGGCACGCACCGCGAGCAGGTCCACGACGATGCCACGGGCGGCGATGCCGCCGGCAAGGCGCTGCACCATCCGCTCCACGCCGCCCTTGCCGGAGAACGACAGGAAGATCGCCAGCCGACGGTCGCGGCTCGTGGCGCTCATCCATCCTCCAGAAGCGCCAGGACGTCCACGTTGTCGCCGGGGTCGTCGCCCTCGTCGAGCACGACGCGGTGCCAGAGCGCGAACTGGATCAGGGCGAACCCGGCCCGGCTCAGCCGACCCCGGGCGCGGTCCTCGTCGAACAGGGCACGCAGGCCTTCGGACCGGAACCAGGCCCGAAGCACCGGGTGGGAAGGCATCAGTCGCGCCAGCCGGTCGAGCTCCGGCTCGAACCAGCCCCGCACGGGGACGTGGAAGCCGCGTTTAGGCGCATAGAGCAGCTCCGGCTCCACCAGCCGCTCCGCCCAACGCTTGAGGAACACCTTGCCCTGACCATCTGCGGTCTTGAGTGCGTCCGGCAGGGAGAGGCCGAACTCGACGATCCGGTGATCGACAAAGGGCAGTCGCCCTTCGAGTCCATGGACCATCAACATGCGGTCCGCCTTCACGAGCAGGTTGTCCGGCAGCGCGGTGCTGAGGTCCACGTACTGCATGCGCTGCAGATCGGACCACGCCACTGGCGCCTCTCGCCAGGCTGCGATCACCGGGTCGCGGACCGTTGCGCTAACCTCCGCCAGGGCCTCGCCCAGCAGGTGCCGGCGAGACCGGGCCCGGAGCAGCCCGCCGGTGCGGAATCCCCCGCTGCCCGGGAACAGCAGCCGCTTGATGAAACGCTCGAAGGCGTTGACCCGATACCGCCCGTAGCCGCCGAACGCCTCGTCGCCGCCTTCCCCGGAAAACACCACCTTGAGATCGCGGGAGGCCTGCTCGGCCAGGTACAGGGTAGGCAGGTTCGCATAGTCCCGCATCAGGTCGTCGGCCGCCCAGATGCTCCGCGGCAGGCGCGCGAGCAGGGCCGGTCCGTCCGGCGCGATGGGATGGTGACGGCTGCCGTAGCGTTCGGCCATGCGGGCGGCGAGGGGCAGCTCGTCCACCATGCCCGGGCTGTCGAAGCCGACCGAGTAGGTGGACGTGGGCTCCCCCCGCAATCGGGCCAGACCGGCCAGCAGGATGGAGGAGTCGACGCCCCCGGAGAGAAACAGCCCGAACGGCACGTCCGAGCGCATGTGCTCGCGCATCACCGTGTCGAACAGCTCGTCGAACTCCGCCGCGGCGGTATCGAAATCGATTTCCCTGGGGCTTACCCGGGTGGCGGACCAGTAACGGCGGCGGGAGACGACGCGCCCGGCCTCCACGGTTACCAGCTCTCCGGGCAGCACCCGTTCCACCCCGTCCAGCACCGTCTCGCGCCCGGCCGAGAACTGGTTCTGCAGGTGCCTCAGAAGCGGTGCCGGCGCCAGCTCGGGTCGCCTCGGCAACAGCGGAAGCAGGGCCTTGATCTCCGAGGCGAACGCCACGCCGTCCGGCGTTGCCGACAGGAACAGTGGTTTCATCCCGAGCCGGTCACGGCCCAGCAGCAGCCGGTTGCGGCGACGGTCCAGCAGCGCGAACGCGTACATGCCGGCGAGACGGTCGAGCACCGCCTCGCCCCAGACCGCGTAGCCGTGGAGCAGCACTTCGGAGTCGGATTCCGTGCGGAAGCGACAGCCGAGCGCGCGCAGCTCCCGGCCCAGCTCCACGTAGTTGTAAATCTCGCCGTTGACCACGGCCACCAACGCATCATCGTCGGTGGTAAGCGGCTGATGGCCGCCGGCGAGATCGATGATGGAAAGCCGCGTGTGGGCGAGTGTCACGCAGCCGTGACGGTACACGCCCCGATCGTCGGGGCCACGATGCTGCAGGCGCCGGAGCGACTGCTGGACACGTGCCTCGCTGAGGGGCGCCTCGATGCCGTGGTGCCCGGCAATACCGCACATCAGCTGGCAATCCCCCGGCGGCAGTATGCCGATGCGCTCGACAGGTGGGAGGGCACATGCAGCATCGGGGGCATCAGGGAATTGGTCAGCTCTGCGTGTGACTGCCCGTGCACTGAAACGGTCCTCTCGGGTCACTGCCATGGCCATACCGCGGACATACGAACACACTCGGCCTCGGTCGCGCGAATTCGATCCGCCGTCGCCCATGGGGAAAGCGGCCCGGTCTCCCCGTTATTCAGCAAAGCGGATCAAGCGCGTAGTATGCCGCATCCACGGGGCCCCATGCGCCAATCTCGGCCAGGGAGATCCACCTGATAGAATCGCGGGCGCGCGAGTCGTCATACACGCCTGTCACCGAGCGATGTGCCCCGCCCACTGGAGCGACATCGTGGCGAACCGGACCGGGGATTCCTGAACCATGCAGAAAAGCCTCTGGGCATACTGGCATGACGGCGAGGCGGGCGCGCCGTATCTCGTTCGACAATGCCTGGACTCGTGGCGACGGCTCAATCCGGAGTGGACCCTGCGCCTACTCGATCGCGAGACGGCGGAGGAATGGGCCGATGTGGCCGAGTACCGTGCTCGTGATGACATTGGTCTACAGGCGTTCACGGATATCCTTCGCCTTGCCCTGCTCGCGCGGCATGGCGGCGCGTGGGTGGACGCCACGCTGTATTGCGCCCGTCCGCTCGACCGCTGGCTCGCGGCTCGTACCAGGGACCATTTCTTCGGGTTTGCGAGCCAGCGGCCCGACCGCCTGATTACCACATGGTTCCTCTATGGTGACGGCGAGAGTCGCCTGCTGAACGCCTGGCACGACGAAGTGCGACGCTACTGGCGTGCACACCGCTTTTCACCGGTGGGATACGGTAGAAAACAGATACTGCGAAAGCTCACGAGTCTGAGGAAGCGGCACCTGCTGCCGAACGATATCTGGTTCTCCGGGTTGGTGACCCGCATCGTCGGCGCGTATCCGTATCCCGTGAACATGTATCTGTTCGAGCGCGCCCTGTCGCGCCGTCCCGAGCTCCGTCCCCTCTGGCACGAGCGGGACCACCTCTATGACGAGCCGGCGGAACGACTTCAGAACCGCTTCGGAATGAACGCCCCGCGAACCAGCGCCTCCGTCGCCTTCCTCGAGGGGGAGTCAACCCCCGTTCACAAGCTGAACTGGCGTCAGGACCTCGGGGAGGCGAAGAGCGGAAGCAACCTCGAACTCCTCCTGGAAAGAAACGCGCAGCGCACGGATACCTAGCATGACCGACAAGCCGTTTTTCACCGTGTTCATCCCGTCCTTCAACCGGGGCTACGCCATACAGGATGCGCTGATGAGCTGCGAGGCCTCCACGTTCAGGGATTTCGAGATCGTGCTGATCGACGACGGCTCCACCGATGACACCGCGGCCAGGGTCGAAGCCGTTCGCAGCAGCCTGTCGGTGCCTCTGCGCTATGTGTTCCAGCGGAACCAGGGCAAACACGTCGCCTTCAATCATGCGGTCGAATTGGCCCGGGGCGAGCTGTTTCTGACGCTCGATTCGGACGACACGTTGCTGCCGGATGGGCTGGCCGAGATAGCGGCCCTGTGGCGCTCCATGTCCGCCGACGCGCACCTGGCGTTCTCGGGTATCGAGTTTCGCTGCGTCGAGGACGGAGTGCCGTCGTCTCCCTACCCGGAGCCCTATATCGATTCCACCTACACGCAAAAGAGGCTGATCTCCGAGGTGGAGGGCGAAAAGCGCAGTGCCTATCGCGTGAGTGTCCTGAAGGAGTACCCATACCCGGTATTCGAGGGTGAGAGATACTGCCGCCCCGGGCTCATAGACATGCGGATCGCGCGCGCCTACAAGACCCGCTTCTCCAATATCATCGCCATAGACGCCGGCCATTTCCCCGACGGGATCGGTGCGAACCGGCGACGCATCATTGTCAGCGCTCCGAGAGCCTACCGTCAGTACTTCCTCGAGGCGATCGTTGACGAGGCCCGTTACCTGGACGGCAAGGCGCTGCGCAGCTATTACCGGCGCTATTCGAGATCATCGTTCAATGCCGGTGTCGGCGCGCTCCGCCAGCTCGCCGAGGTCCCCAGCCGATGGCGGCTGCTGTCGGTCCTGCCCGAGACCTACCTGGCTAGCAAATGGGACAGAATGAAACGCACCATGACCTGAAATGCGGACCGTCGCCACCGAACCTGCGGCCCGATCCCTGGCGATGGACGTTGAGCTGGGCATGGTGATGGCGCCTGTCGCGGAGCGGTTACCGCTTCCCTGCTGGTGCAGCGGAATCCGAGCAACACTCGGAACGCGCACTCAATCAGGCCTCGCCTACGGTTGCCTCCGGCGCCCCGATAGAACGCCCTCGTAGACCTCCAGGTTCCCTTCCACCATCGCGTTCATCGAGAAACGATCGACGGCCCGGCGCCGTCCCCCCCGGCCCAGCCGCTGACGTTCCTCAGGATCCACGAGCAGGCGCCCGAGCACGTCGGCCAGCGCCGCGGCGTCGCCGACGGGAACCAGGCGCCCGGTCTCGCCATCCACCACGATCTCGGGAATACCCCCTACCGGCGTCGCCACCACGGGCACCTCACAGGCGGCGGCCTGGAGCAGGGAGACGCCGAGCCCTTCCATGGACGCCGGGTGCACGACGACATCCAGATTGGGGAGCACACGTGGCAGATCGTCGCGAAAGCCGGCGAAGGTCACGTTGGCATCCAGGCGCAGCTCCCTGACCCGCTGCCGCAGCTCGGCCTCTTCGGGCCCGCGGCCGAACAGGATCAGCCTCACATCGGGCTGGCGGTCCCGAAGCTCGTGTAGAGCATCCAGCGCCACGCGGTGCCCCTTTCTGGGGATGAGCTGGGCGATCATGCCGAGCACGGGTTGGCCGGCACCGATGTCGAAGGCCTGCCGGAACCACTCGGTATCGCGTTCGCGGCGATACTGCAACGTGTCCACCGCGCTGGGGACACAGATCAGGCGTCGTTGCTCGACGCCCTCGGCGATCAGCACCCGCCGTATCCCCTCGGATATCGTTACCACACGGTCGAAGAGGCGATACCTGATGCGCGCCAGCCACGGTGATTCGGGATTGTCGACGCGGCGCGACAGGACTGCGGGGACGCGCGCGAGCTTGGCCGCGATCCCGCCCCATACGTCCACCCCACGCCGGCTGTGGAGGTGCACGAGGTCCGGGCTCTCGGCACGGAGCAGCCGTGCCAGCCGCCAGGACAGCAGGGCGTCGGCGTCGCCGTGCATGGTCATTTCGACGACCCGCAGGCCGTGTTCACGTGCCGCCCGGGCGATGTCGCTGCCCCGAGGGCAGACCAGCAGGTTATCTATGCCCCGGGCGGCAAGCCCGTCCAGCAGGAACAGCACCTGAAGCGCCCCGCCGTAGAGATGACGGCCGCCCTCCACGTGAACGACCTTCACGCCGTCGGCTCCGCCATCAGTCCCGTGGCGACGTCGGCCACCGCCTCCGGCCGGTGCAGGCGCATGCAGCTGAACACGCCGCCGCAGATGGGGCGCCGGCGGCAGGGAGAGCACCACAGCGGCTCGTAGAGCACCCGTGTGCGGGGGCTGTCGGTCTCGAGGTAGGGACGCGTGGAGCCGAACAGCGCGACGGTGGGAATGCCGTAGGCAGTGCCCATGTGGGTCAGCCCGGTGTCGACGCCGATCAGAAGGCTTGCCCCGGCGATGGCGGCGGCGCTCTCCCGCAGCGAGAGCCCGCCGGCCAGATTCGCCGCCTCTCCCGCCGCCAACACGTCGCCGTGCTCCGCGTCGCCCGGGCCACCCAGTATGACGGCGGCCAGACCGGCACGCTCGCGCAGCAGCGGCATGAGCGCGCGCCAATGCTCGTCGAACCAGTGCTTCTGGGGTCGGGTCGTGAACGGACACAGCACCGCGTATCGTCCGGCGACTTCCCACTCGGCCAGCTGGGACTGCACCCTGGCCCGATCGGCCTCGGTCAGCGCGACGTCCATGGGGAATCGTTCAGCCGGCACGCCGAGATGCTCCGCCAGCGCCCGGTACTCGGATCCAATGCGTGGATCGCCGCGCCCCGGCGGAATCACTTCGGTCATCAGGCGTTCGCTGCCCTCGCGCGAGCCGATGCCGACGCGTCGCGGCGCACCCGAGAGCCACGCCCAGACGCCGCTCTTGAGCAGACCCTGCGTATCCAGCGCCAGATCGAATTCGCGGCGGCGCAGCTCCGCGGCGAAACGGCGCACGCTGCGCGCCAGCGCCAGGTAGCGACGCTCGGCACGCAGCCGTCGCCACTCGGCGCGCGGCCAGACGATGACCTCGTC
>Ga0102944_1002263_pt1 | contig 11503 bp, 11 predicted proteins | sample SalPonD_shore_MG_FD_78172 | JGI IMG/M metagenome (GOLD analysis project Ga0102944, IMG submission 78172) | Salt pond soil microbial communities from South San Francisco under conditions of wetland restoration - Salt Pond MetaG... | ecosystem: Environmental > Aquatic > Marine > Intertidal zone >... | reverse complement strand
CCGAGCCCCGAGCCCCGAGCCCCGAGCCCCGAGCCCCGAGCCCCGAGCCCCGAATCAGTGTTCCCGCGTGTCCAGGAAGGTCACGTCCGGCCAGCGTTCCATGGCCAGGTTCAGGTTGACCATGGACGGGGCGAGATAGGCCAGATGGCCGCCGCCGTCCAGGGCCAGGTGTTCCGCATTGCGGTGCCTGAATTCCTCCAGGCGGCGCGCATCGCTGCACTGTATCCAGCGTGCGGTAACCACCGGGATGCGGTCATAGGCGCATTCCACGCCGTATTCCGTCTTCAGGCGCCAGGCCACCACGTCAAACTGCAGCACGCCCACGGCCCCGACAATGAGGGTGTTGCTGTCCAGCGGACGAAATACCTGGGTGGCACCCTCCTCGCCCAGCTGGATCAAGCCCTTGAGCAGGGCCTTGGATTTCAGCGGATCCTTGAGCTGTACGCGCCGGAACAGTTCCGGGGCGAAGTGCGGAATGCCGGTGAAATTCAGCATCTCGCCCTGGCTGAATGAATCACCCACCTGAATGGTGCCGTGGTTGTGCAGGCCGATAATATCGCCGGGCCAGGCCGTCTCCGCGTGTTCGCGCTCGCCGGCCATGAAGGTCAGGGCGTTGGCCACGGTGATGTTCCGGTCTATGCGCACGTGATGCATTTTCATGCCGCGCTCGTAGCGCCCCGAACAGATACGCACGAAGGCGATGCGGTCACGGTGGGCGGGATCCATGTTCGCCTGGATCTTGAAGACAAAACCGCTGAACGCGGTTTCTGCAGGTTGCACAGTCCGTTCCCGGGTTTCCCGGGGCAGTGGCGGCGGCGAATAATCGACCAGGTACTGCAGGCATTCCTGCACGCCGAAGTTGTTCAGCGCCGTGCCGAAAAACACCGGCGTCTGCCTGCCGGCCAGGAAGGCGGCCTGGTCAAATGCCGGGCAGGCGCCCCGCACAAGTTCTATTTCCTCTTTAAATTCCTCGATGATCCCGGCGTTGTCGGCCAGCGCCTCGTGATCCAGACCCTGCACCACGTCGGGATGTCGATCCTTGCCGCGCCGGTACAGCCGGATGCTGTCATCCACCAGGTTATAGATGCCGATCAACCGTCCACCCATGCCTACCGGCCAGGTGATCGGCACGCAGCTGATGCCCAGTTGCTGTTCAATATCGTCCAGCAGTTCGATGGGCGGCCGCCCCTCGCGATCCAGCTTGTTGATGAAGGTCAGGATGGGCGTGGTGCGCAGGCGGCATACCTCCATCAACTTGACGGTGCGCTCCTCCACGCCCTTGGCGACGTCGATAACCATCATGGCCGAATCCACCGCTGTCAGCGTACGGTAGGTATCTTCGGAAAAATCGGCGTGTCCCGGTGTATCCAGCAGGTTGATGACCCGGTCCTGGTAGAGGAACTGCATGACCGAACTGGTAATGGAGATCCCCCGTTCCTGTTCCATGGCCATCCAGTCCGAAGTGGCGTGCCGGGCGGCCTTGCGCGCTTTCACGGTCCCCGCCATCTGGATGGCGCCGCCGTACAGCAGCAACTGCTCGGTGACGGTGGTTTTGCCCGCGTCGGGATGGGAGATAATGGCGAAGGTGCGCCGCCGCTCTGTTTCGGTATCGTGCTGACTCATAACTGTTGTGAATGACGAGATGTTCGTTACAGGATTGTTGATTGTCAGGGATGCCCGGTGCGGTCCGGGCTGTGTATCATACGCAGCTGGCGCGGCGTGAACCAACCGGATTTGAATGTATCAGGGTTTTAATCCGCTTCCAGCAGTACCCAGGCCAGGGCGAAACCGCCATCGTCAGTGATGCTGAGATGACTGCGGCTGATGCCCTGCTGCTGCAATTGCTGCTGCATGGCCGGGGCAAAGAGCAGGTACGGCTTGCCCAGTTCGTCATGACCGACACCGATCTCGTGCAGCGCCGTCAGGCCGCGAAAACCCGTACCCAGGGCTTTCACCGCGGCCTCCTTGGCGGCGAAGCGCTTGGCCAGGAATGCCGCCGGCTGGCGGTTGTCCCGGAACTCGGCCAGTTCCTCGCCCGTCAGGATGCGTCCGGGGAGGCGATCACCGAAGCGGTCAATGCTTTCCTCCATGCGGCGGATTTCCACCAGGTCGATGCCGATACCGTGGATCAAGATGCGCCCCGGGGCGGGCCGCCGGCGTTTTGTACAATGACACGTGGCATATAAATTTTGCTGTTGCTCCGGCGGTATTATAACAGTGGCTCGTGGCGTGCCGCAGCCGGGTGATTATTCCTGTTCCTGCGGCGTGCGGTTCTTCATATAGGCCTTGTACAGTTCCCGGCTCTGCAGCGGGCGGTTTTCCAGGTGGCGGTCGATGATGCCGCATAGCAGCCGTTTCGACTCCCTGGCAATATCCCTGTCCCAGGGCGCTTCGCTGTACAGGGCCAGCAGCGTCCGGCCGGAAATCTGTATGGCATTGCCGCCGGCAGGTTTGCCGGTGTCGGGGCCGTGGTCAAAATGGTAATAGTATTCCTGATCCGCGTGGACGGGGCGGCCGGAACGGGTCTCGTGATCCAGAACCAGACCGTAACCCAGCGTCCGCAGCAGGTGTTTTTCGAACAGCCGCAGCACGCGTTCCTCGTCGTCGCTGCCGGCGAGACTGTCGAGACTGTCCGCATAGGCCTGAAAGAGTTCGGGATGGGGTTCGTGCCGGTGCAGCAGGCGCAGCAGCAATTCGTTCAGGTAGAACGCCGACAGCAGGCGCCCGCCTTCCAGGCGCCAGGGGTCCCCCGCCGACTCGGCGCCGGTGAGTGTCACCATCTCGGAGCGTCCGCTCCAGGCCAGGTTCAGCCGGCGCAGCGGCTGCAGCAGCGCGGCCTGGCCGCGGCGCCCGCTCCGGGCGCCCCGGGCCATGACACTGAGGCGGCCATGCAGGAGGGAAAAGACGTCCAGGATGAGGCTGGTTTCACTCCAGGCCCGGTGATGCAGGATAAAACAGGGATGATAGTCAATGCGCCGGCTCACTGGCGTTTATCCCGATGATTTGCCGCCGTAACCCAGTTGCCTGAGGGCGCTCTCGCTTTCCGTCCACTTGCGTTTCACCTTGACCCAGGTTTCCAGGTGCACCCGTTTGCCGAACAGTTTTTCCATGTCGCGGCGGGCCTGTTCCCCCGCTTTCTTGAGCACGGCGCCGCCCCTGCCGATGATGATGGCCTTCTGGCTGCGGCTGGCTATCCAGATGGTGGCGTGGATGCGCAGCAGGTCCCTGCCCTCGCTGAACTGATCGATGGTAACGGCAAGCTGGTACGGCAGCTCACTGCCCAGCAACTGGGTCAGTTTCTCACGAATGAATTCGGCGGCGAAGAAACGTTCGTTGCGGTCACTGATCTGATCGGCGGGATACAGCGGCGGGCCGGGCGGCAGGCCGGTGGCCACCCGCTCCCTGAGTCGATCGAGATTGTCCCCGCTTCGGGCCGAGACCGGGATAATTTCACGATCGCCCGTGTGCTCGCGCAGCTTTTCCATGAACGGCAGCAGCTCGCGCCGGTCGCCGAGCTTGTCTATCTTGTTGACCGCCACCAGCACCGGTTTCTTCACTTCCTGCAACAGGGCGGCGACGTGGGCGTCCGCGGGCGTCCACTTCAGGGCCTCGATGACGAACACCACGACGTCAACCTGTTCCAGGGTCGCCGTGGCTTCGCGCAGCATGTGGCGGTTGAGGGCGTTACTGTGGCGGGTCTGGATGCCGGGCGTGTCGATATACACGGCCTGCCAGGCCGGCGCGGTATCGATACCCGTGATCTGCCAGCGGGGGGTCTGGGGTTTGCGTGAGGTAATGCTGAGTTTCTGTCCCAGAAGGCGGTTGAGCAGGGTCGACTTGCCGACATTGGGACGGCCGATCAGAGTGACATAGCCGCAGCGGAAATCCGCCGGGGCCTGTTCCGTAACCGTCGGGGTCATGAAAGCCGGGACTGGATCAGCTGCAGGGCTTTTTGCGCCGCGGCCTGCTCGGCCACGCGCTTGCTGCGGCCTTCCGCCGTCACCGCCTCGGACAGGCATTCAATACTGCACCTGACGGTAAATACGCGTTTGTGGGGTTCGCCCTGCTCGGCGATGATTTCATAGGCCGGCAGTGGCAGGCGATGCTCCTGCAGGACTTCCTGCAGGGCGGTCTTGGGATCCTTGCCCACCGTGTCCGGCTTGACCTCTTCCAGCCGGCTCCGGAACAGCGTCAGGATAAAGGTTCTGCAGGCGCCGATATCGGAATCGAGGAAGATCGCGCCGATCACGGCTTCCAGGGTATTGGCCAGAATGGAATCGCGGCGCCAGCCGCCGCTTTTTCTTTCCCCCGGCCCCAGCCTAAGGAGGCCGCCGAGATCCAGTTCCCGGGAGATCGCTGCCAGGGTTTCGCGCTTCACCAGGCTGGCCCGCAGTCGCGTCAGCACGCCTTCTTCCGCCTGGGGGAAGCGTTCATACAGGTCTTCGGCGATGATGAAACCCAGTATGGCGTCGCCCAGGAATTCCAGTCTTTCGTTGTTGTACCTGCCGGCGCTGCGGTGGGTCAGCGCGGCTTCCAGCAGGGAGGGATTCTGAAACGTGTAACCCGATAGTGTATTTACTGAACCGGCACCATCATTCACCGCCGACCGGGCCCCTCAATGGCTTTTTCACATCAAAATCCAGCAGCAGATCCAGATCGCCGTAGAGCTTGTTCCGTTTTTCAAAATGAACATGCATTATGTCGGGCCGGCCCCTTTCCTTGGATTTGATAACCTCGACATACTTGTGAATATTCTTGTAATTGAAGAGCTGGATATTGGTGACCTGCAGGTTACGCAGGAAATAGTCTCTGACTTCCTTTTCGTTCAGCTGGGATGCATCGGGACGCGTGGCCACTGCGTTGATGGCGGAATCAACCTGGAATTTCATGTTGTACAGCGGGAATGCCCTGACAACGAAAAGCACGACTATGCCGAGGAACACCAGGACAAAACATAAACCCCAGAACGTCAGGCCGGACTGCTTGCGCATGCGTTGGTTCATTTTTATATCCCCTGTGGCGATCTTCACTACAACATGTTACCAATTCGACTCCAGTTAATGCCACCATTTTTAATGTCCCAGTTCATCCAGATCAGTGACGCATGTCCGATCAGGTTTTGATCCGGAACGAAACCCCAGTAGCGTGAATCCTTGCTGTTGTCGCGATTGTCGCCGAGCACGAAGTATTCCCCCTTGGGTACCGTGGTTTCCATGCCCATGGCCGGGACACGCGGGTTAAGGAGAATATCGTGCTTGACGCCGCCGGTCAGTGTCTCCTGGCGTTCGGTCAGGCCTTGCGCCACGAAACTGGATCCTTCCCCGTAGAATGTGCCCAGGTCCTTCTGCTTCATCTGTACCCCGTTGATATATAAAGTTTTATTCTTGTACACGATATGATCGCCGGGAATGCCGATGACGCGCTTGATGAAGGGAATACTGGGATCCTTCGGGTAGCGGAATACCACCACGTCACCCCGCTTGGGCGTGCCGATGTCGAAAATCTTGGTGTTCAGTACCGGCAGGCGGATGCCGTAGTCGAATTTATTCACCAGGATAAAATCACCTATAAGCAGGGTGGGCATCATGGAGGCGGAGGGAATCCGGAACGGCTCGTACAGGAATGAGCGCAGCAACAGCACGATGAAGAAGACCGGGAAAAAGGATCGTGCGTAATCCACCAGCAGCGGCTCTGGTGGAGGTGCCTCCTCCCCTTCTTCCCGCCCTGTAGCGGCCTTGTCCCTGGCCGGCTTGAAGAACCACGCGTCAACGGCCCAGATGAGGCCGGTGACGGCGGACAGGAAAACCAGCAGGGCTGAAAAATCGAAGCTCATTTGTCCTTCCCCACATGGAGTATGGCCATGAAGGCAGATTGGGGTATTTCCACCGAACCGAACTGTTTCATGCGTTTTTTCCCCGCTTTTTGTTTTTCCAGTAATTTGCGTTTCCGGCTGACGTCGCCGCCGTAACACTTTGCGGTGACATTCTTGCGCAGCGCCTTGACGGTCTGCCTGGCGATGATCTTGGATCCCACGGCTGCCTGGATGGCCACCTCGTACATCTGCCGGGGAATAAACTCCTTCATTTTTTCCGTCAGTTCCTGGCCGCGCCGCTGTACCAGGTCGCGGTGAACAATACTAGAGAGAGCGTCGATCCGTTCGCCGTTAATCAGTATATCGAGTTTTACCAGGGGTGAAGACTGGTAACGGAGAAAATGGTAGTCAAAGGAGGCGTAGCCCCGGCTGACGGACTTCAGGCGATCGAAGAAATCGAGAACCACTTCGCTCAGCGGCAGCTCGAAGCTCAACGAGATCTGCTTGCCCAGGTACTGCATTTTCTTCTGCTCGCCCCGTTTTTCCATGCACAGGGTGATGACATTGCCCAGGTATTCCTGCGGCACCAGGATATCGGCAAAGATGATCGGTTCACGGATATCATGGATCCGGTCCACCGGCGGCAGTTTCGAGGGATTATCGATGTACAGGATTTCCCCGGACGAAGTCTCCAGCTCGTAGATCACGGTGGGCGCGGTGGTGATCAGATCCAGATCGTATTCGCGCTCCAGTCGTTCCTGGACAATCTCCATGTGCAGCATGCCCAGGAAGCCGCAGCGAAAGCCGAAGCCCAGCGCCTGGGAATTTTCCGGTTCGTAATGCAGGGCGGCGTCATTCAGCCGCAGCTTGCCCAGGGCTTCACGCAGATCTTCATACTGGCTGGAGTCCACCGGGAACAGGCCGGCGAAGACATTGGGCTTGATGGTGCGGAAACCGGGCAACGGCACGTCTGCCGGTGTCGCCGCCGATGTCAGGGTGTCACCCACCGGGGCACCGTCGATATTCTTGATGCCCGCGACGACATACCCGACTTCGCCGGTGTCCAGCTTCTGCCTCGATGTGCGCTTGGGCGTAAAGATCCCGGCCTCGTCCACCTGGTAGGAGGCGCCGCTGGACATGACCCGGATCTTGTCTCCCACCCGGATCGCGCCGTCCACCACCCGGACCAGGGAAACCACGCCCAGGTAATTGTCATACCAGGAATCGATGATCAGGGCGCGCAGCGGCTGTTCCGGTGCGCCCTTGGGCGGCGGGATGCGCCTGACAATGAGTTCCAGCAGCTCCCGGACATTGTGCCCGGTCTTGGCACTGATGCAGATGGCGTCGTCGGCATCCAGGCCGATGATCTCCCCGATTTCCACCTTGACCCGTTCCGGTTCCGCGGAGGGAAGATCGATCTTGTTGATCACCGGGATGACTTCCAGGTTCTGTTCGATGGCGGTCAGACAGTTGGCCACGCTCTGCGCCTCGACGCCCTGGGCGGCGTCAATGACCAGCAGAGCCCCCTCGCAGGCATAAAGGGATCGCGATACTTCGTAGCTGAAGTCCACGTGCCCCGGGGTGTCGATGAAATTGAGCTGGTAGGTTTTGCCGTCATCCGCCTTGTAGTAAAGGGTGACGCTGTGGGACTTGATGGTGATGCCGCGTTCGCGTTCCAGATCCATGGAATCCAGCACCTGTTCCAGCATTTCCCGCTCTGCGAGGCCGCCGCAAATCTGGATGAAGCGGTCGGCGAGAGTGGATTTTCCATGATCGATGTGTGCAATGATCGAAAAATTACGAATGTTTTCCATATATTATTATGCAGGGCAGAGCCGGATACGCCGACAAGCGGTGTGACTGGAATCTTTCTCAAAATTCAGCAAAGTGTCAGTCTGTTATACCGAACCCTGTCTCAAGCGAATGAAGGATCTCGCAGAGACGCCAAGGCGCTGAGAAAAACATTACAAGTGCATTTCTTCGCGTCTTTGCGCCTTGGCGAGAACCGGTTATTCGTCAAATTTGAGACAGGTCTTAATCAGGAAGCGTGGATTCTAACAGGTTGTTGAAAAGCGCACATCCTGCGCCGCCTTGCGTTATCGCTCCCGCTCAGTCACCTTCCCGGCCGGCTGTCCCGGATGGCCGGTTCAGCCGGCGTGGTCAAGTTCCCCGATAAAGGTTCTGACGGCGGCCTCGTCAATGACGCCTTCGCAGATTTCCCTGCCGTCCGCCACGAGTACGGGCAGGCGCAGGCCGTAGAGCCGGACCAGTTCGGGATCCGAGTCGACATCCACGACCCGGCAGCGGTGGTTACGGCCGGCCAGCAGGGAATCGAGCTCCCGCTTGAACTCATGGCAGAGGTGACACGATTCCCTGCTGTAAAGGTAAAAATCCATGCTCAGCCGTTGTTGTCGCCGCCGGTTTTCAGCGCCAGGAAGATGGGATTGCCGTGCCGCTGGATCAGCACCGGGACGGACTTGTCCTTGGGCAGGTTGTCCACCAGGTTCTTGAACTTGTCGGCATCGGCGACTTTCTCGTTGTTCAGCATCAGGATCACATCGCCTTCCCGGATCCCGGCACGGCTGGCCGGGCCGTTGGACACATGGGTAACCACCACACCGCCCTGATCCTTCTGCAGTCCCAGCTGGTCGCGCTCGTCGCTGCTCGGGTTTTTCACGGAGATGCGCAGGGCATTGCTGTTGCCGCCTCCGCCGGGCTGGCCCGATCCGCCTTCGTTTCCGGCGATCTGGGACTGTTCCGGCAGCTCGGCGATGGTGACATGCAGGGTCTCGCTGTTGCCCTTGCGCAGCACCTGGACCGGAACCTTGCTGCCGATGTCGGTGTTGCCCACCAGCGGCGGCAGGTCCGATGAATAGCTGATGTCATGACCGTTGTAGCTGGTGATGATGTCGCCGACTTTGAAACCGGCCTTGTCCGCCGGACTGTCGGGCAGCACCTTGGCCACCAGCGCGCCGTGGGGCTGTTTCATACCGAAGGATTCGGCCAGCTGGCGCGTCACGTCCTGGATGAGCACGCCCAGCCAGCCACGACTGACATGCCCCTTTGAACGCAGCTGCTGGTACACGTTCTTGACCACGTTGATGGGTACGGCAAAGGACAGGCCCATGAAGCCGCCGGTACGGCTGTAAATCTGGGAATTGACACCGATAACCTTGCCGCTCATGTCGAACAGCGGACCGCCGGAGTTGCCGGGATTGATGGCCGCATCGGTTTGTATGAACGGGACGTAATTTTCATTGGGCAGGCTGCGGCCGAGGGCGCTGACGATGCCGGACGTCACCGAATAATCGAAGCCGAAGGGAGAACCGATGGCCAGCACCCATTCGCCCACCTGCACGTCCTTGGAGTCGCCCAGCTGCAGCGTGGGCAGGTTCTTGGCATCGATCTTCAGCACGGCTATATCGCTGCGCTCGTCGGAACCGACGACCTTGGCCTTGAATTCGCGGCGGTCGTTCATCCTGACGATGATCTTGTCGGCGTCCTTGATAACGTGGTTATTGGTGATGACATAGCCGTCCGGGGAAATGATGAAACCGGAGCCCAGGGAGGAATATTCCCGGTAGGGACCGTGGTCGTCTCCGCCGTTGCCGTTGTCATCACCGTTGTCACTGTCGTTGTCGTCGCCGTTGTTGTTGCCGTCGTTCGGCATCTGGTTGCCGAAGAATTTCTTGAAGAAATCGTAAAGCGGGCTGTCTTTGGGGATATTGAAATTGTGGGGGCCGGCGGCGACGGATCGCTTGCTGGTGGTGCTGATATTGACCACCGCCGCACTGTTCTTTTTCACCAGGGGGACGAAGTTCGGCAGGTCCCTGGCGAAGACGGGTTGTGCGTACAGGGCGGCTGCCCACACGACGAGGAGGAAATAACGCGACGTTTTGTAAAATGATTTCATAGTATTGTCAGCATAGTTTTGGTTAGCAGTAGAGCGGAGCAGGCAGTCGGTGGCTGCTGCAGCCGGCTCATTGTTTGTAAATAACGGATTTCGCCATGCGCTGAACAGTGGCCGGCGGGACTTCGCCGACGGCGGTTATCTGATAACCGTCTTCCAGCCTGGCATAGGTGTGAACGCCTCCCAGGCTGGAGGGACCGATGGAGTCCGGTTTCTGTTTTTCAAGCTTCTCGATGAAAATCGAGACCAGGGCGATTCCGTCCGTATATATAAGGTGTTCCACCGGCTCCTTGCTGGTGGGCATGACTCGTTTCTGATGCTCCTTCATACTGAAGCCGGCCGGCATCCAGCCAGTCTTCCACGGCGTTTTGGTACCGTCCAGGGACTGGTTCTCACCATTGTCCTTGTACCACGTGTAATCCTTGCCGACCAGCGAAGGTTTGAGCAACTTATCGGGAATATTATCGCGAAGATTGAGCTGGGTGAATATGATCTGTTCCAGTGTCTTGTCGTTGTGCCCGCGCAGTTCCGATTTCAGCAGCAGGTGCGTGTCATCATCTATCCACAGTTTGTAGCCGTACCGGTATTTGTCCCGGGGACGGATCTGCACCACGCTGGTTTCCCTCCCTGCCACCCTGTCCTGCCCCGCCGTGGAGAAGGCGTAATAGTTCGATACGGATTGTATGGGCTGCGGGAGCTGGAACACGAGTTTGCGGGAACGGCTTTTCTCGACCTTGACGACGCGGTCTTCGGGATAGATGCAGGTAACCGAACCATGGTTGCGGATCACCTCGCGGGCCGAGCCTGACAGGGAAACCAGGCGTTCCGCCTCGCCGTTGGGGCCGCCCTTGTGGATGATCCGCATGGTATCCATGATCGGGCCGTAGTGATAAATGAATATCCCCTCGTAATTCAACGAGCGGGTGGCCTGGGTCATTTTGTTGATGAGATTCCGCGCCGCCAGGGCGTCTTTGTCCGCCGCCATGAGGGCCGCGGAGAACAGCAATCCGACTGACAGAATTAAACAGCGTGCCGGATAGTTGACCTGGGCCCGCCTCATTTACTACTGATTGTCATGGGCAACGATTCTCACATACGGCGGCATGCCCTGCATGCCGGCAGTAGCGTGGTACTCATTATAGTTAATCAGGTAGTTCCTGAGCCTTGAGTTCGGACCGTCCTGCGGTACGGCGGTCGCGGGGGCGGCCGTAGCACCGCCGGCGCTGACCTTGCGCACGGGGAAGGTGTAGGAACGCATGGCGGGGATATTGGGCTGTACCGGCTGCAGGGCGGGCAGCTGGTCACTGGCCTCCTCGACCGTGGCGCCGCCCTGCCGGACCGGGGTGCTGGCCTGCTGGATCGGGGCGCTGGCGGCAGTAGCCAGGGCGGGCTGCGCCACTGCCGGGGTCGCCTGATCACTGCTGCCCTGGTGCTGGATGCCGATGATGGCCATGGCGGCCACCGACGCGGCTACGGCCAGGCCGGCCACGGGCTTCAGGTAGGGCGGCAACGGGCGCCGGCCGGGATTGAGTATGGTGGGTTCGGAACGTAGCCTTGCGGAAATGCCGGTAGCCAGTTGCTCGTCAAGGTGTTCGGGGAGGGAATGACGCAGGGTGTCGCCGATCAGATGATAGTGATGCCATTTCCGGCGCACCCTGTCATCGCGCAGCAGGTCGTCGATAATGGCGGAGGCGTCACCCTCCAGTTCACCGTCCATAAAGGCGGAAAGGGCTTCTCGCTTGTCTTCGCTCATGGTGCTATCCCGGTTAGTGAAGAAGTGG
>Ga0102944_1002262_pt1 | contig 11507 bp, 11 predicted proteins | sample SalPonD_shore_MG_FD_78172 | JGI IMG/M metagenome (GOLD analysis project Ga0102944, IMG submission 78172) | Salt pond soil microbial communities from South San Francisco under conditions of wetland restoration - Salt Pond MetaG... | ecosystem: Environmental > Aquatic > Marine > Intertidal zone >... | reverse complement strand
GTCTTGCAGTATATAATAATAAATCAGATGGGCCATTGAGATATTTCACTGTGGAGAGTGTATGGAAAGTGGGAGAATACGCACTGTTTGATAAGCCAATTATAACGATGAATATGGTGAACCATCCAGGCATCATAAATACCACGACCGAGAATTTCAATACAACTATTCGAAACGTGATGACGGAAAAGAATTTACCAAAATTACCACAACATACCTGGAAACATTCGCATCACATTCTGATTAATGCTTATGATGATCTAATTAGAGCTGGTCATTAATTTCAGAGTATAACTCAAATGGTGCTGAGCTATCAAACCATTTGTTAACTGTATTGGCCAATCGAATTGTATCAATTTTGTCATCTGTGATCTTATTCGTATTGATTAGTTTGTTCGCCACATATTCTGGATCAATATTGATTCTATTTAACTGATTTACGATTGCAATCTGATCCAATAGTTCCTTAGGTGATTTCACAAACTCCTCGTAGCGCATAATTACAGGTGTATCCAATTTGAATTCCGCCAAGGATCTCTCAATCTGCTGTAGAATGTAATAGATTTGACCAACGACTTGATCATAAGGGTTTTTCTGTTTGAGTTCGTGATATTCAGCTGGTCGAATCGAATACCAATCTTCAAGATTATTGTGAAATTTTAATCTACCCCTCAGAATTGATTGTGCCTGGTAAAATGGATCTCGAAGACAGATGATATATTTGGTATCCAGTCCAAGTCTTTCAAGGTGGTTCATTTGTAATGATAAACTGAGGTTCTTGAAGAAGATCGGTTTACCAAAGTGGGAGCTAATTGCATTGATCTCCTGCTTGAGGAGATCTGGATGATTTGTATTAAATTCCTCAGTACTTACTAAATGATCCGGCCTGTGAGGAAACCATCGTCTCCAAAAATAAGAGAATTCATGAGGTGCATTCAAGGAGGAAGTTAATCCATAATCTGATTGAAAGGTAATTGGATCATCGATTCTGTCAAATGTTGATTCGATACCTAGTCCAAGTACAGGAGCATTCCAAAACTTTGCGACAAAATTTGAGATATAACCAAACTGTCCTGATCTTGCTAGAATCTGAGTAAGTACTGTTGATGCTGATCGTGGTGCTCCAATAATCAGGTTGACAGGGAAGTTCGCTTCTGCAGTGCTCTCTATTAGGTTCAACTCATCATCCTTGAGTAGATCATTAATTTCAAAAACTCGATCCTCTACGGATTTTCTCATTCAGATTAACCTATTTATCTATTGATGCCTGTAGTTAAGAACATTAGACTAGTTTTACTGAGATTATGCCAAAAATCAGAATTACAATTCAGTAATGTTATGATTGATTATTTTCGTTTCTACCTATGGACATTTGTCAAATAGGATTAGGAAGGTGGGGAAAAAATCATGCAAGAGTGCTTGGAGAACTGAAACGAGAAGGAATCCTTGACAACGTATACTACTATGATCTTGATGCCGAGTTAATGGAGAAGACTGCGAAATTACATGGTGGTGAAATCGTGAAAGACCTGGATAATATTGATCCTGATCTTGTAGAAGTGATTGTCCCTGCTAATTTACACTATAACGTAGCGAAACCTTTCATCGAACGAGGAATTAAAACATTCATTGAAAAACCATATACGGATAATCTTGAGGATTCCATCAAACTGACTGATCTGGCAACTGATCCAGAATCCCAGATAATGATCGGTCATATTTTCCGATATCATGATGGTGTCATACGAGCCAAAGAGTTGTTAAATTCTGGGATTATTGGTAATCTGCAGAAGATTGATATTAGAAGACTAGCATTTGGTTATCCGCGACCTGATAATGGTGTGATCTTCTCCCTTGCAATTCATGATCTCGATTTACTTCGTTATTTCAACGATGACAAAGATCCAAAAACAATTGGCACATTGAGTTCTACTATTCATGGTCCGACTGAGGATCACGCATTTCTTCATCTTAATTTTGGCAATTCAATTGGTATCTTAGAAGAATCTTGGATGTCATTTACCAATCAAAAAGTGAGATCACTGTCTATTCAGGGAACAGATGGTGAGTTACAGTTGAATTTCTCTGATCCCAGTGAGGTAAGAGTCAATTCCAAGTATATATCAAAAGATGGTCGAGTCATTGATAATGGTATATTTGCCCAGGCAATTGAATTCAATGAACCGCTGAAAGCAGAAGTCACACATTTTATTGAACAGAGTCAGAATAATCAACCATACCGTGTTGGACCGAAAATTGCAACTGAAGCAGTACGGATGTGTGAAATAGCCCTAGCTTCTGCTGATCAGAAGAAAATATTGGAATATCCCCGAGATTAATCGAGATAAAACCATGAATTAATTTGACCTTCCTGATTCCTTCTCGCATAATATCAAAATGTAGTTAAACAATTCTAAACAGTATATCAGGGTGGAAATTTAGTGAGAAAATTGATACACGCTGACTGTAATTTAATTTCAGTTATTGTACGTTGTAGGACGTTGAAATATTTTTTATACTACAATCCTAGATGAGATTCTCAACCGAATGAAATTAATTTTGTATTCTTCTATAATACCCTCAATATTATATAAAATAATAATTTGATCTACCGATTTTAATAATATTTGTTCTAGTATTCTCAGTCGTATTATGAGGTCCTGATGAGCAATTTTGTTACACATTCCTGATAAGAAGCTTAAAATTATTTGTTTGTATCAATTAATTTACACTACATGAATAAATGGAAAAGAAGATTTGTTAATTATCCCAAAATTATATCTCGAAAATTACACCTGTATCGTAAATTTACTCGGAAGACAGTACCTTATCGGAAAAATTTGTATACAATTAAGGGCCTCAGGGGGTCAGGAACTAATTTTTTACAAAGTATTCTTGATCAGCAAGAGCAAAATTGGGTCGAACCTTATTGGAAGCATGATGTCATAGATGATGAACTTCAGTATTATCAAAGTCACGATATAGAGGTACATTTCATTTACAAAAATTTCTTTTCATGGTTATTATCACTTAGAAAGTATTCTTGGCATATGAATATCAAAGATAGAAGTATTGAGTCATTACTTACTGAACCGATATACTCTTTCATTAATCAACCATATCTATCCTATGTCTATGATTTAAATGAAGGTGACAAATTTGATAGTTACAAAAATGCGATGGAAATGTATTGTGTAAAAAATAAAAAATTCAATAAAATCGCCAATCAGATCTATTCGTACGAATCTTTGCTTAAGGAAGGCAGAGTTGCAGACACCGTGTTTGAATTTAATGAAGATCGGAAAAAATATTATTTAGATCAACAGTATATGCAAGAATATACAACGGATCAGGTTGAAATGGTCAATGATTATTTTGTTGAATGTTCGTTCACGATGTAGATCCTGTGAATTGTACAACAACCTTATCGTGGATCCTAATTTAGAACTAGTCTATTCAAGTTGAAATGGATTACTGAGCAGGTTAAATGTTGAGGAAATCAATTTCCAAAAAATTCTTTTATTGATTTCACAGTTTCTGCGACCTCTTCATCCTGTAAATGTGGGTGCATAGGTAAACACAGTAATTGATCACATACCTTCTCGGTAACAGGATATTCACCATGATTATAGTCATATTTTTGTTTGAATGCTGTAACAAGATGAAGGGGAACACCATATTTGATTGAGGTTTGAATCTCTTTTCTTTTGAGGAAATCCTTTAATTCATCACGTTTGTCGGTTTTAATGGTATATTGATGCCATACTGCCTCTGCATCAGGATGAACTTTAGGTAATTTCACTTGGTTAACATCGCGAAGTCCTTCAGTGTACATATTTGCAATTTCCTGTCGTCGTTTAGTCTCGTTGGGAAAATCTTCAAGGAGCACATTACCAATTCCTGCAAGTATCTCGCTCAATCGGAAATTGTAGCCAAAATACTCTGCGTCATCAGCCTTATCTGTACGTCCTGCATTTTTCAGAGCATTTATCTTCTTATACAATTCCTCATCATTTGTCCCAACAATCCCTCCATCTCCAAGAACTGAAAGGTTCTTTGTTGGAAATAGTGAGAATGCCGATGCAAGACCAAAGGATCCAATTTTTTGTCCGTTGAATGTTGATCCATGTGCTTGTGCTGCATCCTCAAATACATCCAGATTATACTTATTTGCTACACTCATGATACTAGCCATATCCGCTGGGGAACCATATAGATGAACAACCAGTATAGCTTTGGTTTTATCAGTGATACAATTCTCAATGGCATTAATTTTGATATTCATCGTATCTTCATCGATATCACAGAATACTGGTTTGTATCCTGCGGTCTCAATTGCATTTGCTGAAGCTAGAAAACTATTATCAGGTACAATAATTTCTGACCCAGTGGGATAATCCATTGCGAAAAATATCAAATTTAACGCAGACGTACCAGAATTGCAACTAATATTGTACCTACATCCATTGACCGATCCGAACTTCTGTTCAAATTGATCTGCTTCGGGTCCTTTGACGTATTGACCAGATTCCAATATCTCAAGTACTTTCTGTTTGACTCGCTCATTTGATTGAGGAGCTGCTTGACGGATCATACAACTAAGTTCTGTCACGTTTGTTTTTATATGCAATTGTATTGAGTTTAGAAATTGATTGCTTTTCAACCTGAAATATGGAGTGCTTGGTGATGATGTATTATTAGCTGCTCTGAGTGAAATGCTAATGAAATGGAATGAAAGTTTCATATATTGAATAGCTGGATTTTAGATATCATGCAAATCTTTATCCTCGCAACAGAGCGATCAGGATCTAATCTTCTTAGGTCGATTCTCTCTGCTCATAATTTGATAGTTGCACCACCAGCACCAAATATCGTTTCCTATTTGGCTGATTACTATCAGAATTATGGTGATCTTCAGTATAGAGATAATTTATTACAGTTGATTCATGATTGTTTAGATTTGTGTGAAATTCATCCCAATCCATGGGGACTGGAATCTACAGCTGAAGAAATTGCTGATAAAATAAAAATCCCAACCTTTTGGCAAGTTTATCACACGATATTTCAATCATATGCTGAAAAGGAGGATAAAATACATTGGGTGAGTAAAGATATCCAATCCTATAGATTTGCATTTGAAATCTTAGCTGAACTTGATGATGTCAGATTTATCTATCTGGCAAGGGATGGGAGAGATGTTGCCTTATCTATGATAAAAAGTGATGTTCATGGAAAAAATGTCTTTCTCAATGCTAATCTGTGGAAGAAAGAACAGAGTCAAATGCTTAAACTATTTCATTCTCTCCCTAAAAATCGTATCATCATGACTCATTATGAAGATCTACTCAATAATCCAACATTTGAGATTACTAAGATTACCGATTTTCTCGGAATTGATTTTGAAGAGAATATGGTTCAATTTCATCAATCTGAGAAGAGTGAACAAGCTGCTGAAAGTAGTAAATATTGGGAAAATCTAACCAAACCAATAATGACATCGAATTATAATAAATTCATAAATCAAATGAGTTTGCAAGATATCTGGATTTTCGAATCTGTTGCAGGTAACCAATTAAGTGCCCTGGGGTATGGAATTGTTGTGAAGGGTCCAAGAATCAAAATACCCTTGATTAAGCAATTCTATTATTGGATCAGTAATATTATACAAATCAAAATCAACAAAGGATCATATCTCAATGAGCCAAATAGACAGGAACGAAAAGATCTAATCCGTACTATCTACAAACGACTTGAGGTCCAAAGAGAGTACAGTCTATTTCGATTATTACCACCTTGATCTGTTCTCATGATTTATTCATTCTATCAATTGTCGATAAATCTCTGCCCAATTCTGAATAACTACAGACGGAATATGTTCTTCAGGTAATTTATCATAAACATTCCCATCAAAATAGATCTTTCCCCCCATGGCAAGCATTTGAAGTGCTGTAGTACTAATTGCATCAAGGATTTTGCCATACCACGATCGGATATCTAGATAATACTCAAAAACATCAAGGAATCTCGGAAAAACTTTATGCGGAATACGATATTTATCTCTTCGATATACATGTGTATTCAGACTCTGTTGATTAGCAAATTCCATATTTCTTTTAAACCCTTCAGATGTATCGCCGTATTGATCGAAATCAAATACCAATGCTGAATTAGGCAAAGAATCTGATTTGCTGACGAAATGTTCTGTATCTATAATATTCGGTGTTAACGGAACCTCAATCGGTGCGTTTTCAATCAGCTGTGGTGTTGCGATCGTTACAATATCAGCTTTTTCCCAATATTCCCTCCGTTCCTCCCATGTTTCGGTAATTTTAGTATTGTGATATGTTAAAATCACTGGTTTATTTGGATAAATTCGTTTTAATACCGGTAATAGAATATCTGCAGAATGAATATGAACAATTTCAGCTCGAAATGCTTCTTTCAACATTTTCAGTGCATACCATCTAACTCGTCCGTCATGAGGAATAACCCATTTATCATAGATCTCACGATATTCAAATGCGTCTTCACTTACTCGGAATAAACATTTCGCATCAGCTCCTGCTCGTGATTGATATTTAGATAGTATCATACTGATTCCTGCTGTTCCCCCAACATGAAGAATCCTCTTATCATCGTAGAATGAAGACATAGTATCCCAAATTTCTTTTAATTGCATGAAAACATTTCCAATGATTAACTCTATTTTAGTACATCATGGCTTTATCATTGTCTAATTCAATTGTAAAAGTGATCTATTTAAAAACCAGGTAACTAAACCTTCTCGCCATACAGGAAGTAGTGATCTAAAGGATGAGTATGGTTCAATATTGTAATTATAATAATCAAGGAATTTATCCAAGTGTTTTGTAACCAATCTTTTCTCAATTTCTGTAATATCTTCCTTCCAGAGGTAGAGGTTTTCACTTGAAATCTTACTGAATTTCATCTCACGACTGGAATTCCCCTCCCATATCTCCTGATTAAATGTAGGTTTCAACATAATTGGATCATATGAAATTCCAATAAAAGTGGCAAGAGATTGAAGTGTGATCTCCGGTGATTCTAAGAGATTTTCATATTTCACTACCTTATACCTGGCTCCTAACAATCGTTTATTCCTGAATAAGTAATTAGTAGCATCTTTGATTGCTAATAATGGTTTTTTGAGTAGTGGAAACCTTCCATCTGATATATATCTTCTAAAACTGACAAGGTTTGCATATGGATTTCTCAGAATACGAATAAATTTGGCATCTGGAAAGATTTGACTAAGAAATGGGACAAATTCATCATGTGTCACGGATTTTTCTACAACAAAATCATGGTCAAATGCTTGGTGATAACTTGTTATAATTGCCTCAAGATAGGAATGAACTAATTCCTTATCATCCACTTCAGGAATTGAATTCATGATCTCTTTGAAATGATTAAGATCAAATAGATTTTCCATGCTTTTGCCATTATTGAACTGTGATGGAGTCATTACAGCGTATTCAAAATGATCAATAAATCGGGTGATTTTATCATTAAATTCTAGATCACTGAATAAATTTGTACGACCTCTGTAACTCTGCCAGTACCCTAGACTTTCTGCAATATGAGTTTCAAATGGGATAGTAAAAATTGATTTATGACCATTTAATAAACGGAGTAATAGGGTTGTCCCCGATTTGTGCGGTCCTACAATAAACACCATTTTGGATGAAAGATTGACCATGGCACTCATATTCACTAAAAACAATCAACTATTAAACCTCATTGAACTATTCTGACCATCTATCTGAAATATGTCAAACCAGTTAAATTATCCTTGCAACATTCTAATTATTCACAATTATCTCCCGTATATGATAAAATGTAAAATATACTTGAAATCTAAAAATTATCTATGAAAGTCCTTCATGTGTTTGATACTGCGGGTGTAGGTTCTCTAATAGCCAAAGCATTGAATGAGTATCCTGATGTAGAAGTCGAGGTAATAACAAGAGAAGGAAATTCACGAAATAAAAATTCTGATTATTATGGTGTTATAACCATTCCCGGATCAAAGTATAATTTCTTTCTACATCTATATTGGAAAATGTTGATATTTCGACCAGATATAATCCATATACACGCATGGAAAAATGGAATTACATTAATTCGATGGTTGGCTCGCTTATCATTTCAATCTGTGAAATTAGTATATCATGGTCATGGTACAGATATTCGAGAACTTGATCCATTTAATCCCGAGGATTTTGCAGTTGATCGAATTTTGGTTTCTACTTCTGATATAAATTACGAGGGAACTATACTCGTGACGAACCCAGTTGATACCGATCTATTCCATCCAAATGAGGAGAAGCAACCCAGTAGTGCATTATTCGTTCGGGCTTATCCAATTGACAAATTAGATAATGCCAAAAGTATTTCTAGAGAATATCATCTTGATTTAGAGGTAATTGATAGAATAACTACTGGCCGTGGAATCCCCTATCCTGAATTTGCAGCTAAACTTCGAAAGAAAGAATATTATCTCGATCTTAAGGGTTTAACAAGCAAAGATGTATTAAGTAAATCTGGACTAGAAGCCTTAGCTGCAGGTTGCAAGGTGATCACTGATGATGGATATCTCCATGAAGCATCTCCATTTGATGATCCAATACCAAAAATTTACCAGATTTATCAGGATTTACTTGATGAATGAGAGATATGTACTTTGATAAATTCCAGGCGATTACCCAACGATGAGCCAAATACCTTCTCAATCAACTCAAAATCACCTCTTTCCAGGGGTTTGATTAGAACTAATAGTACTACATACAACATTACCATAAGTACACAGAGTCCAACTCTAACCAAGATTAGAGAACCTGCTGGTATAATGTTAACGAGTAAAAATACCAAGCTCGAATATAATGCTACTCTAACATATGAACGGAATCGTATTCGGTTTCTCAATTTCATTATGAAATATGAGGCTAGAACGATAATTTCTAAGGATATGGCAATAGCCAAACCAAAGGGTCCTAGTTTATAAAATGCCACTATACCCAATATTCTTACTGCATTACCCATCAGTGGTCCAAATACAATCTCACGTCTCTTCCCAATTGCTTTGAAGGTTGGTCGTAGGACATAGCTGAATAATCTGATGAAATATGCTGAAAGTATCAACCGCAAAATTGGTAATCCATTAATGAATTTCTTCGAGAGTATTAAATAGATGGCAAGATCCGATTGGTAGTAAATGGAGAAGTAAAATATGCCACCAAAGGTCAAAACCAGACGTAAAAAGGAATTTATCAATTCAAAGTATTCCTTGGGACTAACCCTAGTATAGATTTTAGACAAAATTGGAAATATCCCTGAAAAGATAATTACAAAGAATTCTTGGGCAATAACTGCAATTCTTAAAACATAAAAATAAAGTGAAGTATCACCCTCTTGAAAGAAGAGATACAATACGAAGATATCAAGTTTCTGAATTGCCAATGTAGCCATATCACTGATATATACTGGAAATCCAAATTTGAGAATAGCTTTCGTATCTGTCCATTGTAAGGTAAAATGTTTAGCCAGTGCAATCAGGGTCTTGTACACTGGAATGAAGGTGACAAGATATGATAAGGACCAAGCAATTAGGATAGAGCTGAAATTCTCACGGAGAAGATAAATCAATGGAACACTGATTGAATTTACGATCGAGTATATAGTCTGTTGAAGTAAGGTAATATCTGTATCCAAATAGACGCTATTCAGAGCATAGACTAATTCCAGAAGATAATGTGCAACCACTACGATGGTATACAAGATAAAATTGAACCACGATAAATGAAGATATATACTTACAATAATCGATGCTAAGATAGATATCGGAATTCCTGTTGATGCAGTAGTGAGTGCAATGTTATTGATTTTTTCTTTTGAAAGTCCCTGACTAATACCTTTTTGAGTTAAAGAGTAGGTTAATCCATAACTAGATAATCTGACCACGATTAATTGTACCGTAGTTAGTAAAATCATGAGATCAAGAGTATCAAGTGGGATATTTCTGGTTACAACAACAATATAACCCAAAGAGAAGGCTCTTGTTAATATTGAACGACCCAAGCCTGAAACTATAAATTTGCGATATCGATCTCTAATGATGATGTCATCATCATTGCTTGATTCAGTCATATCAAATCAATTGATTATTGATAATTACATAAAGGTGCGTAAATGAGATGGAATTATCTATTTTCAGCATATTAGATGAATGAGAATATTGTCAGTTTACTGATATTTTACCAGGTTAGTACCTTTTTACCATATTTTTCTAAATTATCACGTAGAAATTCCAAATCTGCATGGAAATCCATCTCAGTCCATTGATCCTCAGGAACTTCCACAAAATTTACTGCGATTCCTTTTTCTGCTAATTCATTAATCACTTCCAAATAAAAGATATCTTTTGCACGGTCCTGTCGAACGATTTCATCAGTTATTTCTTTAATTATATTTGCACCACCATCCCTGAATCGGATAAAACCAATTGATTCACCATCTGCTTCATCAAGATCAATTTTTTTCGATACTCTCTGAATTTGATCACTATTGAGAATAATCTTCATATCGTCCATATCATATTCTTCTTTACGGTCTATAACTAAATTGATCTTATTTGATGCATCATTTAATTCTGTAAATACTTTGGGACTAACAAGATTGTCTCCATTAAGTACTGCAAAATCATCATTGACGTGTTTTAATCCTGACCAGAAACTGATTAGATTATTACTTGTGTCATAAAATGGATTATAGACCACCTCAATATCGATTTGTTTTTTATAATTCTCTATTTTAGCCTCCACTTGATTTGAGAGGTAACCTGTCACTAAAATGATCTTCTCAATTCCAACTTGAATTGCTGTTTTAATCTGATGTTCCAGCACGGTATTTCCATTACCAATCTCTATAAGACATTTAGGTGTGTTTCTTGTAAGTGGTAACAATCGGGTTCCTTTGCCTGCTGATAAAATAAGAAGTTCAAAATCCATATGTTGCTTTAAAATGGCTCTATTATTAGTCTTTCTTTAAATTTATCCAACCATATATGAAGATTATATAGCATCCATAATTGAATCCCTTCTTTCCAATCCAGTTCATCTAAATTATCTAACCATTTGATATACCCCGATTTATCGAGAATATTATGAGTAATCAGCGGTCCTTCAAGTATTGTATTCTTTAATTTTTCAATATTCTCTGAAGTGAACCAATGTTGAAGGGGCAATGGGAAACCAACCTTCTTTCGTTCCAAAATCGAGTCTGGAACTTCATTCTCAAATGCTTTACGAAGAATATACTTTGTTGTATCAAGCTCCTCTGATATCTCCCTCCCGAGCTTAAATGCTCCCTCTTCTTTTGCTTCATCAGATAACCATTTCATCTTCATCTCTGTGGGCAATTGCATTACAAATTCAATTAATTCATGATCAACAAAGGGAACTCTGCCCTCAACTGATCGGCTCATGGTT
>Ga0102944_1002260_pt1 | contig 11510 bp, 8 predicted proteins | sample SalPonD_shore_MG_FD_78172 | JGI IMG/M metagenome (GOLD analysis project Ga0102944, IMG submission 78172) | Salt pond soil microbial communities from South San Francisco under conditions of wetland restoration - Salt Pond MetaG... | ecosystem: Environmental > Aquatic > Marine > Intertidal zone >... | reverse complement strand
CTGACGCACCCCGGGTTCTGATCGCAAACAGCAACCTTGTCCCCCATTGGGCTACCTGGGATCATTTTTACAAACTAAAAGAAAAAGGTCTGATGATGTACGGCCAGATGACAGCCGGGAGCTGGATCTACATAGGAACTCAAGGGATCCTTCAGGGGACCTATGAGACCTTTGCTGCCTGTGGGGAAAAATATTTCAAAGGTGATTTAAAGGGAAAACTATTAGTCACCGGCGGTTTAGGAGCTATGGGAGGAGCCCAGCCTTTGGCTGCCACCATGGCTGGAGCTGCTTTTCTTGGAGTGGATGTGAACCCGGAAAGCATTAAAAAGAGGATAAAAACCAAATATATAGATCGTATGACCCATTCATATGAAGAAGCTAAAAAAATGGTTTTGGAGGCTAAAAGCCAAAAAAAATCCTTATCAGTGGGATTAGTGGGAAACATAGGCGATGTTCTTGAAAAGCTTCTCAAAGATAAAATCATTCCAGATGTTTTAACAGATCAGACTTCAGCCCATGACCCGGTTAATGGATATATTCCTGCAGGAATTAGCTTTGAAGAAGCTAAGCAGCTCAGAAAATCCAATCCTGATGAGTACAGGAAACGAGCCCTTAAAAGTATGGCCCGGCATGTTTCCTTAATGCTGAAAATGCAGAAACAGGGAAGCCGGGTTTTTGACTATGGAAATAATCTTAGAGAATTTGCCAAACAAGGGGGAGAAAAAAATGCTTTCTCTTACCCAGGTTTTGTCCCAGAATACATCCGTCCCCAATTTTGCGAAGGAAAAGGGCCTTTCCGATGGGCTGCCTTATCTGGGGACCCTCAAGATATATATGAAACCGACCAGGCTTTGATAGAGGCATTTCCAGAAAACAAAAAAATGGTTAACTGGATACAGCAAGCTCAAAAAAAGGTCACTTTCCAAGGTCTCCCCTGTCGAATTTGTTGGCTGGGATTGGGAGAGAGAGAAAAAGCAGGAAATCTTTTCAATGAATTGATTCGATCTGGAAAGCTGAAAGCCCCTGTGGTTATAGGACGGGATCATTTGGATGGGGGTTCAGTGGCCTCCCCTTACAGAGAAACAGAAAGCATGAAAGATGGAAGTGATGCCGTTTCTGACTGGCCTCTTCTGAATCTTATGGCCAATACCTGCGGAGGAGCTACGTGGGTCTCTTTTCATCATGGAGGAGGTGTGGGTATAGGATATTCCCAGCATGCAGGAATGGTGCTGTTGGTCGACGGCTCTGAAAAATCAGAAAGGCGAATAAAAAGAGTCCTTCATAATGATCCAGCTACGGCTATATTCAGGCATGCGGATGCAGGATATGAAAAAGCTATTGAAATTGCAAAAAAATTTGATCTCAATCAATTCAAATAAGAGACCTAAGCTGTTCACTATAAAACTCTGCTTTTTTTATGAATAGTTCAGGTCATAAGGAGAAGAGAAAATGTCTATCGATTTAAATGGAACCGGATTAACCATCGAAGATGTGGTCAGAGTGGCAAGGCACAATGAGAAAGTAACTCTCCGCCCAGAGGCTGAGAAAAGAATAAAGAAATGCCGAGCTATGTTGGAGAAAAAAATCAAAGCCAAAGAGATCATGTACGGTGTCAATACTGGAATCGGCGAATTTTCAGAAGTTGTTCTGAACGATGAGCAAATCGAAAAATTCCAGAAATATCTCGTTTACAATCATGCGGCAGGTATTGGAGATCCGGCTCCCATTGATTATGTCAGAGGAGCTATACTGAGCCGCATCAATGTTCACGCTCACGGAAACTCAGGCTGCCGGCTTGAAATCACTCAGACCCTTGTGGAAATGCTGAACAAAGGGGTTACTCCTTTTGTGTGTCAAAAAGGCTCTGTAGGAGCTTGTGGAGACCTAGCGCCAATGGCGCAAATCGCACTTGTTCTCCTGGGAGAAGGAAAAGCCTATTATAAAGACCAGCTCATGTCAGGCGGTGAAGCCATGGAAAAAGCAGGGATCCCAATTCCCGGACTCAAGGCAAGAGATGGACTTTCCATTATAAATGGATCTAATCTTCTTACGGCCATGAGTGCTCTTTTTCTCTATGATGCTGAGAGATGGCTCAAACAGGCGGAAATTGCTGCGGCTATGTCTTTGGAAGCCTTAAAAGCTAATATGAAGCCGTACACTCCCAAATTGCACGAAGCCCGCGGTTTCCCAGGAGCGGTCAGGTCTGCGAAATCTATTTTTAAACTGGTTGAAGGCGGAGATTTGGCTGAGGGGAAAATCAAGTGCAAAGTCCAGGATGCATACTCCATGCGATCCACTCCCCAGGTCATTGGAACAGCTCGCGATGCTCTTTCCTATGCCCGGCTGCAAGTAGAAATTGAATTAAATGGAGTTGGAGACAATCCAATTTTCTTCCCTGAAGATGATCAGCAAATTTCAGGCGCCAATTTCCAGGGAACTCCGGTGTCTCTTCCCATGGACATGGCTGGAGCGGCTATCACCATGGTATCAGTGATGTCTGAGAGGCGCTTAAACAGGCTTAACAACCCTGCTCTGAGTGTGGGCCTCCCACCTTTTCTGACCAAAGGAGCGGGCATGTTTTCTGGGCTCATGTTAAGCCAGTACACCGCAGATATGCAAATCGTGGAACAGAGGATACTTTGCACCCCCGCTTCAATCCAGTCTATCCCTGCTGCTGCTGATCAGGAGGATTTTGTTTCCATGGGCATGAACACAGCCATTAAAAATTTCCAGATCCTGGATAATGCTTATGGAATTTTGGGTATTGAATTTATGGCTGCAGCTCAGGCTCTGGATTTCAGAGAATTTAAAGTTGGAAAAGGGGTTTCTGAGGCCAAAAAAGTCATCCGAAAACACATCGATTTTCTGGATGAAGACCGTCCCTTATACCCTGACCATACAAAAATGAAGGAAATTGTTAAGTCTTGTGAAATCCTGAAAAGAGTGGAAAAAGTTGTCGGTCAACTCGATTAAAGGACAAATCTAATCATGAAAACCAATAAAATCTATCAAAATATTGTTGAGACCATCGGAAACACCCCTATGGTTAAGCTAAATCAAATATCCAAGGATGTAAAATCAGATATATTTGCAAAATTGGAATTTTTCAATCCTGCAGGGAGTGTTAAAGATCGAATTGCCAAATACATGATTGAAGATGCAGAGAAAAAGGGAAAAATCAAACCAGGAGATACCATCATAGAAAACTCAAGCGGAAACACAGCTTTAGCTCTAGCTGTGGTTTGTTTGATCAAAGGATACAATCTTAAAATAGTTATCCGCGATTCCACTAGCCCTGATAAATTAAAGATACTTAGAGCTATGAATGTGGATCTGGTTCTGGTCGATTCAACCTTACCTCCTGAATCTCCTGAAAGTTATAACAATTTAGCACCCAGAATTGCTGGAAAAACTCCTAACAGTTATTATTTAGATCAGCACAATGACCGGAAAAACAATGAAGCTCATTACAAAACCACAGGTCCTGAAATCTGGGAGCAGATGAATGGAAACATTGACTATTTTGTGGCTGGAATCGGGACTGGGGGCACTATATGCGGAGTGGCCAAATTTTTAAAAGAAAAAGATCCTAACATTCAGGTCATTGCCATTGATCCAAAAGGATCCATCTTTTATGATTATTTCCATACAGGAAAAAAAATAAAACCATCACCTTATTTAATCGAAGGACTTGGCGATGAATTTCTTATAAAATGTGTTGATTTCTCAGTCATAGATGATATTTATCAAGTGACTGATAAAATCGCTTTTGAAATGACAAGAAAAACATCAGAAAAAGAAGCTATCCTTGCCGGAGGATCTAGTGGAGCTGCTGTGTGGGGAGCCCTTAAATTAGCTCGAAAAATTGATCGTCCCGCCAGAATAGTCACAATATTTCCTGATTCAGCCAACAGGTATCTCAGCAACATATTCAATGACTCATGGCTTAAGGAAAAAGGACTCACGACCTAAGTCATACTTGTTTATTGGATTTACTGGAGTTATAATTTAATTATGGGGAAAATGAAAAAGTTCAGATTTATAGGTTTGCTGTTCATAGTTCTCTTATTCTTTACATTAGCTGTCTTTCCTGTCCATGCCAAAGATTCACATTGCATCTGGACAGGAGTGAAAAAGATCGTAGCAGTCGGAGATATCCATGGTGATTACGATAATTTTATAACCATCCTAAAAAAAACAGGGATTTTATCCGATCAATTACACTGGAAAGCTGGACAAACACATTTTGTTCAAACAGGAGATGTGATGGACAGAGGCCCCCATGCAAGAAAAGTGCTGGATCTTTTGATGGATATGGAGAATGAAGCACAAGAAGCTGGGGGGATGGTTCACTTTTTGATCGGAAACCATGAAGAGATGAATATCACTGGAATCTCTTTAGAGCAGGGTTATGTCTCTCCTGAGCAGTTTGTCTCTTTCCTTCCAGATAGATATAGGGAAAAGAAAGAAAGAGATTTTATTAGGGATTATAAAGCATCCAATTCTGATCGAAATAAACTCCTTGAACAATATTGGTATCATCTAATGAATAATGACGAGCAGGCCAAAAGAAAATATTTCGTAAATTTCAATGAAAAATACGGGGATTGGATTTTAAAACACAATACGGTGATTAAAATAAATAATATTGTCTTTGTCCACGGTGGGATTAGTCCGAAATTTTCCAAATGGAAATTAAAACAAATCAACGACCGATCAAGATATGAACTGTCAATCATTCAAAGAGCTTATCTTAAAGACCTAACTCCTAAAATCGATCTGGAAATCGTTTATCAGAGCGATGGCCCATTTTGGTACAGAGAATTAGCCAGACAGGATGAAAATTTTTTTAAACCAGAAGTGGATATCATATTTGACAATCTAGATGCTCGGGCCATGGTCATAGCTCATACCCCTAAAACAGGAATGATTGCTTCCGAGGAAAACATGAGCCGTTTCAATGGAAGAGTTTGGATCATTGACACAGGAATCTCTGAGGTTTACGGCGGGATTCTCAGCGCTTTGATCATTGAAAATGGAAATTTCTTTATATGGAGTGAAGCCAATGAAAAAAACGAATAATAAATTTTTATCCATTCTGGTTGTCTTTATGGTTCTATTTCTTTCCTGTTCATTTTCCATTAAGAGCAAAAATTCTATAAACCAAGATGAAATAGAAAAATTTTTAAAAAATGCTCCTATCACTTCAATCAAGAAAAATTTAGAAATGGGAAGAACTAACCAATGGAGGGTTGCTCTTAAAGATGGAGAAAAAGAAATCACAGCAATTTTTAAACATGTCAACAGACCAAGACCTGCTCTTCTTCCTGATTGCTATAAATATGAAATCGCAGCCTTCAATCTCAATAAGATGCTCGGCCTTAATATTGTTCCTCCAACTGTTGAAAGAAAAATAAACAATCAAATAGGTTCTCTCCAACTCTTAATAGAAAAGGTGATGACTGAACGAGACAGACAAATCAGAAACATCCAACCAAAGAATCCCCAAGAATTTAATAAAGACCTGGATGTGATAAAAATATTTGAAATCCTTGTTTATGACCAATGCAGTGATATCAATGATACACTCATTCAATTGGATAATTGGAAAGTCTGGAGAGTTGATTTCTCTGAAGCTTTCTCTCCTTCTCCTGATATTCCACCTGAATGCCGTATTGAGCGCTGTTCTGAAAATCTATATGAAAAACTTCTTGATATAAACAACAGCAGATTGGAATCAGAGCTGGATCCTTATTTAAATAAAAGAGAGATCAATGCATTGTTAGAAAGAAAAAATATAATCATTAGAACAATCATAAATCTCATCAAACAATACGGCAAAGAGGCCGTGCTTTTTTAACAGATGTTTTTGCAGAAAGAGCAGAAAATTTTTAATATATATTTGACATTTACTGCTTTTATAGAGAAAATTTCCTTAACCTGAATGAAATAAGGAATAAGGAGGGTAAGAATGAAAAAATTTTTTAGATTTACTTTTCTATTGATATTTATTGTTGCGTTCAGTTTCCAGACATTTCCTCAATTCACACCTGAAGAAGTAGAGGAAATGGAAAAGTGGGAGGAATATCTAAAAACAGCAGAGATCACAGGACATGAACAGATGAGGAGCCGGGAAGCAGTTACCAACCCTTATGTACTTCAATTAGAAAAAGATGGAATTGCCAAACAAGCCTTATGGAAAAATCCAGAAGGACGCATGAGAGGTTTTTTAGAAGGCTGGCCGTGGGAAATCGCTGCCTATAGACTGAGTAATCACTTGGGACTGTATATGGTTCCCCCCACAGTTGAAAGAAGATTCCAAGGCAGCAGGGGCTCGTGTCAGCTCTGGATCGATGCCTGGATAAGCTTAAAGGATAAATACGATAAAAATATAGATGTTCCTTCCATTAAAGTGTTTTACTGGAACAGAGCCCTTTATCTTCAGAGAGCTTTTGATAACCTCATTGCGAATGAAGACAGACATCAAAATCAATTTTTGATCACCGAAGACTGGCGCATGATTCTGATTGATCACTCCAGAAGCTTCAGAACTTCTAAAAATTTCACAAAAAAGTTGATCTATGATGAAAATTATAAAGAAGGTGCCAGACTCATGAAACAGCTGCCCAGAGATTTTGTGGAGAAATTAAAGTCTCTGAATCATGAAGTCATAAGGAATGTCGTGGGTGAGTATCTGACAGATGAAGAAATAGAAGCTGTACTGATGCGCAGAGACTTGATCATCGATTGGATCAATAAAAGAATTGAAGAGCTCGGAGAAGATAAAGTTTTATATTAGGGAAACTAATATCTGATCCAGTTTAGATACAAATAAATCAGCATTATCCTTATCAAACACCAACGGAGGCTTGATTTTTAGGACATTTTGAAATGGTCCGTCAGTGCTGGTCAAGATTCTTTCCTGTTTCATTTTTTCTACGATATAATCAGCCTGTTCCGTTGCAGGAGTCATTTTTCCTTCATCCAAAACAAGCTCCACTCCCAGAAATAAACCCATGCCTCTGACATCCCCTATAAGAGGATGTCTGGTTTTTAATTTTTTTAATTTTTCCTTGAAATATTTCCCTGTAGTGCAGGCGTTCTGCATTAATTTTTCTTGTTCAATAACATCTAAAACCGCCATTCCCACAGCACATGATACTGGATTTCCTCCAAAAGTGTTGAAGTATTCCATGCCATTGTCAAAAGCTTTGGCGATCTCAGGTCTTGTGACCACTGCAGCTAATGGAAAACCATTTCCTATTGGTTTTCCCAATGTTACTATGTCAGGGACTATGTTTTGTGTTTCAAATCCCCAAAAATGAGAGCCAACTCTACCAAATCCCACCTGGACTTCATCTGCGATACAAATCCCCCCTGCTTTTCTCACGTGTTTATAGGCATATTTAAGATAATTCTCAGGAAAAACAATCTGTCCTGCACAGCCCATTAAAGACTCACAGATAAAAGCAGCCAATCCTTCTCCCTCTTTGCTTATTTTATCTATCACATCCTTGATTTGAGCCGCATACTTTTTTCCTGACAAAGGGTCCTGATATTTATATTTCCCCCTGTACCCATCTGGAGTATTGACCTTGTGAACATGGGATGGAGCCCCTGTCCCGCCTTTACCGTCAAATTTATAAGGACTGATTTCTATCAAGGAGCTTAGATTTCCGTGATAGGCCCCATCAATGACAATCACATCCTTTTTTTGGGTATAAGTCCAGGCTAGGCGGAGAGCTAGATCATTGGCTTCGCTTCCAGAATTCACAATATAGCAGACATTTAGTGGCTCAGGCATTTTAGCAGACAGCTTTTGGGCATATAAAACAAGATTTTCATGGAGATATCTGGTATTGGTATTGAGAACACACATCTGCTTTTGAGCGGCATTGATGACTCGAGGATGGCAGTGTCCCACATGGGGAACATTATTCCTGGCATCCAGGTATTTTTGGCCCTTTTCATCATAAAGATACTGCATAAAACCTTTGACCATTTTTAAGGGTTTTTTGTAAGAGAGTCTTAAAGAAGGACCAATATATTTTTTTCTTAGCTGGAGGGTTTTTTGTTTTTCCATTTTTTCTCCTATCCAGGCTCACTCATTTGTTCTTTCAATAAGATAAGCCGGGTCGATCTTAGTTTCTCCTAATTTTTTTAAAAGAGCCCAGGCTTTTTTTTCTGAGATGGTTAAATATTTGTTATCAGGGTGTTTCCTTTTTTGGAATGCGGATATAACCACACTCATACACAGCCTTAAATAAATAAAATGAGAAATGGCTTCCAGCTCTTTATCAGAAATTCTCAAGACTTCACTATAACCCTTGATCAAATGAAAGGCAGAATCCCAAAAGTTTTCTTTTCCCAGCATCACATAGGCTGCAGTCACAGCAATATCTCCCACTGTATAGGAATAAACCATATCTCCGAAATCAATGATTCCAGAGACCTTTTTCTGATTCAAACTTCTTTTATCAGAAAAGTTAACAAGGATATTGTAATCATTCCCATCATTATGGATTACTGTTTTTTCCAATTCCGAAACTGTTTGCACTGCCTGTGATTTGAATTTTTCATAAAAAGACATGATCAAAGATCGTTTATCAGGATTGTCTATATATTTAATGAATTCCTTTATTGTTTCAGGTCCTCTCTGAAGGTCCCAGTGAAATTCTCTTTTGGCTGCTGGATGTGAAAAACCTTTAAGAGCCTGATCGATCCTGGCTATAAATTCTCCCACGGATTGAAGGAGGTCAGGTGTATGGGGAAGAGCTTCACCCAGAGGAATCCCTTCAATATAAGTGACCATCCGAACATAATGAGATGATTGATTATGAATTATTTTTGCTGTTTTTTCTCCTTCCCTGGTCAAACAAATTTTAGGGCAGGAGTGAGTTTTTAAATAAGAAGAAATTCTCTCCATGGCTGAATTTTGGAGGTCAAGAATATCTTTTTTTTCCTTCTGGTTTGATATTTTTAGAACATACCTTTTTCCCGAAATTTTCTCTTCGAGTAAAAAATTTTGGTCTCTTTCACTGGGAAGAGGGCTGGCCAAAACATCCTTTCCATAGACTTTTTCTGAAATAGAAATGGCTTCTTTCTCAGAAAATTGAGGGACAAAATCAAGGTAATTGATTATTTTCATAAATCCAACACAGCAACCTAGACTTGTGAATAATCCAGGTAGATCAATCTTCAGTATTTTCCTTAAGAATATCCTCAGGCTTTTTCATTAAGCTTTCAGCTGTCCATTTGGTGAGCAGAAAAGGATATTCATTTTCAGATGACAAAGCTGGATATTCCTCTTCTTCTTCCCTATTTTTATAGATTTCAAGCTTATAGTCTTTGGCTCCTCTGGCTATTATGGTAAAAACTGGATTTTTTAAGTTCTCTTTCTCCTGTTCATCCATATAAGAATCACAATTCAAACTGGATAATTTTGATAAAATAGAATTGACCTCACTGTTTTTGGCTTCTTTTTCATCCTGTGTCAACCAGACTTCTTCTTCCTTTGGAGGAGTGACTTCACCCTCTTCCTGTGCTTCCTGTTCTTTCAAATTAGGTTCAACTTGAGTTAATTGTTTTTCCAATTCAAGAGAACCAAATTCTCCGGAAAGGATTAAACCCGTTATTTCTTCCTGGAAAAATTCCATAACTGACTTATCTCTAAGCCCTGAGACATTCTGCTCAAAAGTACTTCTAAATGAATCTCTCGCATGGAAAACATGGGGGCTGCCTGCCATTTTTATGTAAGTGTGACTGTATGTGGAAGACGCTTTTCCAATGAAAAACTCCCTAACTAACTCTCCCTCTTTGAAAGCCTTGATTTGAATCTTATTCTCTTCATCTAATTCATATCGACTGTAATTCTCTTTATCTGAAACAAGCTCAGTTAAAGTCAGATTTCTTATGACATCCAGCATTTCATTGACTTTATCTGGATCTGCCTTGTAATGTTGGGGCATTATCAACCATTCATCTTGGCTTCTTTGGATCAAAATGGACTCTTTGTTTGTATTTATTTCCAATTGACTGATAGAATCTGATTCGATTTTTTCAATTTTTGGAAGTTTATAAGACATTTTATTTCTATCTGAGCTCACAATAAGAATCAAAACCAAAACCAAAATAACAGCAGTTAATATAATGTATTCTTTTTGTAGCTTCATGATTCCCTCCGGATGCTATTTTTGTTTTATGAAAACGGCTTTGATCATTTTTCTCTTGGCCTTACGTCTAGCCCAGACAAAAATTCCAACCAGAATGAATAACGCAGGAAGACCTCCAACGTTAACAATTTTAATAAAACTCCTCGTGATCGGCTTGGTATCCCTTAAAGGATTGAACTTTTGGTTTTTGCTTCTCATCACCGCAATATCTTCTCTGTCATTCAAATAGTCAATGGTATTTAAAATAAACTGGGCATTGGGAGATTCTCCGTTTTCATCAAATAAATTATCTTTGAGGATCTCAGCCGACCCTATGAGAAACACTTTACCTGGCCTTCCTGATTTGATAATCCCTTTTTCTGACTTGAATGGGGTCTCTTCAGTCTTTTCCTCAATTTGATCTGTCTCTTTTTCATTGTCTTCCTCTTCTTTGTTTTCAGGTTCTTTTTTTGGTTTTTCAGGAATTTCTTTATCAGAAAAATAACTTCTAAAATCTCCTTCTGCAAGATAAGCCAAGGGAAAACTTTCCATTTTTTCGTCATTGGCGGGAGGTCTCAGGATCATGGGATTCAAATTAATCTGTCCAGACATGGTCCATGACTGTTTAGAGCTTGAAATCAATGTGTGCAATGCAATGTCACTATCTTTAATCTTATTGGGATCAGACGATAAAGGGGAAATTTGTATCATGATGATTTCTTTTATGTTCTTTAAAAAATCAAATTTATGATTGATGTTTTCATTCTTAATGACTGGAGCAAAATAGATAGGAGTTTCTCCCATTCTCTGGTCTCGACTCACATAGCATTTTTTATCAAGAACATAAGACTTATTGACTTTAAGACCATAATGATCCAATAGATTTCCCAGCCGGGTATTGATGGGCATATACACAGGCTGTCTCATTCCATACATCTGATTCTGACCCTGTTGAGCTTCCTCAAAAGAGTCAATAAACAAGGCTAAAGATTTGCCCTTCATGAGAAATTGGTCAATCTGAAAAAGTTCCCAGTCTGAAAATTCTTCTCTTGGTCCTGCAATGATCAGAGTGTCAATGCTTTCAGAAATATCATCATTTTTTAAATCGATTCTATTGACGGTGTAATTCTCACTCAGTAAAGAGTTGAAATTATTTAGAGAACCCTGTTGCTGCTGCATTCCTTGAAACTGAGGAGGAAGAGAATACGACAGATTGAGGGTGGAGTGAGAAGTGAGGTATCCAATTTCTTGGTGAATGTTGATAACATTATCCACATTTTCTTCCACAAAGGTTTTTATGGTGTCTTCTTCGATTAAAGAAAAACTCTCTTGCAGTCCTCTGCTGGTCAGATTAAGACT
>Ga0102944_1002258_pt1 | contig 11516 bp, 9 predicted proteins | sample SalPonD_shore_MG_FD_78172 | JGI IMG/M metagenome (GOLD analysis project Ga0102944, IMG submission 78172) | Salt pond soil microbial communities from South San Francisco under conditions of wetland restoration - Salt Pond MetaG... | ecosystem: Environmental > Aquatic > Marine > Intertidal zone >... | reverse complement strand
CGCCGGCCTCTACGTGCTCGCCTGGTGGCGCGGATTCGCGCTGGCCGGGGGGCGTGGCTGGCTGTGGTTCCTGGTGAGCCTGGTGGGCGTGGCACTCGTGCTCGTGACCGCCTACTTCGGCGGCGACCTGGTCTACGGTCTCGGCGTCAACGTCACGCCCGTCACGCCCTGACAGCGCCGTCACCCGTGGCGCCCCCCGGGCGCCGTTCGGTTGCCTATACTCGGTGCGGGGCCAGTACACCCCGGTAACGGGTCCAAGGGAGCCGGTCATGCGGGTCGATCGCCAGCGTACCGAGCAGCCGCGATGGAGCCCGACACGATGGCGGGCTCCCCCGGCACAGCAGCGTGGATGATGCGCCGGGCTCGCTGAGCGAGCCCGCGGCGTCCGGGGCACATGCGCTGGGCGAACTCGCCGCATTCCTGCCGAATCTCGTCGCGGCGATCGCGCTCGGCCTGATCGGCTGGCTCGCCGCCCGGCTGGCCCGGGTCCTCGTGCGGCGCCTGGGCACGACGATCAACCGGGTCGTCGAGCAGCTGCCGTTCCGCCACTCCGGCCTGTTCAGCCTGTCGCCCACCGCGGTCCGGGTACTGGGCGATTTCGCCTTCTGGCTGGTCGCGTTCCTGTTCCTGGTCGCGGTCGCCTCGATCCTCGAGCTGACCATGGTCAGCCAATGGCTGGCCCGCCTCGCCGGCTTTCTGCCCGCCGTGCTGGCGGGCGGCCTGATCATCGTCATCGGCATCGCCGCGAGCATTCTGCTCGGGCAGCTCAGCACGGCCGCGGCGGCCCCGGCTGGGCCCGTGCGCAGCCACCTGCTGGGGCGGGCGGTGCAGGCGACGGTGCTCGCGGTCGCGATCGTGCTCGGGATCGGCCAGACCGGCCTCGACATGACACTCCCGGTCGCGCTGATCCTCATCGCGGCCGGCTCGATCGGGGGTGCGCTCACGCTCGCCTTCGCACTCGGCGCATGCGACCTCGTGCGCGATCTGGTCGGCGCTCATGGCCTGCAGCACCACTGCGAGCTGCATCAGCGGGTGCGGATCGATGACATCGAGGGCGAGATCGTCGACCTGACGGCCACGACCGTGATCCTGGCCACGCCCGAAGGCCGCGTGCTGGTGCCCGGCCGGATCTTCCACGAACGGGCCATCGTGCTGCTGGCCCCGGCCGACAGTGACTGAGCCCGGGCCGATCACGCTGGCGTACCTCGCGCGCCACCCGCGCGACGCCGCGCGTGTCATGGAAACTCTCGAGCCCACAGAGCTCGCGGCCTTCATCGCCACGGTTCCGGTACGGCTCGCGGCTGCACCGATCGGGTCGATCGCAGCGTGGCGCGCTGGCCGCTGCCTCGCCGCGCTCGACGCCGATCGGGCCGCCGCCCTGCTGGACGCGATGCCCGCGGGGCAGCGGGTACCCTGCATGCGGGCCATCGCGCCCGCAGCGCGCGAGCCCATCCTCGAGCGCCTGCCACAGCGGCGCTCGCGCGCACTGCGCCACCAGCTCGGCTATCCCGCCGCCCTGGTCGGCGGCGCAATGGACGGCGACACGCTCACGCTGGCGCCGGAGACGACCGCTGCGGAGGCACTGGCGGCCATCCGCGGTCACGCCAGCGAGGATCTCGTCCAGGTCTATCTTGCGGACACCGCCCGCCGCTTCGCCGGCATCGTGCCGCTCGCAGGGCTGGTACACGCCGCCGCGGAACGCCGGCTGGGCGAGCTCGCTCGCCGCGACGTCGTCGCGCTGTCCGCCGATACACCCTTGAACCAGATCCCGGTCGATCACGGCTGGGCGGAATACCCCGAGGTGCCCGTCGTAGACGGCCGCGGGCGGCTGATCGGATGCATCACCCTCGGGCGGGTGCTCTCCGCCCGCCAACGGCCCGCCGGTACCGTATCCGCCGCAGCGGGGCCGGCGCTGGAGCTCGGCCAGTGTTATCTCGTCAGTGTCGCCGGGCTCCTGCGCATCGCCGGCGCCCTGCTGACGGGCTCGCAGCGGGGGCGCCATGGCCGCTGACCCGCGCGCGACCGATCGCCTGCTGACGGAGAGCTTCCTGCGCGACTACCCAGCGGAAGCCGCGCTCACGATTGAGCGTGCGCCGCCCGGCGCGGTGGGCCCGATGCTCGCCGCCTGCTCGCCGTACGCGCTGGCCCCGGTCTGGGAACGGCTGAGTCCGTTCGTCGCGTTGCACCTGCTCGACGAGCTCCCGGCACAACGTGCCAGCGCGCTGCTGACCGAGCTGCGGCCCATGACGACGGCCGAATTGCTGGCGCGCATGGATCCCGAGGACCGAGCGCGCTGGCTGCAGGCGTTCGGGCCGGCGATCCGGCGCGAGTTCGACGAACTGCTCGCATACCCCGCGGACAGCGCCGGCCATCTCATGTCGCGCCGCCTCGGCTTCTTCCGCGGAGACATGTCCGTGTCGACGGCCTCCGCACGCCTGCGCGAGCTTGGCGTCCACGACTCGCATTCGCTGTTCCTGGTCGATGACGAACTGCGCCTGGCCGGCCGCGTTCCCATCCAGGCACTGGCGCTGGCGCGGCTCGACTCGACACTCGCCGAGCTGGCCGAACCGATCGCGGCCCGGGCCGACGCCCTCAGCCCGCGCTCGGAACTGGTGGAGCTGCTGGATCGTCATCGGCTGACGGATCTGCCGGTCGTAGATGCCGACGGCCGGCTGATCGGCGTCGTGCCGGAAACGGAACTGTTGGCGGCAGTCCGGGTCGACGCGGCCGGCGACATCCAGGCCATGGTCGGTGCCAGCCGCGACGAGCGTGCGCTTTCGCCGCCGGGGTTCGCCGTGCGCAAGCGCCTGCCCTGGCTCCAGATCAACCTCCTGACGGCCTTTCTCGCCGCCGCCGTCGTGGGTCTATTCGAGAACACGATCGCGCAGTACACGGCCCTCGCCGTGCTGCTGCCCGTGGTCGCCGGGCAGTCGGGAAACGCGGGTGCGCAGGCGCTGGCGGTCACGATGCGCGGGCTCGCCCTGCGCGAAATCACCACCCGCCATGCCTTGGTCCTGGTGCTCAAGGAATTCCGCGTCGGCCTGCTCAACGGAATCGCCGTCGCCGCAACCACGGCTCTGGGTGTCTACGTCTGGAGCCGGTCCCCGGGATTGGCGCTCGTGATTGCACCGTCCATGGTGCTGTCGATGGTCGCCGCCGGCTTCGCGGGCGCGCTGGTCCCCCTCACGCTGCGGCGCCTTGGACAGGATCCCGCGACCTCGTCCTCGATCATCCTGACCACCGTGACCGACGTCGCCGGCTTCTTCTCCTTCCTCGGCATCGCGACCCTGTTCTCCGCCCTCCTGTAGTCGCCGCGCCGCTTCGCTCGACGGCCCGGAAACGCTCGGCACGTTTTCTGCTTGTTGCGACCCGACGCTGTGGGGGTGCGCCCGACACGGATGCTGCGGCGCCGCCCGATCCCGTGGCTCCCCGTCCCCTTCTCGATACCGGCGTGGCCGTGCCGACGGCCCGCGCCGGCCCGGAGGCCGATTCGGCTCGATGCACTGGCTGACGCTGCAATTCGAAGACGCGCGCCTGGCGCTGCACTACCGCCTGTACCGGGCGGCCATGGTCCGGCTGCAGATGCGGACCGGCCTGCTGCTCGGTTGCGCCCTGTACCTCGGATTCGACAGCGTGGACTGGTTGTTCGCACCGCCGGGCTGGGCGGCAACGGCCCATTACCGCCTCCTGTCGATCGCGGCGGCGCTTTGCGCCCTGGTCCTGACCTGGTGGCCGCGCGCGTTCCGGCGCTCGTACGACGCCATCGGCGCGTTCTCCGGAATCGTCGCGATGCTCGGCGTCGTCATGGTCATCCGCTCGACCCCGGCGGCGACCGGTGACGCGTTCCTCGCCGCGCTGGTGTTGATCTGCCTGGCCTTCTACCTGTTCGTCGGTCTCGGCTTCGTCGCCGCGCTCGTCTGCAACCTGACCGTGCTGACCGTCTACCTGGCGCTCGAGAGCTGGATACCGACCCTGTCCGGCTACCGGCTGTACTGGCACGCCTACGTGCTGGTGGCATCGAACCTGACCGGCGCCGCCTGTGCCTACCTGCTCGAGCGGCAGCGGCGGCTGGTGTTCGTGCGCAATCGCGAGCTGACCGAGGAACGCAACCGCCACCGCGGTCTCGCCCGGCGGGACCGGCTCACCGGGCTTGCGAACCGGACCTATCTGCTCGAGCGCCTGGAGCTGGAGCTGGGCGTGCTCAAGCGCGGCGGCGGGCGCGCGGCCATCCTGTTTCTCGACCTGGACGGCTTCAAACCGATCAACGACCGCTGGGGGCATCCGGCCGGCGACGTCGTGCTCGCGACCCTCGGACGCCGGCTTCGGACCGAAGTGCGTGCCACGGACGTACTTGCCCGCTTCGGTGGCGACGAGTTCGTCATCCTCCTGCTCGGGCTGGCCGACGAGGCCGACGCGGAGCGCCAGGCCCGGCGTCTGCTGGAGGCAGTGCAACGCCCGGTCGCATTCCGCGACGAGGCCGGTCGGCCGCAGACCACCGCGCTCGGCGCGAGCGTCGGCATCGATCTCTTCCCGCGCCCGGGAGACACCGCCGGCGTCGTGCTCGCGCGCGCGGACGAGGCCATGTACCGGGCGAAGGCGGAACGCCGCGGCGGCATCGTCGTCTCCGGTCGCACCGCATAGACCAACCGGCGCCGGGCGCCGGCGCGGTTCGCCATGCGCCGCTTGTGCGCGCTATCATATGCCGCCTCGTTGTCGGGGAACCCGCACTGCGCTCGCGTGCCCACGCGGCGTGTGGCGCATTCCCGTTCCCCGTTCCCGCCATACCGCAATCAATGGAGCGCATTCATGACCCAGGCGCGTGCCTACGGTGCCCAATCCCCCGACTCCGGCCTTGCCCCGCTCGCCGTCGAGCGGCGCGAGCCACGCGCGGACGATGTCGCCATCGAGATCCTGTACTGCGGCATCTGCCACACCGACATCCACTTCGTGCACAACGACTGGGGCGGCACCGAGTTCCCGATCGTGCCCGGCCACGAGATCGTCGGCCGCGTGACCGCCACCGGTGCCGACGTCAGTGGTTTCTCGGTCGGCGACCTCGTCGGCGTCGGCTGCATGGTGGATTCATGCCGTCAGTGCGAGGCCTGCCACGACGGCCTCGAGCAGTACTGCCTCGAGGGCCCGGTAGTCACGTACAACGGCCATGACCGTCACGACGGCAGCCTCACGTATGGCGGCTACTCGGAGTCGATCGTGGTCAGCGAGCGCTTCGTCGTGCGCGTGCCGGAGGCACTCGATCCCGCGGCCGCAGCGCCGCTGCTGTGCGCCGGTATCACCACCTACTCGCCGTTGCGCCACTACGGGGTCCGCGAGGGCCATCGCGTCGGCGTCGTCGGCATGGGCGGTCTCGGCCACATGGGCATCAAGTTCGCGCGCGCGCTCGGTGCCGAGGTGACCGTCTTCACGCGTTCCGAAGCGAAGGTCGAGGAAGCGCAGCGCCAGGGCGCGCACCGCGTGGTCGTCTCCACCGACGAGCAGCAGATGAAGGACTGCGCCGGGCAGCTCGACTACATCCTCGATACCGTGCCCGTGCAGCACGATCTCAACCCGTACCTCGGGACGCTGAAGTACGACGGGACGCACATCGTCGTGGGACTGCTCGAGCCGGTCGAACCGCCGCTGCAGGCCGCAGCCCTCGTCGCGCGCCGGCGCGTGCTGGCGGGCTCGCTCATCGGCGGCATGCCGGAAACGCAGGAGGTGCTCGACTTCTGCGCCGACCACGGCATCGCGTGCGATATCGAGATGCTCGACATCCGCAACGTGAACGAGGCCTACGAGCGCGTCCAGCGCGGCGACGTGCGCTACCGTTTCGTCATCGACATGGCCACGCTCAAGCAGGGCGACGACTGATGCCCGGGACCGGTCCGGCCGGCACGACCCGGCCGGACCGGTCAGCTGCCCGCAGCCGCGGGAGCGGCCGCGTACCAGAGCACGGCGAAGTAGTGGCAGGTCGTCCCGGCCACGACGAACAGGTGCCAGACGAAGTGGCCGAAACGCAGGCGCGAATCGGCGACGAAGAACGCCACGCCGACGGTATAGCACGCGCCGCCGGCGAGCAGCCACGCGAGTCCGGCGGACGGGACGAGCGTGAACACGCGGTCGAGCGCGACCACCACGAGCCAGCCCATGGACAGATATAGCGCGGAGGACACGACCGGGCCGTGGGCGCGGCCGCAGGCCTTTAGCGCCACCCCGCCGAGCGCCAGCCCCCAGACGGTACCGAACAGTCCCCAGCCGAGGGCACCGCGCAGGACCCCCAGCGTGAATGGCGTGTAGGTACCCGCGATCAGGAGGAAGATCGCGGCGTGATCGAACACGCGCAGCACCCGTTTGCCGCGGCCATGCGGGGCCGCGTGGTACAGGGTCGAGGCAAGATAGAGCAGCAGCACCGTGGCGACGAACACGGCCGTGCCTGTGATGAAGGCGACATCCCCGCGGCGCACTGCACCGACGATGGCGAACGGTGCGGCGGCGATCGCCAAGGCCAGCGCCACGCCATGACTGATGCTGTTGGCGCGTTCCTCCGCGCTCGACTGCTCGCGTGCGAATGGTCCTGGCGGGGGGAGTGTCACGGGTACGCGATCCCTGCGCGCCGTGCGCGCCTGTGTCCCATAAGTCTAGCCCGCATATCTCAGCGATGCGCGAAGCGAGGTCGTGAAGATGCCGGTCAAAACAAGGCGCGGGGCGATCCGGGGCCACAGCCGTATGTCGGTGAGATATCCGGGCCAGGAGTCTGCGCCGCAGGAACATTTCGTCGCGAGAAAGTGGCACAGCGAGGACAGTTTGCCGTTCTTTCGAGGCGCGTACTGGGCACTACGTAACGACAAAGAACGGCAAGATGGACCGCTGTGGCGCATTCGCAGCAGGAATACTTCCTACGGCGCAGGCTCCTGGGCAAGGCCGAGGGCGGCGCGCGTCGCCGGGCCGACGATGCCGTCCACGGCCAGGCCGGCGCGGTCCTGGAACTCTCGCACCGCGGCATCCGTGCGCGATCCCCGGATACCGTCGACGGCCAGATTGAAGCCGGCGCGGTTGAGCGCCTGCTGGAGCGCCGTGACGTGATCATCGGCGTGGGCGTCGGCGGCCTGGAAATGCTCGAGCGCCGCGGCGAGGCGCGTATGGTAGTCGTTGCGGGCGTAGCCGGGCCCATTGTAGCCCCGGGCGAAGGCGCGCCAGTCGGACTGTCGCAACGGTCCATCGAGCCCGTTCGCCTGAATGAAGCGCACGCCGCAGTCGAGCTGCAGCCCCTCCGAGACGTACTGGACGCCGACGAAATCCGCGAGCCGATCGTAGCCGGCCGCCGCGTGATTGAACCCCATAACCTGGAAGATACCCCAGGAGGCGGAGCGGTAAGCAGCCTCCCGGTCGAGCACGGCCGCGCGCCGCAGGCGCTCGTGCTCCGCGAGCCCGCCCTGGTAGAGACTGCGTTTCCAGCGCGCCGAGGACAGCCGCGGGTGGCTGTCGTTGTAGCGACCGCCGGTCTCGCGCGCGAAGACGTGCGCCTCGAACAGGATACGCGGTGGGCGCAGACCGGTTGCGTCACCATCGAGGTAGCCGGAGCCGGAAGCCTCCACCGAGAGCACCGCACGCACGTGCGCGCCACTCGTGCCGAGGGCCCGCGCTGCCGCGTCGACGTCTCCCGCATCCAGCGGCTGGCCCAGCATTGGATTGCCGTTCATCGCTCGCCCCCTCCCGTGGCGATCCACCGACAGTGCCGCGTGCCGTCCGTGATAACGTAGCACCACCGGGCGCAGGAATCCGCCACGTTCCACCAGGGCCTGTCGCATGTCGACCACAGCACGCCGCCGTGCCTGCAGGCGCCGTGGCAGGCTCCCGCGCAATCTCGCGACCGCATTCGCGCTCGGCTGCGCCGCGCCTGCCGCCACGGCCGCGCCGTTCACCAGCTTCGACCCCTCCCTGATGGCGACCGGTGGCGCGGGCGTGGCGCTGGACAACGCGCGCACGGCACCGCTGTACAATCCCGCGGCGCTGGCGGCCGCCCCGGCGCGCGACCGTTTCGCAGGCACCGTGGCCGGCGGTGCCCGACTGTACGATCCCGGGAATCTTCTCCCGGCCATCGCCGACTTCGAACGCGCCGACTACACGGACGCCGTCGACGACGCGATCGCGCAACTCGAGGATCATCTGCGCGCGGGCACCCCGGAGGCGTCCGACGTCGTGGCCGTGGGGACCGCCATCGAGGCCCTCAACGACGGCCTCATCAGTGTCGGCAACCGGCTCGCCCAGGGCGAGTACGGCTCGTCTCTGGTGCTCAGCCGGCCGGGCGGCAACACGGGGCTCGCCATCACCGTCAGCCAGTGGGCCGCATTCGGTGGCGATTCGACCTACAGCGATGGCGACTTGCTCGACCGCGTCGCAGGGGACATGATCCGCTGCGGCAGCAAACTCGAGGCCGGCGACTCCTGTGACGCGGCCGATTTCGAGTCGTTCACCATCGATGCCGACGGCAGCGTCGTCGTCGCCTTCGACCCGGCAATCGACCTGCAGTCCGAGGTCCGGGCGCGCGGCATCGTCGTGCGCTCCACCGGCCTGAGCCTGGCGCAGGCCGTATCAATCCAGGGGAACGCGACGACGTTCGGGCTGACGCTGAAACGGCAGTCGATCACGGTCGTCGACTACGCCTCGAAGCTGGTCGACCTCGACGACAACGATATCGACGATCCGCGCTTCCGGCGCAGCGAGACGAGCGTCAACGTCGACTTCGGACTGCTGACCGAACTCGCGCCCGGCTGGTCGGCCGGGCTGTTCGTGCGCAACGCGATCCCGCAGGACTTCTCGACACGCTTGGGCAACACGATCGCTATAGAGCCGCAGACACGCGCAGGGCTCGCGCGCCAGGGCGAGCACTGGCGCGTGACCGCCGACGTCGACGTGGTTCCGAACGATCCCGTCCAGCTTGGGGAGAAGACGCAGTTTCTCGGCCTCGGCGCAGAGGCGGACGTCAGCGGCTGGCTGACGCTGCGCGCCGGCTACCGGCACAACTTTCCCCACAACGAGCGCGACGTCCTGACCACCGGCGTCGGCCTGCAACCCACCGCCGGAGTGCAGCTCGACGCGGCCGCCATCGGCGGCCGGGCCGAGCGGGGCCTGGCGGTTCGCGTCGCCGCCGGATTCTGAGCCAGCGCGACGCGTACGCGCGCCGGCGCGCGGCCATACCGTCACTCCCAGGGCGTGGCGCGCACGATCAGACGGCCGCTGAAACCGGGACGCGGCGGCGTTGCGGCGTCGGACGGGTAGCCCAGGCGCACCGTGAACTCGACACCGCCATCGTCGCGCGCACGCATCGCCTCGTTCGGCACGCGCCGCGGCGCGCGCCGTGGGCCGTGCTTCGAGGCCAGGCCGTAGGCGACGGTCGTTCGCTCGGCGCGCGTGCGCACCTCGAACGTGAGCGTCTCGTCGAGGATGTAGTCACCGGGGAAGTGGTCGTCCAGCCAGAACGTGTTGTCGATCTCGTATTCGGGCACCTGGACGCCGACCCAGACCTGGAATGCCAACGCCGTGTCACGGGCATCGGGCATCTTCGCGCCCTTGTGCAGGTAGCCGCTGACGAGCTGGATGGGCTTGCGCTCGTGCACGAGCTGCTCGTAGCGGCGCATGATCGCCGAGCTCTGGTCAAAGCGGCGCTGGTGCAGGAAACAGCGCGCGCCGCGCACCGCGGCGTCCGTCTCGATGTAGTAGGCCGCCTTCACGCGCTCGCGCTGCGCGTGCCCCCCGGCCGCCTGCTCGACGGCCTCGGGCAGCGTGATCGCATCGGCCTCCAGCAGGATGTCGATGCGCATGTGGCCGAACAGGAACCGGCGGAGGTTCTGGTAGCCCTCCTCGCTGTTGACGATGCCATAGTGACCGCTGTGGCTGCGGTGCACGAATGCGCGCGGCGCGCCCTGCACCGTGGCATTCGAGATCATCACGAGACCGTCGCTCATCGGCCCCGTGCCCTTGCGCGCCAGGCCGAAGAACGCCGCATAGTCGTCGTAGTTCGTGCCGACCAGGCAAAAGAACCGCTCGGGCGGGAACTTGCCGTCCAGCACGTCGACGCGATCCGGCTTGCCGGGCAACGCGAGGTAGCCGGCCATGTCGCCGCGGTTGAAGGTGTCGGCCTCGAGCGCACGCGTCAGGCCGACGTCGGGCACGTTGACGCCCTTGATGTCGATGCCGTTATGCGGCGTGGCATAGGTGAACACCTTGTCCACCATTGAATCGCCCGGCAGCTCGAGCGAGCGATCCAGCTCCGCATCGCCGGTGCCCTGGTCGCAGATGTTCTGCAGGTAGCAGCGGCAGATGAGCCCACCCATCGAGTGTGCCACGAGATACACGCGGAACTGCCGACGTGCGGCGTCATCGTCCCCGCAGACCTTCTCCCGCACAGCAACGATGAAACGCCGTAGTTGCATCGCGAACTCGGTCATCTGGCGCCGCTTGCCGCTGCCGAGGCTCTGCGAGACCGGTTCGTAGTAGCGAAAGATCCAGACACTCTTCGCCGGCACCTCGCCCTTGACGTAGTCGCCCTCGTGGTAGGTGTCGACGTAGCCCTCGTCCTTCATCAGCCGCAGCAGCGGCGACTCGAAGATGAAACGGGCAATCTCGCCCTTGTGATTCTGCCGGATCTTCGTGGCACCGAGGTTGAAGCCCATGTACGGCGTGGCGACGGTGTCCTCGATCTCGTCCATGGTCGCGGCGTAGCCGCGCACGTAGATGATGGGGTAGTACGGCGCTTCTATGGCCATGGCGACATCCCTTGCGCTGCGCTGCCGGAGTCGGCCCGGCGCCGACAGAGCATAGCGCAGGGAGGCTGCCCGCGGCTCAGACCAGGCGAACCGGCACGGTCGCAAAGCCACCGGCCGGATATTGGGCACGCCGGGCCCGTACACCGGGCTCGGGTACGATCGCGTCGGTACTCCGCAGCAGACTCTCCAGCATCACGCGCAGCTCCATGCGCGCCAGCGGCGCTCCCGGGCAGGCATGAATGCCGGCGCCGTAGAGCAGGTTGTCGGCCGGATCGCGGCCGGAGCGGAACAACGTGGCGTCGTCGAACGCGCGCCCGTCGCGGTTGGCCGCGATCCACATCAGCGTCAGCTGGGCCCCCGCCTCGAGCTGCCGACCACCGAGTTCCACCGGGCACGTCGTGATGCGGCGATTCGCCACGAGCGGCCCGTCGAGGCGCAGGATCTCGTCGATCGCCGCGTCCAGCCGCTCGGGCTCGGCCCGCAGACGCTGCTGCAACGCCGCATCCTCGGCCACATGGCGCACGACGATGCCGACGGCCGCCGCAATGCTGCCGAGTTCGCCCACCGTCCAGTTGCGCAGCAGGCTGGTGAGCTCGTCGTCGCGCAGGGGGCGGTCATCGATGTGCTCGCGCATCAGCCGTGCGGTCACATCGTCCGGCGCATCCGGCGTCCCGGGCCGGCGCGGGCGCATCACGCGCCGCACGTAGCCGTCGAACTCGCGCGCCAGCGATGCCAGCGCCTCGCGATCGGCTG
>Ga0102944_1002256_pt1 | contig 11527 bp, 11 predicted proteins | sample SalPonD_shore_MG_FD_78172 | JGI IMG/M metagenome (GOLD analysis project Ga0102944, IMG submission 78172) | Salt pond soil microbial communities from South San Francisco under conditions of wetland restoration - Salt Pond MetaG... | ecosystem: Environmental > Aquatic > Marine > Intertidal zone >... | reverse complement strand
GGAAATTGCGATTTAGTATCAACTCTCTTAGCATTAAAACATGCAGTAGATTTTGAAGAGCTTGGGCTACTCGATCCTAACATAGATTTGAACAAAGCATGGCAAATTTCAAAATATGCTGAACATTGCTTTGGAGTACCAATTCCAGTGAATCAAGTTGGTGTTGGTGAAAATATGTTTGCTCACGAATCTGGAATTCATGCCGATGGAATGCTCAAAGATCACGATACCTATGAACTATATGATTTTAATGAATTGGGAAGAGGAGAAAAGATACTAGTAGAGACTGGTCGTAAGATAACGACTGGAGAATATTCAGGTATCAGTGCGATGAAGCATGTCTATGGTAATTTTAATTTAGAGTTCAAAAACGAGGAAGAGGCGAGACAGATTTTAGAACTCTGTCGATTTGCAAATGTTCAAAAACAAAAACCACTAACTAAGGAAGAATTCATTCTTATAGCACAACATCCTAAGATTTGTCAAACCATTCTTAAAATGGAGCCACCCTCAGTTACTATATTTAAACCATACATTAAGTACAACGGGAAAAAATCAGAAACAGAAGAGGAATATCTTACGAAGAAGCAATAATAAATACAACGATATAATTTCTCAATTTTAATTTCTACTTTTGAATAAATCTTTTGATAATTTCTACACTTATTCAAATTTGAATTATTCATATTCTTTTTATATTTTCTTTGTATTTTTAGATGATTAGAACTCATAATTTAAAATCTAAAAGTAAATCTAAGAGTAAAAGACCCTAGCTAAAATAATTATTATATGATGACTGAATACTAATAGTCATTCCAATAATAATATTTAAATTCATAATAAAATATATTGATATTTATCAATTTTCGAAATACACTTATAAAAAAATATTAAAAAGGACTATTTTATGCAAGCAGAAAAATCTCCATATTTATCAAAAATATGGTTAAAAAATTACGATGATTTTGTTCAGAAAGAATTAGACTTCGAAGTCAGATCGCTAGCTGATACTCTTAAAGAATCTGTTAAAACTTTTCCCGGAAGTTTAGTATATGAATTTATGGGAACTACTTCTACGTATCATGAGTTTGAAAAAGATGTTATTGCATTCGCAAATTTTCTTATTGAAAATGGACTAAAAAAGGGGGATAAAATCTCTATAAACCTTCCAAATTGTCCACAGTTTATGGTTACTCTTTATGGGGCATTCTATGCGGGAGTGGTAGTGTCTGGTATGAATTTTCTCCTCCAACCTAATGAGATTATTTACCAACTATCAGATTGTGAAGCGAAAGCAATAGTGACTATGGACTCTTTTTATGAAGAAAAGGTTCGAAAGGCATTAGCGAGCGGGAAAACGGACATAAAATTAGTTGTAACGACTAATATCTCTGATATGATGGATATTAGTGTGGTTAAGAAGTTTTTAGGTAAATTATTGAAAAAAATTCCGACAGGTAAAATTGAACCAATAGAGGGAATGAAATATTTTAAATTTCCTGAAATACTTGAAACCTATCCTAATGATAAACCTCCAGATATCAAATTAAATCCAAAAGAAGATTTGGCTTTTTTGCAGTATACCGGTGGTACGACTGGACCTCCTAAAGGAGCAATGTTAACTCATTTTAATGAAGTTGCAAATATTGATCAAGTAATTCACTGGTGGGAAATAGATACGCGAAGGGGAAGAGACATCTTTATTTCAGGCTTCCCATTTTTTCATCTTGCGGGGATGTTTATGAATCTTGGAGCGGTATCTCATGCGTGTATGCAATTATTAATCCCAAATCCGCGCGATATGGATCATATTATTGATTTGATTAAAGAATGGGAACCAAACTTAATGGTAAATGTACCTACACTATATTTGATGCTTTTAAATGAACCAGAGTTTAGCGGAATTGATTTAAGCAGTATTCGTGTTTACGTATCAGGAGCAGCTCCATTTCCAGCAGAAAGCATCAAAAATTTTGAAAAAATAGTCGGACTACATAAACTATTAGAAGTCTATGGAATGACAGAAGCCTCCCCTATAGTTACTATGAATCCTTATCTGGGAAACAGGAAAATTGGGAAAGTTGGTCTCCCAGTATCTAATACTTTGGTTAAGATTGTGAATGTTGAGAATAAAGATGAGGAAGTACCTATTGGTGAAGCGGGAGAAATAGCGATAAAAGGACCACAAATTTTTCAAGGATATTGGAAGAAACCAGATGAGACTAAAAATGCATTAAGAGATGGTTGGTTTTTTACTGGAGATGTGGGAATAATGGATGAAGATGGATATCTAAAAATTGTAGATAGGACAAAAGATATGATTATTGTTAGTGGATATAAAGTTTTTAGCGTTGAAGTGGACAATAAGATGGTGAAGCATCCAGCTATTCAGTTAGCATCCACAATAGGTCTACCTGATCCCGATCGACCTGGTTCAGAGATGGTAAAGCTATATGTATTATTAGAAGAAGGTTTCTCTGCAACCGAGGAAATAAAAGACGAAATTAGGCTTTTTGCTGAAGAAAATCTAGCAAGATATAAAATTCCTAAAATTATTGAAATTGTAAATGAAATACCTCTCACAACCGTAGGAAAAATAGATAAAAGAGCATTAAGAGCAAAAGAACAAAAATAAATTTTATAACTTTTTTATTTCATTTTTTTTATTTTTTTAACTTTCTGTGAGGAAGAATAAAATTATTTTAAGAGTACTATTCAATTATTAGATATGATTATTTCAAAATTAAAAGTAATAGTGATGATTAAATGGTAGGGAAAGATTCGGTACAATGTATCAGTGATGAAATTTTGGAAAAACTTAGCTTAAGAAATCGTTACAATTTTCTTAATATAAATTTGATGAGTATTTTAAAGCCTGAATATATGAATTTTCTTAGAGAAACCCAGAAATTTTATGTAAAATTTGAAAAACAGAATAATATTACTCATGATGAAAATTTTTATGAATGGATTCCTGAAATTGGCAAGCAAGGCTTAATAACTCGTGTAAATAATTTTGAAGAAGTGGGAATGGATTTAGAACCACATGGCTTTATGGCAGAATTTATGCGTGTCCTGGCAACGGATTTTTTTGACCCACAATTAGCCATGGGAATGGGTGCAACTGTTCTCGCAATAAATCCCCTACTTCTTCATCATGAAAATGTTGATATTCGTTTACAAGCACTTAAAGAAATGGCCAAAGGTGAAAAAATTGGATGTATTTGTATTACAGAACCTGAAAGAGGTTCTGATGCTGTACATATGGTCACGATATGCGATGAACAAGAGGATGGAAGTCTTATAGTAAATGGAGAAAAAATTTATCAAACTAACGGACCGAAAGCAGATTGGGCAGTTGTATATGCGGTAACAGAAAAGAATAATGGAAATACAATGGCTCAATTCTTAGTGGACACCTCCTGGGATGGATGGAAAGCAGAGCGTGTGAATATCCCATGGACTCATAGAATGCATATCGGGAAAGAGACCTTTACTAATTTGAGGATACCAAAGGAATATATCTTAGGAGGTCCAGGAAAAGGACGAGAACATTTATTTGAGGGATTAAATTTAGAACGTTTAGGTATAGTTATTCTTAATCTTGCTGAAGCTTGGAATGCTCTTTCTCACGCTGCAATTTACGTAAATATGCGCCAACAATTTGGTCAGGAAGTCTTAAAATACCAAGGAGTCGGATTTCCACTCAGTGATCAATGGGCTAAAACTATGAATTTAACCTTAGCAACACTTCACATATGCCAAATAGTAGATGAAAAAATGGAACAATATAATGGAGTACTTCCAAAACAATTGAATTTAGCTCTAGGTGCGAATGCCTCTCAGCTAAAATCTCAGAGTGCTAAATTGGCCGAAAGAGTATGTTATGAGTGTGCTAATTTGATGGGGGGCGCAGGAGTAAATGATAATACTTTAATGAGAGATTTGTTAGGTATTACAAGAATTCAAGAAATTGGTGGTGGCACACGCCAAATACAGCAATATATAATGAGTTTAGCATTAAGAAAGATTTTTAAAATGATATAAATACTTTTTATTTTTTTTCACTATTTTCAAATGATATAGCATCTAAAAAAATATATATTTGAATTAATTGCTTAATTACCTAAATTATGATAAAAAAATCTATCGATGATGTAGAAGAGGAATTGGTGACCAAAGCAGGTTCTACAGAAACCACCATTAAATGGCTAATAACAGATAAAGATGGTCCTACTCATTTTGCTACAAGGCGATTTGAAATCAAACCAGGAGGTAAAGTGGGTCTTCATCAGCATCCAGAAGAGCACCACGTATATGTCCTAAATGGAGTCGCTAATTTCGTTGATATTAATGGAGTAATTTTTAAAGCTAAAAAAGATGATGTGGTATATATCCCTCCTAATGAATTGCATGGCATTAAAAACGAAAGTGAGGAAAATTTTATTTTCATTTGTATTATTCCGTACTTAAAATAATTTTTTATTAAAAATTATCTCCTTTATAATTTCCTTTTATGAAATTACTTTATAAGACAGAATCTCAGAAATTATTAAATACATTGAGATCTAATCAATGATTATACAGAATAATAATATTAAAATAGTGAAAATATACTTTATAAAATGAAAATTTCTGATATTAAAGATTTAACTTATGAGAAGGAAGATAATGGAATATGCACGATAACATTAAATAAACCAAAACGCAAAAATGCGATGTCCTTTGTAACTTTTCTGGAAATTGAAAGCGTATTAGAGGATATGGAAGCGGATAAAGATGCGAGAGTATTAATTATTACTGGAGCCAAAGAAGCGAATGCTTTTTCTTCGGGAGGATATTTTAATATGAATATGTATACCTCTGTTCCCCCTGAAATAATGGAAGAGTTAGATCTCCAAGATATTGCAGTAAAACGATTATGTATGAAATTTTGGGAATTTTCAAAACCCGTAATTGCAGCCATTAATGGTCTTGCTGTGGGGGCTGGTTTTACTATGCTTTTATCTGGAGCAGATCTCATATATATGTCAGAAGATGCTTATATCGGGTTTTATTTTATTCGACGCGCTGTAATGGCAGAATTTGGAGCAGATTTCCTACTGCCTTTTTATGTTGGATTTCAGAAAGCTAAAGAATTGCTATATTTTGGGAAAAAAATCTCGCCTGAGGAAGCTTTAGAGTTAGGATTAGTTAATGAGGTTTTACCCCCAGAAGAGCTCATTCCCTATGCTAGAGAACAAGCTCAAAAGTTGATCCCTCCAAAAGGGCCAAGTCTCTCAATTAAATTTATGAAAAAAACTATGCATAATTATTTCAAGGATATATTATCAAGAACATTAGACCTTGAAAATGAAGGTTTGCGAGAGCTAATGAAAACACATGATTTTCGGGAATCAATGAAAGCATTAATTAAGAAAAGCGAACCAAAATTCAAAGGAAAATAACAAAACATCTCTTGCTTTTATTAATAAATATCTCTCTAATAAAATCTATAGTCTTATCAATAACTTAAACTGAAGTAAAACTTATTTTATTGTCAATAATATTAATCTAATAAAGAAATTCTATCTCGATAGTTCAATGTTAATTTGGATTTTAAATTCAGAATCGGGTCAAAGGATCTTATACAAGTCATTCAACGATGCTGATACAGATGGAGATATTTCTTCTGGTTTTTTAACTGTTTTTCGTCAATTCTTTATGATCGAATTTCGAGAAGAGATTGAATCTATCGAATTAGGTGGATTAAGATGGGTGTATATCTTGCAAACAGAATATAATCTCCTTTTTATTGCTGCAGATAATAAGAGAAATACTGCGGAAATAATACGGAATCGTTTGGAAGTGATTAAGAACGCCTTTATAAAGGAATTCAAACCTATTTATGAAAAAAGGAATAAAAGTTGGGATGGAAATATTAGAGTATTTCAACCTTTCCTTGAAACCATTGAAAATTATTATAATCAATGGGAACAAGTAGAAACACTTGTACCTCTTGCTGAATTTTTTGATGTCTTAGGTATTTTTCAAAATATTTTCATAACTCTTCGTAATATCATCGAGAACAGAATGTATTCAAAAAGTAGAGAACACATTTTTGATAATATTGAAGAATCTGTAAATAATATGAATAAATCTGAAAAATTCCAGAAGAAAAAGGATTTAGAAGACATATCTTTTTCAATTGAAGAATGGATTACAATTGTGGATTCAAACCTAGTTGAATGTGATAAAGAATTAGTTATTGATTATTTAAAGAATATATTGTCAATTATTGTACATAGTATCGAATCTGAAAAAGGAGTCACAAAATGTCTACAATATTTTCGTGAAGAGGGAATTTTAACCTACATTTTAAACAATATTGATCTATTAAGAGATTTAAACTTAGAAATGTTCTTATTAAGTCTATTTCTACTAATCAGATAAGAATCTTTAAAAAAATAATATAAAGTATTCACAAAGTAACTAAATAAATTATTGAGTAATAGATTTAAATATCATATAAATTCAAAAATTCGCAATCTCTATAGCTATTTCTCTTAAGAATCAAAAAAATAATTGAATTGTTATTATCTGCCTAATGAGATAATTTTTAAATTCTCACATCACTAGTATTCATATTAAAATGAATAATAATTTAGAAAAAAATGGAGAATAACGCTAAATTTATATTTGTAACTGGCGGTGTGATGAGTGGTATAGGAAAGGGAGTAGTCACAGCGAGCTTAGGAAAGATTCTCCAATTTAGGGGATTTAATATCTCAGTTGTTAAGATCGATCCGTATTTAAATGTTGATCCTGGAACATTAAATCCTATCGAGCATGGAGAGTGTTTTATTACAGAAGAAGTATGGGATTTTGAACCTGTGCCAGATTCCGATGAACGAGTATATAAAATAAGTGAGATAGATCAAGATTTTGGTACATATGAAAGGTTTTTAGGAATCACAATTCATCCCTCTAATAATATTACATCTGGACAAATTTACCTCTCAACTATTCTTAGAGAAAGAAAAGGCAAATTTTTAGGAAGAACCGTCCAACTGATTCCTCATGTTACAAAAATGATAAAAGATAGATTATTCGAAATTGCTGCGAAAGATGATTTAGATGTATTATTAGTAGAATGTGGGGGAACTGTAGGTGATTTAGAATCAAGCATCTTTTTAGAAAGTTTTCGACAGTTAAGACTTGAGTTACCAAAAAATAATACTGCTTTTGTTCATGTAACGTTAGTTCCTTATTCTAAAGCTGTAGGGCAACAGAAATCAAAACCAACCCAACATTCTGTTAAACAATTACAGAGCGCGGGACTTCAGCCAGATATAATAATTGGCAGAAGTGAACAACCTTTGGAGGAGGATATACGAAATAAAATATCTTTATTCTCTAATATTCCCAAAAAAGCAGTAATGTCTAACCCCGATTTAGATAATATTTACGAATTACCTTTATTATTTGAAGAAAATAAATTAGGAGATTTGCTCTGTGAAATTCTTGATTTAAGAGCTAAATTGGTATCGTACAGTGAAATAACCAATTTCTCTGAATGGAAAAAAACTGTAGAAGTATTTAGAAAAGCTGATAAAACTATAAAAATCGGAATGCCCGGAAAATATTTTAACATAACAGATTCCTATATCTCAATCAATGACGCATTAGAGCATGCAGCAGCACACCAAGGCTATAAAACAGATCTTAAAATGATTAATATTAATGAAGAAACCGAAGTTAAAGAGCAATTGAAAGAATGTGATGGAATTCTACTAACTCCTGGATTCGGAGAAAGAGCCGTCGAAGGTATGATTGGGAGTGCTCTTTATGCGATGGAGAATAAAGTACCATTTTTAGGAATATGTTTCGGTGCGCAATTATTTTTTGTAGCATTTTGTAGAAAATATTTGGGATTAACTGGTGCAAATTCTACGGAAATAAATCCTAATACTCCTTATCCCGTAGTTGATTTATTAGAAAGTCAGAAAGAAGTGACTGAGAAAGGTGGGACAATGAGATTGGGCGGATTAAAAGTCTTCATCAAAGAGGATACTAAATTATATAATGCGTATCAAAAAGAAGAGGTCGTGGAACGATTTCGGCACAGATATCATATTAATTCAAAATATATTACAAAAGAAGCCAAAGAAAACGGCATCAGAATATCAAGTACAGATGAGACAGGTAAAATTATTAATAGTATCGAGTTAAATAGGCCAGATCATTGGATGGTCGGAACACAATTTCATCCTGAATTTAACTCGCGCCCATGGGAAGATGGAGTATCACCAGTCTATGCAGCCTTTCTTAAAGCAGCTATCGAACATAAAAATAAAAGAGAGAAAGATTAAAAATCTTTCAAGGATTTAAATTTCAATCCTTTCAGAATATAAGAGCAATCCTTTCCATTTACGTTTTTTAGATACTTTATAAATCCCTCCTCTCCAATCGGATACTTCTCTTCCAATTTGTGTAGATCGTATTGTGCTTTTTTCCCTAATTTTCGTAATTTAGCAAAATCATTATCATCAAAAAGAGCTGATTTAGCAAGTTCAAAAAAGATTATAGAAAAAGCGAAGATACAACCTTAAACGAGCTTTCAGATAATTACCGAATAATAGGTCGAGAAGCGAGGGATCTTTCACTGTTCGTAAAACGGAATCTTAATGAGTACGATTTGCCAATCCAAGAATTTTTTGCAATAATTTACGATGCGTATGTAAATGGGGGAGGTGGAGGAGGCGGTGATGGAGATGATCTTACTTGTTTTTAGTGCGAATTTGCTGTTGGCGTAGATACTATAGTATTATGTATTGGTGTACTCTGGTGATATCCTCCTGCAGGACTTTTTTGCGTTGAGGCAATAGAATTATTTCATATAACTATAACTGGAAGTACTTATATTGTTTGTCAACTTATGGGCTTCTGTCCATAATAATGTTTGTATATAGAGGATAGTAAAATATATGAAAGAAAAATTAAAAGCATACTTGAAAGCATTTGAAAAAAATTGGTTATGGTTTACGATCGGAGCTTATGTAAGCTCAACTATAATATTTTGGGGTTTCTATTTTCTTGAATTTATAAATTTACTGATACCTATCTTAAATACGGTAATATCCCCCATTGGAATAGGACTCTCTTATTATGGTCGCCAACCAAAATATGAAAAAACAATTACCAAAATTGTGTTAATAGGATGTTTCGGTTATGTTCTTAGTGTTCCCGTATGGCTTATTATTGCGTATCTTCTTATTGTTGCTCCTTGGGCACCATTTTACGACTCTTCTGCTCTCTTGAAAAATTTACTACTACCTTTATTAATGATACCATCCTACGGATTTACAGCATATTTAATGTACAGAGTAGGCAAAAACAGAGATTGGAAAAGACCTTCAACTTATTGAGGTAAAAATGTTTCCATATGCTACCAGGGAGCGGATGTTTTGGGGGTAGTCCTTACTGGCACTGTTTTTGGTGTGAGGTTGTTGCTATTTTAGTAAGCGTAGCAGCATGCATTGTAATAATTTATGCAACTTATGGAACTGGCGGAGAACTTTGCGCATACATATTAGAAATGTTCCATTTGACTGAAAATGGCAAAATTTAAACCATTTGTTATTTATATTTAGAAATTATTTAGTAAGTATTTTACCACACTGTCATTATTATTGTCTCCAATTATTAAATCTGCATATTTTTTTGTTATTTGTTTTGCATTACTTACTGCTATTGCGAGAGATGCATCTTTAAACATTTTAATATCATTAACATCATCGCCAAATACAACTAAATCATCTAAATTATGATTTGTTATCTTTATTAATTCTCTTATGGCATGATCTTTTGTTGCATTCACATCATGAATAGTCAACCAATGCCAACCAGGAGAATAATTATTTTCAGTGAAATGAATTTCAACCTCTTCACCATATTTTTCTTCCAAAATTGCTTTCAACCTTTCTAATTTAGATTTTTTATCAATTATAGTAAAGCAAATAATAGACTCATCTAAAGTTGAATCTAAAGATTGAATATGTTTTAATCTTTTATCATTTGATGCTTTTCTATCGTTTATATACCATTTACTGCCCTCATTTAAAGCATTGGTATAATATAACAAATCTTTTTTTCCATTGAAACTAGATATGAGAGGAAAAGGATAAGATTCAATAATATCGAAGAAAATATTTTCTTTTATTTGTGGACTAATTTCATTAATTATTAAATGTTCTCCAGTATTAAACTCACTGATAAAGGCTCCATTAAACTCTATTACTGGTAGTTTAAGTTTAAGTCCCCTCAACATTTTTTTTATTGAAAAAACACTCCGAGCACTAGCAACTGAAAATTTTAATCCTTTTTTAATCAACTTGTTTAGATTTTTCCTTGAAAAATGAGATAAAACTGCGGCATCATTGAGTAATGTACCATCCAGATCTGAGATAAACAATTTATTCTTCATTTATTATCTAATTTTTAGAATAGATTGAGATTAAAGAAATAAAATCAAATAATTTCAAGACTTTAAACCTTTTTAATTTTTATACGAACTAAATAAGAAATTGTAAGAGGAAAAATTATTTATGGAGGTTTTAATAGTTTAAAAAAATTTTTCTGAAACTAAATTAAACTTATGGATTGAGGAGGGAAAAAGTCTCACTGTTTCTTTACAAGAAAAGGATCATTATAGGTTAAATATCAATGCTCTTGAACGATTTTTTGAAAAAATATAGAAATGAGAGATAATAATAGAACCTTTTTCCTTTCCAACTAGTTTAATGCAATTATAATTTTTATAATCACGTCTTATCATTAAATTTTTGAAATAGATCTCAATAAATTTGAATTTTAATTCGAGGGTAGAAAAAAAAAAATAATTTTGGATAAAAGTCCTAATCAATTGTCCAATTAGCATTATATTGCGATGCTCCACAATTTGGACAACTTTGATTTTTCCACGAGTAAGTACATTTTTCACATAATGGAAATGAAGTTCCACATTTAGAACATACGGCACTATGATTAACTTGAATACTACTCTGTAAGCCACATCTAGCACATTTTAAACTCATATTCTTATACCCATATAATATTATTCTAAATAATTATTCGAATATTTATTCATTATTCAAATAATGAAAAAAGGAATGTTATTTAATTTATAAATTTACTTTTCGAAAAAATAGCATTTAATCTGAAATTCTTTTTAGCGATATTATTCCTAATATCCAATGTAATTTATATTATAATGAATGATAATCCAAAATCGGGCATCTTATCGCGTTAATAAAAAAAAATAATAAAAAATTATAGAAATAAATTACTAAAGAATTAAATAGATAAAAATAACTCGTCTAAGATGGAATATAAAGATGAAAGACCTGCTATTTTAATGTTGAAAGATGGACGATTTTTTGAAGGAATTGGTTTTGGTGCAACGAAAATTATCACTGGTGAATTAGTATTCACCACTATAACTGGAGCTGGATATAATGAAACCTTAACAGATCCATCTTATCAAGGG
>Ga0102944_1002252_pt1 | contig 11541 bp, 13 predicted proteins | sample SalPonD_shore_MG_FD_78172 | JGI IMG/M metagenome (GOLD analysis project Ga0102944, IMG submission 78172) | Salt pond soil microbial communities from South San Francisco under conditions of wetland restoration - Salt Pond MetaG... | ecosystem: Environmental > Aquatic > Marine > Intertidal zone >... | reverse complement strand
CGTCCTCCTGCTCGCCTTCGGCCAGGGGCTCCGGCACGAGGTCGTGGCCGGTCTGCTGAACGCCGGCGAGCGCATGTTCATGGTGTGGGGAGGGACGACCAGCGAGCCCTACCAGGGCCTGCCGCGGGGCCGCAGGATCCGCCTCGACGAGGAGGACCTGACCCTCCTCGAGCGCTCGATCCCGGACGACGACATGGTGAGCCCCTCCTACGGCCGCAATCAGGCCAGCCTGGAGGTCGACGGCATCAAGACCAACACCTACATGGAGGGGGTCGTCCCGGCGTTCGGCGAGCTCCGGAACATGTATCCCGCTCCCGGGGGCCGCTTCCTGGATGCCCGCGACGTCGCCGAGAAGAGGAGGGTCCTCTTCCTGGGGGACTCGATCGCGGCGCGCCTCTTCCCGGGCGGCCACCCGGTGGGGCGCACGGTGACGCTGGACGGGCTCCCGTTCACGGTCGTGGGCGTGATGGAGTCCAAGTTCCAGGACAGCTCCAACAACGGGCCGGACGCGGAGCGCGCCATCATCCCGGCCTCGACGTTCAAGGCCATCTACGGGGACCGGTACGTGGACCATCTCCTGGTCCGGCCCCGGGAGGTCGACCGGGCGGCGTTCGTGAAGTCGGAGATCTACCGGGTGCTGGGGCGCCGCCACGGGTTCGCGGCGGGCGACACCCACGCGCTCGGCATCTGGGACTTCATCGAGGACGCCCGGATGAACCGGGCGATCGGGCTCGGGATCCAGATCTTCCTGGGCCTCGTGGGAGCCTTCACCCTGATCGTGGCCGGCGTGGGGCTGGCCAACGTCATGGTGGTGGCCGTGCGGGAGCGGACGCCCGAGATCGGCGTGAAGCTGGCCCTGGGCGCCCGGAAGAGGCACATCGTGGCCCAGTTCGTGTTCGAGGCCCTGCTCCTGGCCCTGATGGGCGGGCTCCTGGGCCTCGGGATGGCGTCGCTGCTGGTCGTGGGCGTGGACGCGCTCCCCGGGGGCGACAGCGGGGCGATGGTCTACCTGCTGAACCCGCGCCTCTCGTGGCCCATCGCCTTCATCTCGGTGGGGATCCTGGTGGCGATCGGCCTGGCGGCGGGGATCCTGCCGGCCCGGAGGGCGGCGGCCGTGGACCCGGTCGAGTCCCTGCGCTACGAGTGAGAGCCGTCGGCGGCCTTCACCACCTCGTCCACGAAGCGGTCGAGCCCCACGACCAGGTCGATCATGGCGGCCTTGCCCTCGGCGGCGCTGACCTCGCGGGCCAGCCGCAGGAGGACGTCGCGGATGGCCTCGCGGTCGGGGCCGTCCCCGCTCGCCGCCTTCGTCCCCCTGCTCCGCGACGTGGCGCGGCTGCGGGACTTCTTCTTCTTCGGCCCGCTGGCAGCGGCCCGCCGCCGCTTCACCTGGAGGGGATAGCGCGCGTGGAACTGCCGGAGCGTCAGGTCCCCGATCGAGCCGTCGACCTTGCGGGCCTTCTCGTAGAGGGCCTCGTTGGAGATGTCCGGATCCCGGTCGAGCTCCCGCTCGACCATCTTCATCACGCCTTCGATCGTCTTGGCCACGTCGGCTCTCCCTCTATGTCCACGCTCGAACAGAGTCGCTGTGATAGTAGCGATAGTGGTCGGATACAATGTACCATAGTCGAACAATAGACGGACGGGACGCGGAGATGCAACCCGCGCGCGGACCGAGCGGCCTCCGCGCGGGCACGCGGGCGCCCGCCGGCCCGGCCCGGGCGGATCTCCCCGGGCATTGACGCGGGGGGCTGGCCCTGTACCTTGAGAGGAGTGCTGCTTTTGTAACAGGCCCGGGGTCCACGCGCGGTTCGGCGGGGGCCGGCCGGCCGATAGAACCCTGGCGAGGAGTCCACATGACCCAGAGGCCCCACCGGGATCTCACCCGGCGCGAGCGCCAGATCATGGACGTCATCTACCGCTTCGAGCGTGCCACCGCGGCGGAGGTGATGGAGAACCTGCCCGATCCGCCCAGCTATTCGGCGGTGCGAGCCCTCCTGAGGGTGCTCGAGGAGAAGGGTCACGTCCGACACGACCAGGACGGCCCTCGCTACGTGTACTTCCCCACGGTGCCGCGCGAGCGCGCCCAGCGCTCGGCTCTGCGGCGGCTGGTTCGGACCTTCTTCGACGACTCCCCCGAGGAGGCCGTGGCCGCGCTCATCAGCATGTCGGCGTCGGACCTCTCCGACGACGAGCTGGACCGGCTGGCCGACCTCGTGCTCGACGCCCGCGGGGACGGCCGCTGAGCCCGTGGATCCGGGAGCCCTCCTCTCCGGCGCCGCGGGCCGCTGGCTGCCCCTCCTCCTGGAGGCGGCGCTCAGGGGCACCGTGCTGCTGGGGCTCGCGGCGCTCTCGAGCCGCCTCCTGCGCCGGAGCCGCGCGGCGGCGCGCCACCTGACCTGGGAGCTGGCCCTGGTGGGTCTCCTGGTCCTCCCCGCGGCGCTGCCGCTGCTCCCGCGCTGGAGCCTCCCCGTGCTCCCGGCCGCGCCGCCGACGGCGCGGAGGGCCGGGCCCGCCGCGGCGGGCCCGGACGTCCCGAGCGGACCGGCCGCCTTCGCCCGGGGCCCCGGGCCGGTCGCCGCGGCCCCGTCCGGGCCGGCCCGCGTGGAAGAGGGCGGCCTCCCGGGCGTGCCGGCCGTCTCGCGGATCGCCGCCGGGCTCACCTCGCCCGCGGCGCTGTTCCTCCTCTGGCTGGCGGGCTTCCTGGTCGTCCTGGGACGGTTCGTGGCGGCCCGCCTGTGCGTGGCCAGCCTGGCCCGCTCGGCGCGGCCTCCCCCCGAGGGGACCTGGCGGTTCCGCATCTCCGTGCTGGCCGCGCACGCCGGAGTGCGCCGCCCGGTGCGTCTCCTCCTGGGTCCGCACACCGCGCCGCCGATGACCTGGGGCCTGGTGCGGCCCACGATCCTCCTCCCCGCCGACGCGACGTCCTGGCCGCGCGCCCGGCTCCGGACCGTGCTGCTCCACGAGCTCGAGCACGTCCGGCGTCTGGACGGTCCCGTGCAGGCCCTGGTCAGGCTCGCGGCGGCCGTCTACTGGTTCCACCCCGGCGTGTGGCTCGCGGCCGGCGAGCTCAGGCTGGAGCGCGAGAAGGCGTGCGACGACGGCGTCCTCCGGCACGGCGTCCAGGCCTCCGAGTACGGACGCCAGCTCGTGGAGTTCGCCCGGCGGATGCGCGGGGCCGTGGCCTCGGTCGGCTCCGCTCTGACGGCGGGCCGGCGGTCCGATCTGGCCCGCCGGCTCGAGGCGATCCTGGAGCGGGGACGCGTGAGGGCTCCCATCGGACGCTGGGGCGCCTTCCTGGGGGCCGTGCTGGGGCTGACGCTCGTGGCGCTGGTCGGCGTGGCCGAGCCGGCCCGCCGCGCCGCCCGCGACCCCGCTCGGACGGCGCTGCCGGCCGCACGCTCGCGGGACACCTTCCTGCCCGCCGTGGCCGTGCCGTCGCCGCCCGCGGCCGGCGTCGCGTCCGCGGGCGCCGCCGCCTCGGCTACGGACCCCGGAGCGGCGGGCTCGCCGGAGCGTGCGGACGCCGCGGCGGACGAGCCGGGCCCGGCCCGGACCGCGTCCGCCGCGGCGCCGCCGCCGCGCCTCGCGTCGGCCGGAGGTCCCGGCCGGGCGCCCTCCGGACGGCGCGGCGTCCACGACGGCCGCCCCCGACTGCCGTCGCCGGTCCCCGCCTCGTCGTCGAGGGAGGCCGCGCCTCCCGCGCCCCTGGCCACGCTCGGGAGCGGTCCGGAGGCCGCGGCGGAGAGCCTGCGGGACCTCGGGCCGCGCGCGATCCGCTCCACCCTCTCGGACCTGGTCGCGCGCGGGACGACCCCGGCCCTGACCGAGGTCATGGAGATGGCCTACCTGGCCCCGCGGACGGACGAGAGGGTGGCCGCGGTGCGCTCCCTGGGCCACGGCGGCCGACGCGCGAGCCGCTTCCTCCTCCAGATCGTGCGCGCCCACCCGGAGCCCGAGGTTCGGCGCGCGGGCCTCGAGTCGCTGGCGGGCCTCGAGACGCGCCAGGTCGTCCCGTGGCTGGTCGACGTGGCCTACCACGATCGCGACGTCACGGTGGAGCGGGAAGCGGTCCGCGCGCTGGCCCACGTGGACGGATCGGGGTCCGACGCGGGGCTCCTCCAGCTGGCGCGGTCCCACCCCCTGACGGCGGTGCGGCTGGAGGCGTTCTTCTGGCTGGTGCAGAGGGGCTCCGGGGAGGCGCTGGCGGCCTACGTGGCCGCGGCTTGACCGCGCCCGAGCCGGTCGCCGCGGACCGCGGACCGCGGCTACGGCCTCCGCTCCCCGGCTCGCCGTTCGCGGCCCCCGCGGGATCCCCGGCGGCCGGTCGCTGATCCACCACCTTTCGACAAAACTCCCGTGCGGCGCGAGACTTGCCCCTCCCGGGGCGGCCGCGTAGCCTGAACCTCTTTGCGGACCCGCGAGGGTTCCGGGGGACCGGACGCCCCATGGCGCCAGAGGACGCAGACAAGCGGGCCGGGTTCGAGGCCGAGGCGCTCGTGCACCTCGGGGCGCTGCGCGGCCTCGCCCTGCGGCTCACCGGCGGGGACGAGGCCAGGTCCGACGACCTGGTGCAGGAGGCGGTCCTCCGGGCGTACCGGGCGTGGGAGCGGTACGAGCCGGGCACGAACTGCCGGGCCTGGCTGTCCAGGATCCTCCGAAACGTGTTCATCAACGAATACCGGAGACGAGAGGCGAGGCCGGCGCCGGTGCCTTACGACGAGGCGGCGGAGGCCCCGGTCTTCCCCCGGCTGTCGGCGGGGGAGGACCCGGAGAAGAGCTTCTTCGGCGGGCTGGTCGACCGCGCGGTCGTGGAGGCCATCGAGGCCCTGGACGAGGAGTTCCGCGTGCCGCTCGTGCTCTCGGACCTGGAGGGGCTGAGCTACCGGGAGGTCGCCGAGGCGCTGGACGTCCCGGTCGGCACGGTGAAGTCTCGGCTTCACCGCGCCCGCCGGCGGCTGCAGAACCGGCTGTACGAGTACGCCCGCGAGATGGGGTACGTGCGGTGAGCGACGGAACGGGAACGCACGCGGGGAGCGCCCCCCGGGGCTCGCCCCCGGAGGGGATCTCGTGCGAGGAGGCCCTGGCTCGCGTGTACGAGTACCTGGACGGAGAGCTCGAGCCGGGCCTCCACGATCGGATCCGGGCGCACCTGGAGGTGTGCCACAGGTGCTATCCGTTCTTCGACTTCGAGAGAATGTTCCTGGAATACGTCCGGGAGACGGGACGCAGCGCGCCGGGGTCGGAGGCCCTGAGGGAGCGGATCGTCTCGCTCCTGGCGGACGGCGCCGGGTGAGCCCGCGCCGGTGACTCGACGATACGATTCCACTACCTGCACGGCGGTGTCATGAACGAGACGATGCGCGAGTTCCTCACCCGGCTCCTGGACGCGTACGGTCCCTCGGGGTACGAGGGGGCCCCGGCCCGCGTGTGGCGCGAGGAGGCCCGGTCGTTCGCCGACGAGGTGTGGCTGGACGTCCAGGGCAACAGCTTCGCGGCCGCGGGCCCCGAGGACGCGCCCACCATCATGCTGGCCGGGCACATCGACGAGATCGGCCTGATGGTCCACCACATCGACGAGAAGGGCTACCTCTTCGTCCAGGCCGTCGGCGGCTGGGACCCCCAGGTCCTGGTGGGCCAGCGCGTGAGCGTGCTGGGCGGGGAGGGGGTCGTGCCCGGCGTCGTGGGCCGGAAGGCCATCCACCTCATCGACCGCGACGAGCGGGACAAGGCGGTCAAGCTCAAGGACCTGTGGATCGACATCGGCGCCCGCGACCGCGACGAGGCCCTGGCCCGGGTCCAGGTCGGCGACGTGGCGGTCCTGGCCGGGGAGACCGTGGAGCTCGCCAACGACCGGTTCGCCGCCCGCTCCATCGACGACCGCATCGGGACGCTGGTCGCCCTCGAGGCGCTGCGGCGCGTGGCCGGTGAGTCGCTCAACGTGCGGGTCGTGGCGGTGGCGACGACCCAGGAGGAGATCGGCTACCGGTCGGGCGGCGGAGCGGCCACCAGCTCCTTCGGCGTGGCGCCGGATGCGGCCATCGCCATCGACGTGACGCACGCCACCGACCACCCGTCGGTGGACCGGAAGGAGCACGGCGATGTAGATCTGGGAGGTGGGCCGGTCCTGTCGCGGGGCGCGGTCGTGAACGCGGTCCTCTACAGGCTGCTCACCGAGGCCGCCGGCAGGGCCGGGATCGAGATCCAGGTCCACGCCGCGCCGTCGGGCACGGGCACGGACGCGGATTCGATCTACACGGCCCGGACCGGCGTGGCCACGGCGGTGGTGTCGGTGCCGAACCGATACATGCACAGTCCCAGCCAGATGGTGGCGGCCTCGGACGTCGAGGGCGCCTCGGAGCTGATCGCGACGCTGCTGCTGGGCCTCTCGGGCGAGGAGAGCTTCCTCCCCGAGTGAACATCCACTCGCGGAGGTACGGAGCGGTGAGGGAGGGGAAGGGACAGCGAGCCGGCAACGGATCCCGGGCGGCGTCCCGGGCGGCCGAGGACTACCTCAAGGCCATCTATCGACTGGAGGGGCGCTCCAGCCCCGTCTCGACCTCGGACCTGGCGGACGCCCTGGGACGGGCCGCGCCGTCCGTGACCAACATGGTCAAGGGCCTCGCGGCCCGGGGGCTCGTCGACCACGTGCCCTACCACGGCGTCAGCCTGACGGGGACGGGGCGGCAGGCCGCCCTGGGGATCCTGCGGCGCCACCGGGTCATCGAGGCGTACCTGATCGAGGAGCTCGGGTACGGGTGGGACGACGTCCACCCGGAGGCGGAGCGTCTGGAGCACGCCGCCTCCGACGATCTCGTGGACCGGATGGCCCGCGCGATCGGGGAGCCGGCGGAGGACCCGCACGGGTCCCCCATCCCCGCCTCCAACGGGCACATGGACGCGCGCAGGGTCACTCCCCTGGCCGAGGCTCCCCGCGGCCGCAGGCTCGTGGTGGGCGAGGTCCAGGACAGGGTCCCGGGCCGGTTGCGCGAGGCGGGCGAGGCGGGCCTGTTCCCGGGTGCCAGCGTCGAGGTGCGCGGCCCCGGGCCGGAGGAGGGCACGCTCGAGCTCCTCGTGGAGGGCAGGCCCCGCGTCGTGACCCGTGCGGTCGCGGCGGCGGTGTCGGTGCGGGAGCCGTGATCGGAGGAGGGAGCCCGCGCGGCGGGCGTTCGGGACGCGAGAGCGGGAAGGGACGATGACGCGGAAGATCCGGGCGGACGGAGATCGTTGGCGCGTGCGGTTGGGGACGGAGCCCCCCGGGCCCGACCTCCGGGCCGTGCTCTTCTTCTGCGAGACCTCGGGGCAGCGGCCGTACCGGGTCGTCGAGGTGCCCCGGGAGCGGGTCCCGGATGCCGGGGCGCTGGAGGCCCTCCCGGCCCGCGAGCTCCGGGACCTGTTCGAGGCCAGCCGCTCCCTGGACTTCCCCCGCTCGTACGCGTGAGCCGGGAGCCGGAGGGAGCGCGCGTCGACCTCCACCTGCACAGCACGGCCTCGGACGGGACCGAGGCTCCGGCGTCGGTGGTGCGGCGCGCCGCCGACGCCGGGCTGGCGGGCGTGGCCCTGGCCGACCACGACACGGTGGGGGGGCTGGAGGAGGCGGCCCGGGAGGCCTCGCGCCTCGGGCTGCGCTTCCTCGCCGGGTCCGAGCTCTCGGCCAACGAGCCGGGTCGCTCCGTGCACCTGCTGGCGTACGGCTTCGACCCCGAGGACGAGGGCCTGCGCGCGTACCTGGAGGGCTACCGCGAGGAGCGGGTGCGGCGGGCGCGGGAGATCGTGCGCCGGCTCCGGGAGCTCGGGGTCGACCTGCCTTACGAGGAGGTGGAGCGGCGCGCCGTGGGCGGGAACCCCACCCGCGCCCACATCGGGCGGGCGCTCGTCGAGGAGGGCCTCGTGAAGGACGAGCGCACGGCGTTCGGACGGTACCTCTCCCGGGGGCGCCCGGCCTTCGTGGAGAAGCGCCCCTCGCCGCCGGCGGACGTGATCGCGAGGGCGCACGCGGCCGGCGGCGTGGTCCTGGTGGCCCACCCGGGCCGCGAGCACTCCATGGAGGACATCGAGCGCTGGCTCGGCGAGGGGCTGGACGGGGTGGAGGTGCTCCACCCCTCCCACGACGAGGCCATGCGGGCGCGCCTGGGGGCGCTGGTCCGGGACCGGGGCCTCCTGGCCGGGGGCGGCTCGGACTGGCACGGCCGCGGCGACATGCACGAGGCGGTGCCCGGCTCCCAGGACGTCCCGCTGACCTGGATGGACGCCATCGAGGAGCGCAGCGGAACCTCGCGGGTATCTACGAGAGACTGACATGGACACGATCGAGGACCACGAGCTCATCATCGTCGGCGCGGGCCCGGCGGGCCTGTGCGCCGCCCTCTATGCGGGACGCTCGGAGCTGGACGCGGTGCTCCTGGAGCGGGGCGCCCCCGGCGGCCAGCTCCTGCTCACCGAGCTCGTGGACGACTACCCGGGGCTCGAGGAGGTCGGCGGCATGGAGCTGGCCCGCCTCATGGCCGAGCACGCGGAGAAGTTCGGCGTCGAGGCCAGCTACGCCGACGTGGAGTCGCTGGAGCGCGACGGGCGGGGCCGGTTCCTGGTGAAGGCGGCCGGGGGCGCGACCTACCGGGCGCCGGCGGTGGTGCTCACGGCCGGCGGGACGCCGCGCCGCCTGGGGACGCCCGGGGAGGAGGCGTTCCGGGGCAAGGGCGTGAGCTACTGCGCCATCTGCGACGGCGCCTTCTTCAAGGGGGAGACCATAGCCGTCGTGGGCGGGGGCGACTCCGCGGTGGAGGAGGGCGAGTTCCTGACCCGCTACGCGGAGAAGGTGCACGTCATCCACCGCCGGGACGCCTTCCGGGCCCAGGCGGTCCTCCAGGAGCGGCTGCTCCGGAACCCCAAGGCGGAGGTGATCTGGAACACCGTCGTCGAGGAGATCCGCGGCGACGACTCGGGGGTCACGTCGCTGGCGCTCCGCGACGTCGAGACCGGGGAGACCTCGGAACTCCCCGTGACGGGAGTGTTTATATTCATAGGGTTCGAGCCGAACACGGGCCTCCTGGCCGAGCACGTCGAGCACGATGCCGGCGGGTACCTGCTGACGGACCGGGACATGCGGACGTCGATCCCGGGCCTCTTCGCCGCGGGCGACGTGCGCTCGCAGCTGGTGCGGCAGATCACCACGGCGGTCGGGGACGCCACGACGGCCGTGTTCGCGGCGGAGAAGTACCTCGTGGACCTGGCGGAGAAGTCGGGGTCCGGGGACGGGGGGGCGTCGGACGGGCGCGACGCCGAGGCCGAGGAGGCCGCGGCGCCCGCTTGACACCCTTTTCGAGGCGATCCTAGCATGTCCTCCGGGGACGGACGGTCCCCGGAGCAGGCAGTCTCCCAAGGAGCGGTGCCACCATGGACGCGACCACACGGACGGAACGGGACGAAGGCCTCGGCATCCGGCTCTCCGAGCTGGCGGCCGAGAAGGTGCGCGACTTCATGGCCGAGGAGGGCATGGAGGGCACGACCGGCGGCCTGCGCCTGAGCGTCGTGCCGGGCGGCTGCTCCGGCTTCGAGTACGCCATGAACCTCGAGACGGCCGCGCGCGAGGACGACTTCGTCTTCGACGACCAGGGCGTGCGGGTCTTCGTGGACCCCTTCTCGGCGCAGTACCTCGAGGGCGTCTCCATCGACTACCGGAGCACGTTCCAGGGGTCGGGCTTCACGTTCGACAACCCCAACGCCACGGGCGGGTGTGGCTGCGGGAGCTCCTTCGCCGTCTGACGTCCCCGGGGGCCCGGACCGCCCGGAGCGGGCCCCGATCGAGGTCCGGCGCCTCGTCTTGGGTCCCATCCAGGCCAACGGGTACCTCGTCCTCCCGGAGGGAGGCCGCCGGGCGGTCGTGATCGACCCGGGCGCCGAGCCCGGGAAGGTCCTCGAGGCCCTGGAGGAGCTCGGCGCCGAGCCCGAGGCCATCCTCCTCACCCACGCCCACCTGGACCACCTGGGCGGCGTCGCGGGCGTGCGGCGGCGCTGGGACGTGCCGATCCACCTCCACCCCGCCGACCGGGACCTCTACGACGCCGCGGTGGACCAGGCGGCCGCCTTCGGTCTGGAGATGGACGAGCCGCCCCCGCCGGACCGGGAGCTGGCCGACGGCCAGCGCCTCGACCTGGCGGGCCTCTCCTTCCGGGTGCGGCACGCGCCGGGGCACTCCCCGGGGGGCGTCGTGTTCTGCCTCCCCGGACACGCCTTCGTGGGGGACTGCGTGTTCGCGGGCTCGGTCGGCCGCGTGGACCTGCCCGGCGGCCACGGGGGGACTCTCCTCCGCTCCATCCGAGAGAAGATCCTGAGCCTCCCCGATGCGACCGTGCTGTGGCCCGGCCACGGGCCGCAGACCACGGTCGCCCGGGAGGCGGAGAGCAATCCGTTCCTCGCCGACGCGTCCCGATGGAGCGGCTGAGCCGGCCCGCGGACGGGGCGGCCGGAGGACGGCCGCGGCCGCGCGACCGGGCCGGCACGCGCCAGCGCTCCGCGGAGGACCGGCGCTCCGCGGAGGAGATGGCGCCCTGCCTGCGGTGCGGCGTCCCGCTCCCCGTGCGCCTCATGGGCTGCAAGGGCGGGCACTGTCCCAACTGCGGCCATCCCTACCCCCACGGCGACTGCTCGGACTGACCGGTGAGCCCGGCGGGGGACCACGGCGACGGGCGGAGCGCGTCCCCGGGGGCGGAGGACGCGGCCGCAGGGGCGGAGGCCCCGGCCCGAGGAGCGGACGACGGGATCGGCGGACCGGACGCGGGACCGATGGAGCCGGCCGAGACCACGGTGGACCAGGCCGTGCGCCTCGCCGACCTCCTCGGGGCCGTCGAGGACGCGACCGAGGTCCTCGTGCTCACCCACGACAACCCGGACCCCGACGCGATCGCCTCCGCCGCGGCGCTGGCCTTCCTCCTCCGGGAGGCGGCGGGCGTGGACACGCGCCTGGCCTTCGGGGGCATCGTGGGGCGGGCAGAGAACCGGGCGCTCATCGGGGAGCTGGGCGCGGACTTCCAGCGCATGGGCTCGGTGGACGTCCCCTCCTCGACGCTCGTGGCGCTGGTGGACACGCAGCCGCGCACGGGGAACAACTCCCTCCCCGCCGGCCGCATCGCCACCGTGGTGGTGGACCACCATCCGGTCCGCCCCGAGACGGCCGCCACGACCTACTCCGACGTCCGGCCCGAGTACGGCGCCAGCTGCTCCATCCTGGTGGAGTACCTCCGGGCGGCCGGCCTGGAGCCCGAGCGGCCCCTGGCCACGGCCCTGTTCTACGGCATCCAGTCGGAGACCATGGACCTGGGGCGGGAGGTCTCGCCGGCCGACGTCCAGGCCAGCCTCTACCTGTACCCGCGCTCCGACCCCGCCTCGATCTCGCGCATCCGGCACGCCCGGGTGCCGGCCACCTACCTGCAGTCCGTGCACGAGGCGCTGGAGCGGGCGCGCCGCTACGGGGGCGTCACCTGGGTCCCGATGGGCCGGCTCGACTATCCGGATCTCGGCGCCGAGCTCGCGGACATGTTCATG
>Ga0102944_1002251_pt1 | contig 11546 bp, 12 predicted proteins | sample SalPonD_shore_MG_FD_78172 | JGI IMG/M metagenome (GOLD analysis project Ga0102944, IMG submission 78172) | Salt pond soil microbial communities from South San Francisco under conditions of wetland restoration - Salt Pond MetaG... | ecosystem: Environmental > Aquatic > Marine > Intertidal zone >... | reverse complement strand
GACCTTCGCGTCCAGCGCGTTGAGGGAGTCCTCGGCGTCAACCAGCGCACCGCAGACGGCACGCAGCAGCTGCTCGTTACCGCTATGCGCCTCGGATGGAAAGCCGTCCTGGGCGGCCGGTATCGGCACCTCGCGCACGGCCGGCACGGCCGGGGTCATCGCGGGCATCCAGGCGACGGGCCCGACCGGCGCGCATATCGCCTCCGCGCGGGCGTCGTCCAGCGGCAGGGCGGAGAGCGAGAAACCGTACATGTTCAGCGAGGTCATGAACGCCCCCGGACCGACCATCAGCTCGATTCGCGAGGCGAGATCGGACTCCAGCAGGTCGCGGGTGAGGATGCCCATCTCCAGCGGCGTCACACTGCCGAGGTTGTTCACCAGCACGGCAAGCCGATCCGCGTTCGCGGGCAGGACGTCGGTCAGACGCTCCACGAGCAGGTCCACGGCATGGCGTGCGCCCTCCACGTCCACCTCAGTGGCGCCGGGCTCGCCGTGGATACCGAGACCGAGCTCCGGAGTGGAGTGGGCGGAGCGCCGCGGCTGACCGGGGAGATCGCAGGTCGCAAGCGACAGCCCGATGGAGCGGACCGCGCCGGCCGTCGCCGCCGCGGCCGCCTTCACCGCCGCCAGGTCCGCGCCGCGCTCGGCGTGATGGCCCGCCACCTTGTGAACGAACAGCGTGCCGGCGATGCCCCGCGGCTGCGACGCGTGCGCAAGCGCGGCGTCGTCGGCGACGATCACCATCTCGACGTTCAGGCCCATCTGCTTGGCGCGCTCCGCCGCGAGGCCGAAGTTCAGCCGATCGCCCGTGTAGTTCTTGACGATCAGCAGGCAACCCGCCGGACCGGTGACCGCCAGGATCCCGGCGAGCACGGCGTCCACGCTCGGGGAGGCGAATACCTCGCCGGCGACGGCGGCGGTGAGCATGCCTCGCCCGACGAATCCGATGTGCGCCGGCTCGTGGCCGGAGCCACCGCCGGAGATCACCGCCACCCGGTTGGGGTCCGCGTCCAAACGGATGGCGACCTTGGTGTGCGGATAGCCGTCCAGCCGTGCCAGGTGCGCGCCCGCGTAGGCCGTGAGCGCGCCATCCATGGCGTCGGTGACGATCGTCGTCTGACTGTTGATGAAGCGAGTCATGTCTCTCCTCCTGGGGCCGGTCGATCGCCCGATACGCCACGCTGGCCGTGCATTCGGCATTTTAGTTTATTGAAGTTTAAAAACGTTTTCGGGTCTGTCAAACCGCCGCGCGCCACCCCGCCCCTGAAACGCTTCATAGCGTAGTCTATGTGCAGGTACTGTCACCCAGCCAGCTTGACAGCCGCAACACATCCGCCTAGACAATTCAGTAAACATTACTAAACTAGTTTGGGCGCCTCGGGGCCGTCCGCCAACGATGCGGGTCAGGCGGCGGGGCGAGCGACAACAACAAACCCGGCATCCAGACGGTGTGCAACAGAGCTGTCCGGACGAAGCCGAGACGGCCTTTTCTGGAGGAGACGACGCTATGAGACGCATCATCACCGGCACGACGTGCCTGCTACTCACCCTCATGTGCCTTGGCAGCGCCAGCGCGCAGGAGAAATCGATCACCGTCGGCTGGGCCGCCTGGGACCCCGCCAACGCCCTGATGGAGCTGAGCAAGGACTTCACCAAGAAGACCGGCATCCAGGTCCACGGCGAGTTCATCCCGTGGCCGCAGTTCCAGCAGAAGGTGTTCACGGTGCTGAACTCCCACGGCGATACCTTCGACGTGCTGATCGGCGACTCGCAGTGGATCGGCAGCGGCGCCGAGTATGGGCACTACGTGGAGCTGAGCCAGTTCTTCAAGAACAACGGCATCGACCTGAAGAAGGACTTCGCCGCCGGCCCCGTGCACTACTACGCGCAGTGGCCGAAAGGCTCGGATCACTACTGGGGCCTGCCCACCGAGGGTGACGCCGTCGGCTGGACCTACCGCAAGGACTGGTTCGCGAAGCCGGAGCTGAAGAAGGCGTTCAAGCAGAAGTACGGCTACGAGCTGGCGCCGCCGAAGACCTGGAAGCAGCTCAAGGACATCGGTGAGTTCTTCCAGGGGCGCACCATCGACGGCAAGAAGGTCTACGGCATGGCCATCTACACCAAGCGCCCGGGCGACGGTATCTCGCAGGGCGTGCTGAGCGCCATGTGGAGCTGGGGTGTGAGCATGCACGCGCCGGACGACCCCTACGATCTTCAGGGCTACTTCAACAGCGACGAGGCCGTGGACGCCCTGAAGTTCTACAAGAGCCTGTATGACTGCTGCGTGCCGCCCGGCTCCGGCGACAACTATATGGAAGCGGATCTGGACGCCTACACCAGTGGCCAGGTGGCCATGGCGATGAACTTCTTCGCCTTCTTCCCCGGCATCTCGCGCAACCCGAACGTGGGCGATGTCACCGGCTACTTCGTCACACCCGGTCACGACGGCCATCACGGCACGCAGCTCGGCGGCCAGGGCATGTCGGTGGTGTCCTACTCCAACAAGAAGAAGTGGGCCAAGGAGTACGTGAAGTGGTTCTCCCAGCCCGAGGTGCAGAAGAAGTGGTGGGAGCTCGGCGGCTACTCCACGCGCAAGTCCGTGCTGAATGACCCGGGCTTCGACGACTCCGAGCCGTATGCCAAGGCGTTCAAGGAGAGCATGAAGATCGTCAAGGACTTCTGGGAGACGCCCAACTACGGCGAGCTGCTCGACACCGCGCAGCGGCACTTCAACCAGTACATCGTGGGCGGCCAGGGCACCGCGAAGGAGGCGCTCGACGCCATCGTGCGGGACTGGCACGACTCGTTCGAGGCGCTGGGCAAGTACGACAACTAGCGGAGAAGCGCCGGCGGCGTCCGTTTCGGGCGCCGCCGGCCGATTCCACCCGGCGTAACGAGACCGATCCCCATGTCCAACGCGACCGAATCCAGCGCAGCCCGGCAGGGGCTGCGGCACGAGGAACGACCGGCGACGGCGCGCCGTCGCCACCGGTGGGCCCTGTCCGATCGCGCGCTGTCGTGGCTGTTCATCGGACCGACCATTTCCCTGCTGCTGCTGATCAACATCTTCCCGCTGTTCTGGACGATCTATCTCAGCTTCACGAACTACCGGGCGAACATCCCCATACGGCCGATCCGCTGGGTGGGGCTGCGCAACTACACGCGCATCTTCGAATCCAACGAGATCTGGCACTACCTGCAGATCACCGCGCACTTCGTGGTGTGGTCCGTGCTGCTGGAGACCATCCTCGGCTTCGCGCTGGCGCTGCTGCTGAACCGCAAGTTCCGCGGGCACGGCCTGCTCAGCACGCTGCTCGTGCTGCCGATGCTGCTCTCCCCGGCGCTTGTCGGCCTGTTCTGGAAGTACATCTTCGACCCGCAGGTCGGCGTCTTTAACTACATCGTCAACTACCTGCTCAACGCCGGCAGCTTCAGCATGCTCTCCAACCCGCACCTCGCCCCCTGGGCGGTAGTGGCCGTGGACGTGTGGATGTGGACGCCGTTCATCATGCTGCTCTGCCTGGCCGGCCTGCAGTCGGTGCCCGACGCCCTGTACGAGGCGGCGGAGATCGACCGGGCCTCGCGCTGGCAGAAGTTCTGGGCGGTGACCTTCCCCCACGTGCTGCCGCTGCTGTCGATCGCCGTGCTGTTCCGGGCGATGGAGAGCTTCAAGGTGTTCGGCCTGGTGATGCAGCTCACCGGCGGCGGTCCCGGCGGCGCGACGGAGCTGATGTCCGTCGCCGTGAAACGGGCCGCGTTCGTCACCTGGAAGACCGGTTGGGGCGCGGCGCTCGCCATTGTCATGTTCGTGATCGTGTTCGGGGCCTCGGCGGTGTTCGTGCGCTACCTGAACCGCGTCAGCCAAAGGTGAGGGCGATGACAGAGAGAAAGCTCAAGGTGCCGTTGAGCGGCCGCCGCTGGTCCGCGATCGAGAGCCCCGTCGGCGTGCGGCGGGCGGCGATGGCGGTGGTACTGGTGTACCTGGTGCTCACGCTGGCGCCCATCGGCTGGATCGTGCTGACGTCGTTCAAGTCGGAGTCCGACGCCATCGCCTATCCGCCGAAGACCCTGTTCGAGCCGTCGCTGGTCGGCTACGTGAACCTCTTCACCAGCCGTACCCGGCTCACGAACAAGCAGGTCAAGGAGCTGCCGCCACCGGACACCTGGTACGAGAAAGTGGTGCGCGAGGAGAACATGGTGATCTCCGGCGAGTCGCCGTTCCTCGGGCGCTTCGTGAACTCGCTGATCATCGCCATCGTGTCGACCATCGTCTCGGTATCGCTGGGCGTGGTCGCAGCCTATGCGTTCGTGCGATTGCCGGTGGTCGGCAAGGACGACCAGCTCTTCTTCATCCTGTCGACCCGGTTCATGCCGCCGGTGGCCGTTGCGCTGCCGATCTTCCTGATGTACCGCCAGGTGGGGCTCAGCGACAGCTACCTCGGGATGATCCTGCTCTACACGGCGTTCAACGTGAGCTTCGCGGTGTGGCTGCTGAAGGGCTTCTTCGCCGACATCCCCAAGGAATACGAGGAGGCGGCGATGGTGGATGGCTACACGCGGCTGCAGGCGTTCTTCCGCCTGGTTCTGCCCAACGCGAAGGCCGGCATCGCCGCGACCACGGTGTTCTGCCTGATCTTCGCCTGGAACGAGTACACCTACTCGCTGCTGCTCACCAGCCGCCACGCCCAGACGGCGACACCCTATATCCCCAACATCGTCGGCTACGGGGGCCTGGACTGGTCGGCGGTGGCCGCGGGGACCACGATATTCCTGATCCCCGTCATGGTGTTCACGATCCTGCTCCGGAAATACCTGGTGCGTGGCGTGACGTTCGGCGCGGTAAGGGGGTGAAGAGATGCTGAACGAGACCTTGCGAGACTGCGTCCGCCGGCCCCTGTTCTGGGAGATCTGCGCCGCCGTCGGCGTCGCCCTCGGGCTCATCATGCTGATGCAGCCCTACTCCAAATGGGCCTACCAGCACGGCTTCATCGTGCTCCTGATCGCGACCGCGGCCTACGTGGTGCTGAGCCATTTCCCCGACAGGAAGCGATAGCCATGGCGGAGATCCGACTGAATCAGATCCACAAGTCGTTCGAGGACTTTACCGCGGTCTCCTCCCTTGACCTCACGGTCCCCGACGGCAAGTTCTTCGTGCTGCTCGGGCCGTCCGGCTGCGGCAAGACCACTTCGTTGCGCATGATCGCGGGCCTGGAGCGACCGACCTCCGGCGAGATCTTCCTCGACGACGACGAGGTCACCGCCAGCCGCGCGTCTGACCGCGACATCGCCTTCGTGTTTCAGCACTACGCGCTCTACCCGTTCATGACCGTGCGCGGGAACATCGCATTTCCGCTCAAGACACAGGGCGTGGCGCGCCGCGAGCGCAACCGGCGCGTCGCCGAGGTGGCGCGGCAGCTGCGACTGGAGGACCGGCTGGACGAGCCGGTATTCACCCTGTTCGGCGGCGACCGCCAGCGCGTGGCGCTCGGCCGCGCGATCATCCGCCATCCCAGGGCCTATCTCATGGACGAGCCGCTCGGCACGCTGGACGCCGAGCTGCGCGAACACATGCGTACCGAGCTCCGCGGCCTGCAGGACCGAATGCAGGCTACGATGGTCATGGTCACCCACGACCAGATCGAAGCGATGGCGATGGCCGACCTCGTGGCGGTGATGAACGCCGGGCGGGTACTCCAGGTCGGCAGCCCGATGACGCTCTACCGGCGCCCGGCGGACACCTTCGTGGCACGCTTCGTCGGCAGCCCGGCCATCAACTTCCTCGAGATACCGGGGCCGCTGCCGGCCAACAGCGAGACCGTGACCATGCGCGGGAGCGCCGTCCCCGTCCGCCCGACGACGACGGCGGTGGACCACGACATGGTGACCGTCGGCATCCGGCCGGAGTACGTACGGCTCGCCGACGACGGCACGCTCGCCGGACGGGTGATCACCGCCGAGTACATGGGCACGCATCACCTGCTGACCGTGGAGACCGAGCTCGGCCGGCTGCGGGTGCGCGATACCCACCGACGCCGGGCGGCGCCGGGCGAGCGAATCGGAGTGTCCTTCGAGGGCCGTGAGATGCTCCTGTTCGACCCGGCTTCCGGCCGGGCCGTGCAGGCGATCGACGACGTCAGCGGGGAGTAGACGGGAATGGCCACGGTACGTATCAGTGACGTCTCCAGGACCTTCGGCGACACGACGGCGGTGCGCGACCTCGATCTGGACATCGCCGACGGCGAGTTCTTCGTCCTGCTGGGCCCGACGGGCGCGGGAAAGACCACCTCGCTGCGGCTGGTCGCCGGGCTCGAGACCCCCGACGAGGGCGCGCTGTTCATCGGCGACGCGGACGTCACGCACGCGTCTCCCGCCGACCGCGACGTGACCTTCGTGTTCCAGCAGTACTCGCTCTACCCCAACTACACCGTGTTCGAGAACCTCGCCTTTCCGCTGCGGGCGCCGGGCCGGCGGCTGTCGGACGCGGAGATCCGGCGCCGTGCCGCCTGGGTCGGCGAGCGCCTCGGCATCACCGACAAGTTCGACAATCGCGCCACCGAGCTCTCCGGCGGTGAGATGCAGCGCGTCGCGCTGGGCCGGGCCATTATGCGGCAGCCGGCGGTGCACCTGATGGACGAGCCGCTGTCCTCGCTGGACGCCAAGCTGCGCGAGGCGCTGCGCAGCGAGCTGAAGGCGCTGCAGACGGAGATCGGATCGACCATCCTGTACGTGACCCACGATCAGAGCGAAGCGCTCGCCCTGGCCGACCGGGTCGGGGTGCTCGGCGACGGCGAGCTGCTGCAGGTGGGCAGCCCGGAGGAGATCTATCGCCACCCGGACTCCGTCGTCGTCGCCCGGCAGCTCGGCTCGCCGGCGGTCAACATCCTCCCCTGCGACGTGCTGAACGTCACCGGGACCGGCGCCAGCGACGTGGGCCTGCGGCCGGAGGACATTACACTGGGGGATCCGCGGACGTCGGGGGACGGACTGGTGGCAACCGTGCGGCAGGTCGAGCGGCTGGGCGCCGAGAATACCGTCATACTCACGCTCGGCGGCCGAGAGCTGCGCGCCATGACCGCGCCCGAGCTGTCACTGGACAAAGGCACCGAGGTGAGCGTGCAGTTCCTGCCGGAGGACCTGCTCTACTTCGACCGCGACGGACGGAGACTGACGGCGTGACCGCGGAGCGCCCGCGCCGATGACCGCCACCGCGGACACGCTGCCGGTGGAGCGGCTGATCCTGGTCGCGGCGGCGGCCATGGACAACGGCGCAGCCGAGCTCACGCGGCTGGACCGCGCCATCGGGGATGCCGACCACGGCACCAACATGAAACGCGGGTTCGACGCGCTGCGGGCCATTGCCGCGGAGCTGGCGGACATGCCCTGGCCGGACGGACTGGAGCGCGCCGGACGCACCCTGGTGCTCTCCATCGGTGGCGCGGCGGGCCCGCTTTACGGCAGTCTCCTGCTGGGTATGGGCGAGGCCGCCCGCGACGGCGCGTCGGTCGCCGAGCAGGTCGCCACGGGAGTGGCCCGGGTCGGTGCCCGCGGCCGCACCGAGGCCGGGGCGAAGACGCTGCTGGACGTACTGATCCCCGTCTCCCGGGCACTCGCGGAACGACACCCGCCCCGGCAGATCCGCACGGTGGCGGACGCGGCCTGCGAGAGCACCCGGGCGATGGTCGCGACCCGCGGACGCGCCGCGTTCCTCGGAGAGCGCTCCAGGGGCCACATCGACCCGGGAGCGGCGTCCAGCCGCCTGCTGGTGCAGGCCATCTGTGACGTGCTGGAGGAGGAGCAATGACCGCAATCGTCGGCATCGTAATCGTGTCCCACTCGATCGACGTCGCCCGCGGCACGGCCGACATGGTCCGCGAGATGGTGGGCGAGGAGGTGCCCTGCGCATTCTGCGGCGGCAATCCGGAGGGCGGGATGGGCACGGACGCGGGAGGCATCCACCACGCCATCGAGTCAATCTGGAACGAGGCCGGCGTCGCGGTGTTCGTCGACCTGGGAGGGGCCGAGATGAACTCCGAGATGGCCATCGCCATGCTGCCGCCCGAGCGCGCGCAGCGGGTGCGCGTGTGCGACGCCCCGCTCGTGGAGGGCGCGGTGATGGCCGCCACCGAGGCCGCCGGCGGCACGCCGCTGGAGCTCGTCTGCCGCACCGCCGAGGATCTCATTGCATGAGGACCGCCCGGGGCCGTGTGCCGATCCGGCACCACACCGGCCTGCATGCACGGCCGGCGGTCAAGCTCACCCGGCTCGCCCGGACGTTCCCGGCGGAAGTCCGCCTGCGCGGATCGCCGGACGGCACCTGGGTGGACGCCAAGAGCATCGTCAATGTGATGTCGCTGAAGCTGCCGACGGGGACCACGCTCGAGATCGAGGTGACCGGCGAGGGCGCGGAATCGGCGCTGGCCGCGCTCACCGGCCTGGTCGCACGGGATTTCGATGAAGAACACTGAGCTGCGCTATGCCGGACAGCCCGCCGCACCGGGCGTCGCCGCGGGGCCGCTGGTGCGCCGCCCCGTCGCCGCCTCCCCGGACCGGCCGGCCGGCGGCACGCCAGCGGAGGAATGCGCCCGCCTGACCCGCGCGATGGCGGACGCCGTCGCCGAGCTGCGTGCTCTGGCCGGGCGCGAAGGCGGCGACGCCGCCGCGGTGCTCGAGTTCCAGATCGAGATGCTGAACGATTCCGCGTTGAGTGCGCCGGCGCTCGCCGCCATCGCGGCCGGCGACTCGGCCCACGATGCCTGGCTGGCGTGCATGACCGAGCATATCGCGAACTACCGGAGCTCAACCGACGAGCATTTCCGCGCCCGCGCCACGGACTGCGAAGACATGCGCGACCGCGTCGCCCGCCTCATGGCGGGTCGCCACGAAGACCGCGCCTGGCTGCCCGAGGGCGCCATTCTGCTCGACACCGACCTCACGCCATCCCGCTTCCTGGCCCTGAACGCCGCGCGGCTGGGCGGCCTCGCGCTGATCAACGGCAGCGCCGCGAGCCACGTGGCCGTGCTCGCCCGCGCCCGGGGCGTACCCATGATCTGCGGCATCGGCCGGGAACCGGCCCAGGCCGCCGCCGCCATCCTGGACGCGGAGACCGGCGAGCTGGTGCTGAACCCGACCCAGGCAACCGCCGAGGAGTGCGCGCGGCGCATCGCCCGGCGCCGCCGGGCGGCGTCCAGCGCACATGCCGCCATGGCCGGCGACGCCGTCACCGAGGATGGCGAGCGGGTGGCCGTGCTGGTGAACGTGGACGAACCGGACGCCGTGCCCGACGACGTACTGCGCGCCGCCGACGGCGTGGGGCTGGTACGCACGGAATCGGTCTTCCTGGACGGCGAGGAGCCGCTGGACGAAGCGGCCCAGTACCGCCACTACGCCGCCCTGCTGGCGCGCGTGGGAGACGGCCCTTGCGTGTTCCGCACCCTGGACGTCGGCGGCGACAAACCGCTGCCCGGCCTCGCCGAAGTCCCCGAGCGCAACCCGTTCCTCGGGATCCGGGGCATCCGCCTGTGCCTCGACCGGCCGGAGCTGTTCCGCCCGCAGATCCGCGCCCTGCTCCGCCTCGCGGTGGACGGACGAGTCAGCGTCATGCTGCCCATGGTCAGCGTCGCGGAGGAATACCGCGACGCCAGGGCGCTGTTCGACGAATGCCTGGCGGACCTGCGGGCCGAGGGCGTCGCCGCCGCCATGCCGCCGCTCGGCATCATGATCGAGACCCCGGCGGCGGCCATCGCCATCGATACCTTCGGCGCCGATTTCTACTCCATCGGCAGCAACGACCTGACCCAGTACACCATGGCCGCCGCCCGCGACGGCGGCGGCCGCGTGGCCTCGCTGAACCGCCCCGGCAGCGTCGCCATGCTGCGCCTCATCGCGCACGTCGTGCGCCATGGCCGGGATACGGGCCGGGAGGTGAGCCTGTGCGGCGACGCCGGCTCCAACCCCACCGTGCTGCGCGCGCTGCTCGCCACGGGCCTGCGACGGCTCTCGGTGGCTCCTTCCGCGCTTGGCCATGTGAAACAATGTATCCGGCAACTGCGTATCCTCGACGGAGACGAGACCGGGCGGAATGAGCAGCAGGATGGATGACGAAGGCTCCGTGGTGGGCTACAAGACTTTTCTACGGGACTGTCTCAATCGCCGGCCGTCGGGGCTGCGCCAGAAGCTCGCGGTTGCACTCGGCAAGCACAAGAGCTTCGTCAGCCAGATCACGAGCCCGTCCTACAGCGTGCCGATCCCGGCGGGGGATCTGGCGACGATATTCGAGGTGTGCCACCTCTCACCGCACGAGCAGGCGCACTTCCTCGCGCTCTACGAACGGGCCCATCCCGGCCGATCGGCCCGAGCGAGCCGCGCACTGAAGCACCCGCACGAGCTGCGCGTCGCCATGCCCGCGTTCCGGTCGGAGGCCACTGCCCGCGAGGTGGAGGCGGCGATCCACGAGGCGGCGGCGCGTATCATCCGGGTGGCGCAGACGGCGGAGCGCCAGCTCGGCGAGGCCGGGGGGGAAGGGGACGATGAAGAAATTCCTGAATGATCCCGCCGACGTCGTCCGGGACGCACTGACGGGGTTCATCGCGGCGCACGCGGATCTCGTACGCCTGCACCGCAATCCCGCCTTCGTCCAGCGTGCCGGCGGCACGCCCGCCGGCAAGGTGGCGATCGTCTCCGGCGGCGGCTCGGGCCACGAGCCGTTGCACATCGGTTTCGTCGGCCCCGGGATGCTGGACGCCGCCTGCCCGGGCGCGGTCTTCACCTCCCCAACGCCTGACCAGATCCTCGCCGCCATGGACGCCAGCGACGCGGGCGCCGGCGTTCTGCTGCTGGTAAAGAATTACGACGGCGACGTCATGAACTTCGAGATGGCGGCCGAGCTGGCCACCGTGCCCTGCCGCTCGGTGGTGATCGACGACGACGCCGCTGGCGGCCGGGGTGTGGCCGGCACGGTGGTCGTGGAGAAGCTGGTCGGCGCCTTCGCGGAGACCGGCGCGGACCTGGCGGCCTGCGAGGCGCTCGCGGTGCGGGCCAACCGCGCCACACGCAGCCTCGGCGTAGCGCTGTCGAGCTGCACGGTGCCTGAAGTGGGAGAACCGAGCTTCGCCATCGGGGTCGGCGAAATGGAGGAGGGTGTCGGCATACACGGCGAGCGCGGCCGCCGGCGAGCCGCCATGAAGCCGGCACGGGAGATCACCCGCGACATGGTCGGGACCCTCCTGGCCAGCCTGCCCCAGGGAGACGACGAGGTCCTGCTGATGACCAACGGCTTCGCGTCGACGCCGCTCATCGAGCTCTACCTGATGCACGGCCTCGCACAGGAGCACCTGGAGAGGGCCGGCCTACGGGTCACCCGCTCGCTGGTGGGCAACGTCTGCACGTCGCTGGACATGGCCGGCTGCTCGTTCACCGTGACGCGACTCGACGACGAGCTGCGCCGGCTGTGGGATGCACCGGTACGCACGCCCGCGTTGGCGCGATGACCTCACTGTCGGGCATGGGCGCGCCCATGCCCCGGATCCGCGCGACGAGCAGCGCAGACT
>Ga0102944_1002248_pt1 | contig 11554 bp, 9 predicted proteins | sample SalPonD_shore_MG_FD_78172 | JGI IMG/M metagenome (GOLD analysis project Ga0102944, IMG submission 78172) | Salt pond soil microbial communities from South San Francisco under conditions of wetland restoration - Salt Pond MetaG... | ecosystem: Environmental > Aquatic > Marine > Intertidal zone >... | reverse complement strand
CTTTATTCACAAAAAGAACAATCATTCCTGCTATGGGGGGCAGCAACACTCCCCCTATGATTCTGATGACTGAAAATTTCCAGCCTATGAAAGCGATCTCATAGGGAATCCTGCTGACACCGATAAGAGAAGCGGCTAAAACCAAGGTCACAGTAGACGCAATTCCTGCTCCTTTTGAGATTAATGAAGCAGCTAAAGGCAGGATGACATAGGGAGCTCCCGGTATTATGCCCCCAATACCCCAGGCAATAAGGATACCTTTATACCCGGCTTCTGTGCCTAAATACTGGGAGATAATTTTAGTGGGGACAAGCACTTGTATCAAGCCTGCCACCCCTATAGCAATCAGAAGCAGCAGCCCCATTTTTTTCAACATAAGCACACCCTGCTTGACTCCCTCTCCCGCGGCCCCCAAGCCTTTGAAATACCAAGCTGCTGCAAAAAGCACAATAAAAAGGATACCCATTATAATGGTATTGATCTTCATATCACTCCCTTCTTTTTCCTTGTATTTCTGGTTATTTTCATCAAAGCCCTGTCTTAATATGTCCGGCAACTGAATCAATAAAAGAGATTAAATCCTGTGAAGGAGGAACAAAGTTAGTTTTTATTCTGGTATAACCAAATTTTTCCTCTGGTTTTATTTTTAAATTCATTTTTAATTCCTTAAGGGAACTGTTCAACCATTTATGCTTTAACTCATAGTCCATATTTAGTTTTTGAGAAAGATAAAGATCCCCCTTCCATATAATATCTGAAGTCTCTCTTCCCACTAGAGAATCCTTTTTCAATTTCATTCTGGTATTCTTGAGGGATTCGTCTCTTAAATTGAATGTATTTCTGACTATATATTCTAGAAAATAATTCACTCCATACTGGCTGGTTTGGCTCATGAGAAAAATATAATCTATATTCCTCTTTTTTAACCTAAAAATACCTTCTGCTTTTTGCCCCCAGGATAATTTTTTTATAAAATGAATTCTCTCGTCATCTTTTTCAATTTTCTCAAAATCAATCCCTATCCCGCGGAGATCCTGAGAATAGTTTTTAATTTTATTAGCGCTCTCTTTTTTTCGTTTAGAAAAAATAAAAGGGAGTAAAAAAGCGGTTAAAAACACGATAACAGCAGGGATGATATTACTCCACTTCATTGTTTCCCTCTATATTCATTATCAAAACAAATTTCTACCCAATTTGAATTTTAATATATCAAAGCGGAATATAAAAGATATATATATCTTAATGGTCCATGCAAGCATTTCTAAAATCGTGATAAAGTTTACTTGACAGATAAGGGGAGAGGGCATGGGATGAGGAATCCCCTGTGAGGGCTGAGCGGGCATGGTTCCTCTTTAGAGGAGAGCGAAGCCCGAACCGGGAGGGAGATTCCTGGCTGGGGAATCGAGCGGGTGACGAATCCCATGCCCTCTCCCCTTTATAAACATATATCACGGTTATCACGCCAATCCAAACACTCTTTGGCTACAGGGTTACATTTTCATTTATATATCACCCTTTAAGGGGATAAACTTCCTATAGAAATCATCACTAATGGCGATTGTATTTAAGTGAGTTTCATTTAATATATATACAGGTACATATAGATGAGAAACAAATCAGCAAAAGGAATGAAATGGATTATCTTAGGTTCTCTGTTTATGATTATTCTTGTACAGGGGACATCTTTCTCCTTCAATAAAAAGTTAGAGATAACAGCCAATGAAGCCCATGTCTATCTTAAACCTGACACAAGCAGCACGAAAGTCGGCACTCTTGAAAAAGGAAATATGGTTACTTTAGCCTCGGCTACAAAAATAAAAAAAATTTGGTATTATGTCTATTTTTGCCCAGAAAATTCAGATTTCACTTCATCGGGATATATACTTGAATCCTCAGTGAAAAAGCTGTTTGATGTGACAAAAGTTCTCCTGATCCAGGAAGGAAAATCTCAGGAGAACAAATACCAATATGGAGTCGACTTCAGAAATACTCGGTGGGGAATGAGCCTGCAGCAAGTGATTTTCACGGAAGGAGAGCCTTTAAGCAGGGAAGAGTCAAGCGGATCCGCAACTCTGAAATACAAGTCAGAACTTATGGATATGGATTGTCTTTTAATGTATCTGTTCTCAAAAAACAATTTAATCAAAGCTAAATACAACTTTTTAAAAAAACATCCTGTAAACTCTCAGCACATTGAAGAACACAGCTCCATAAAAAAAGCCTTGATAGAAAAATATGGAGAACCTAAGGAAGAAAACATTTACACTGAGACTGTTCATGAAGGGAATCACTCAACATCTAAAAGCAGTCTTCCAAATTCCCCCAAGCTTTTAAAAACAACTTGCTGGGAGACTTCAGAAACAAGGGTCTGTTTAAACCTTTATCAAAACAAAGAGCACATTAATTTGGAATTGGAATACACCGGACTTAAGTTCAATAATTTCGGCATCTGAAATAAATCTCTATCTTTCCATCAATCTGATTTTTGTTCCTTTTTCTCTCTGACCACTATGGATATCTGTCCTATCAGATAGGTTAAAAAACTCATCCCCAAAACTAAGGCCCATCCCTTGATGCCCGGATCAACCAGCTTCAAAACAGCTGCCAACAGCGGAATATAAACAACCATAACCAACAAAGCGCTGCACAGGGCTAAGGCTCCCCAAACATAAGAATTGCGGGTTATATCATTAACAAAAGGACGGGACCCTCTATCCCTCATATTAAAGACATGCCACAGTTGGGAAAAAGCTAAGGTGAGAAAAGAAATGGTCACAGCGCTCTCCTTAGCCATCCCAAAACAAATCATGGCTATAGCCAGTACTCCCAGAACTGAAGCTGTGATCATAAATCCGTATCCACCGATCAAAATCCACCCCTTGCGGGTGATGATCGGCTCTTTAGAATCACGAGGAGGCTGCCTCATGATATCAGGATCCCCTTCTCCTGCGCCCAGGGCTAAAGCAGGAAACACATCTGTGACAAAATTAAGAAATAATATCTGCAGAGGCAGAATAGGAAGGGGCGCATTCACCATGGAAGCCAGAAAGACCGTGAGTATCTCACTGATGTTGCAGGAAAGGAGATAGATCACAAACCTTCGGATATTGTTAAAAATAACCCGTCCCTGTTCCACTGCAGAAACAATGGTCGAAAAGGCATCATCTTTAAGAATCATATCTGAAGCTTCGCGGGCCACCTGGGTGCCTCTTTTCCCCATAGCCACTCCAATGTCTGCTTTTTTCAAGGCTGGGGCGTCATTGACTCCATCCCCTGTCATGGCAACAATATTTCCTTTTTTTTGATATAAATCAATAAGATCTAATTTCTGTTTAGGACTGACTCGAGCAAATAGAGATGTCTTGATAATATTCTGAACTTTTTCTTTGTTTTCTAAATCAGAAACACTTGGAATATCTCTGCCGTGAATGACCTCGGCATTATCTTCACTCACTAATCCCACAGCTAATCCAATACTCCGCGCTGTGATTTCCTGGTCTCCAGTGATCATAATGGTCCTTATTCCCGCTTCTTTACAGGATTGAATGGCTTCATTGACTTTTTCCCGCGGCGGATCCAGCATTCCAACCAATCCCAAAAAAGTAAGGTCTTCATAGGGATCAGCCCTAACTGAACCAACGGTTTTGGCGGCTAAAGCAAGCACGCGAAGTCCATCTGCAGCCATCTCTTTATTTTTTTTGATCCACTGTTTGCGATCCTCGTCCTTCATTTCCACTCGGTCCTGTTCTTTTTGAATAGAAGAACAAGCCTTGAGGACATTTTCTGGCGCTCCCTTAACCGCCACTCTATAATTTTGTTTCTGTTCATGAAAAGTCGCCATCATCATGACATCAGAATCAAAGGCTTCCTCCCGTGATTCTGGCAATTCATCCACAATTTCATCCCTATTGAGTCCTGCTTTGGCTGCTGCCACCAACAAGGCTGCTTCCATTGGTTCTCCCACTGCTTTGTCTTCTTCAAATGATCCATTTTCCGGAAGAAAGGCGTTGTTACACAGCAGTCCTGTCTCTAAAACTAATTTCAAAACCTTGTTATTTAGGGGTTCAATATACTCTCCCTGTTTGGAAAACTTTTTGTTGACATTGATCACTCCTGATTCAATCACAATTTGAGTTACACTCATTCGGTTTTCGGTGAGTGTACCTGTTTTGTCTGTAAAAATGATGTTGGTCGAACCCAGTGTTTCGACAGCTGAAAGCCGGTTGATCAAAGCATTGCGCTTTGCCATTCTCCACATTCCTCTGGCTAGAGCAATGGTTGCCACTATGGGCAGCCCCTCAGGAATGGCTGCGATAGCCAGCGCAATCGCTGTCTCTATCATTAAAAAAGTGCCTTTACCGGCCATGATCCCGCTGGAGGCAACGACTGCAGCGATCACTAAGGTTATCCAGATCAGTTTGTGTCCCAACTTGTTAAGCTGCCTTTCCAACAGAGTGGTTTCTTCTCCGGCCTCTTCCACTAAAGATGAAATCTGCCCCAGCTCTGTCTCCATCCCCGTTTGAACCACTACCCCTTCTCCTGATCCTCGGGTCACAGCGGTTCCTTTATAGAGCATATTTTTTCTTTCCGCTAAAGTGGCTTCTTCTCCTACAGCCTCAGTTTCTTTGCTCACAGGCATAGATTCACCGGTCAGAGTGGATTCATCTGCTTGAAGTTTGGACGCTTCGAACAGACGAATATCCGCGTTCACCACATCTCCACCTTCCACAATCACAATATCTCCAGGGACAATCTCTTCTGCCCGAATTTCCTGTATCTCTTCATGTCGACGGACTCTTGCTGTCACTCCACCTAACTTTTTTAGGGCTTCCATGGAGCGGACCGCTCTAAGCTCTGTTAAAAAGCCGATCAGTGCATTGATGATGATCACAGCAGAAATAGCGATTCCTTCAATAACCTCACTAAAGGCAAAGGACAAAACTGCAGCCGTGAAAAGCAATCCGATGATAAGACTTTTGAACTGATTGGCCAAAATCACCCATATACTTTTTTTCTTGGTTTCTCTGAGCTGGTTAGGGCCGTATTTTGTTCTTCTTTTTTTAACTTCTTCTTCGTTGAGCCCTTCTTTTTTAGAGACACCAAATTGTTTAAAGATCTTTTGAGATGAATATGTCCACCACTTATCAGTTGAAGAATTAGACATGCTTTGTTCTCCGCTGTAATCCAATTTTTGAATTCATTTGAGAGATATATCTTAACAAAGTGTCATTGGGTTTGAAAACTGTTCTGAAAAATATCTTCTAAATAAAAAAGGGCGCCTCCTAATCCCAAAAGAGATTATTAGGAAACGCCCTTGATGTTTAATTACTCTTTTTCGCTGCTTTTATCATCCTTTTCTTCTTGTTTTTTTTGGGCATATTCCTGGTATCTAGCTTTGCCCTCATCTTTCCAGAACTGCCTGAAGTCTTTCCAGCTGTCCACATTCTTTCTGTCTTTCAGATGATTCCATCTGGAATGAAACCGGTCGTGAAAATGATTGGACGGCTCTCTTTTGTGAGAACCAAATCCACCAAAAAACAGCTTAGCCAGCAGCAAAATTCCAAAGGCCTGCCAGTAAGTAATTTCTCCTAATCCGAATAATGCGGGCATGAGCCAATTCCACAGCCACATCACCAGAAGACCAAACACAAGAGCAAATCCTGCTGCAAAAAGCACTCCCATAAAAACCATCCCTATGATACGGAGAACCTTGGATCCCTGGTGAGAACTTGGTTCTTTATTTATGAACATATTTTGGTGATTCATTTTAACCTCCTTACTCCTTATTTAAACATTCATTAATTGTTTTCTTATCTTTTTTAAGGTACGCGACTTTCTTGCCAATAGAGTTCCTAATGGAACTCCCCACTGCTCAGAAAGTTCTCTAAAAGTCTTATCATCAAATTCAGTGGCCAAGAGAATGTCTCTCTCCTCTTTATTTAGGGAATGGATGGCATCCAAAACTTTCTCCTGAAGATCTCTGTTTTCCACTATTTTCCCTGGATCATAACCTGTATCCTGCACCACCTTTTCTAATGAATAAACTTTTTTTCTTTTCCTGAATAAATCAGTGATCCGATTTCTCAGCGACTGATAAATATAAGCAGCCAGATTCTCAATGGGAATACTGATATCCGCTTTATCAAAAAGGTTCAGCATCACATCCTGGACAATATCCTCAGCATCCCTGTCAGCCGCATCATCAATACGGCCCCTGACATAGTTGACCAGCTTCTTGCGTTCGGTTCGAAAAAACTCAGAAACTCTATTCATCGGATCATTCCTTTTATATTCTATAACATATTGAAGACGAAATAATGAATCCATTATAGCCATGATCCTATTTTTTTCATATTAATGATTGACAGAAAAAATCAAAAACCACTGCTGGTCTAGGAAATCATACGACCGCTCCAGGCGGTAACCAGCCTCTTTCATGTCCCCAACAATCTTTTCCTTTGAAGAGCTGTGCCCCAGCATATATTTTTCAAGCATCTCATTTCTCCTTTCAAAAAACATTTTCACTTGTGTAGACGAGAAACAAGATGGATTATTGCATTAAATTTTAAGGAAGGGCTAAAATTCGGATATTAAATCAATATTTTATTTCGGTTTCAACCGTGAAAAACTTATAATCTGTATACTCTATGGTGGTTTCTGATTTAATATATCTGCCTTTTTTGCTGAGATAAGCTTCCTGAATGAAAACTTTACTGGGAAATCGAATTCCTTGCTTTTCAATATTGAATTCTGTAACACAAGTGATTCGCGGCTTTGCTTTGTATTTCTTGGCTGTTTTTTCAATCTCTTCATAATTCTTCATGGATTCGGGAATCCATTCTATTTTCACAATGCTGAAATCACTCTCTTTGATCCAGATTTTTCCATAAAGATGCTTTTGATTCAGTGAGGGCTTGGGAACAGCTTCGATCAAAAAAGTTTCTTCTCCCTTTAATTCCTCTTTGTGGAGAATTCTGTAATCAAGACGGTCCTGCCAGTAGCTGCTCAGAAGTCCGGTGGGACCAAATAAGGGTTTGGCAAAGTGGAACATTTGTGTTTTCAATTGAGCGTTTATTTCATGTCTTTTTTTCCCGTTTTCCTTTAATAAGATTCTTTTCTCTACAACATCACGGCCTTTTTTGATCAACTGGTAATCATAAACAAACGTATTCTTTTTTATTTTTTTGCTAGGTCCCCAGGATCCGGGAAGGTCCTTGACGATTTTCAAAATCCGGTCACTGGGAGTCCACTCCGGAGTCACGTCAATTTTTTCTGTTATTTTTTCCTTACAGACAAAATCAAACGCTGCATTTCCCAGTTTGTTGCAGTATTCTTCCGCTTTATTCAGAATACGGATTAATTTTATTCGATCCTCTTGTTCTTGGGATGAAGTTAGTATGGAAAGAAAGACCATTGACCCAACCAATAAAATAACAAGCCATCTGTTTTTGTTTTTCATTTTTTTCTCTTTATTTCTTCTTTTAAAATTTTTATGACCTCTTTGATCTCTTCCTGCTTGGGATTCATCTCCAGAGATTTCTCCCAGGCTTGCAAAGCCTCCCTATTAAGGCCTAATTGATAATGGCAGAGCGCTATGGAATTCAAGATGTCAAAGCTTGCTCCTTCATGGGAAATGTACTCAAGATAAAAGTCAATTGCTTTTTTATATTCTTCAAGTCCCTGATGAGCGATACCAAGAAGTTTATAAAGGGTGTATTTTTGAACCGGCTTATCCAAAAACGGAGATAAAACCTCCTTAATCCTCTCGTATTCTTTCATAGACAAAAGCACCCGGGCAAAATTCAAGGCGTATTCAACAGAATCCGGATTGGCGCTGTAGGCTTTTTCCAGCTCATCACAGCCTCTCATCAGGTCTCCCTTATTGAAATACTGATTTCCCAAGAGAACCGAGTATATGGGATCTTCCAGGCATGGATAAGTATGACTCATGACCCAGGATTCAGGAAGGGGATTCGCATCCACAGAAAATTCTTCTTGACTGGCTAAAATCCGCTTCTCTTTCTCATCCAGAAGAGAAACCATGACTCGGCAGTTCCCAATAGGAAATTCTTCCAAAGAGATTTCTTCCAGAATATTTTGTTTGTCTCTATATTCAATAAGCTTTTTTTCCCGGGTCTGAAAAGGTTCTTCGCCTCTATAAAACACAAATTCCAATATCCCGTTTTCCTGTAAAGACGGATTTAATCCAATTATCTGAAAAAAAAGGTGCATCTTATCTTTTCGATAAAATCTTTTTTCCAGCGACGGGTAGATTTGAAGATTTCCTATCTTAAAAGCCTTGTTGGCTTGGCCGTAAGGAGAATCTGGATTTATTCTATTGGTGAGGATCAGAGGGCCCATAAAAAAGGATTCTGGCTCCGGCACCCATAAATCTTTTTCCAGGGAAGTGAACTCTTTGGACACTGTATTCTCCAGGAGAAGATTGAATCTGTAATTCCCTGGAACTAAGGGAAAATTATCATAAAGATGAAAAGGTCTTTCTTTTATTTTCTTCAATTGGTCTTTTTTCATCTCGATGGGAAAATTTCTTTCCTGCTGAAAAATAGTCTTTTCTTCCTTATCTGTCACTCGGATAGTGGCTTTAAGATTGGTGAGATACCTATTTTCAAAAAGATCAATGGAAAGAGTTTCCGGTTCAACCGCATAATTGACAAAATATTCCCCGGACGGCTCCTGGATCACATCCACTCTGGACCGATTCCCGATATAATAAACTGAATAACTGACTTCTACAGAAGCTTTATGCTCTAAAAATTCGTAAGCATACTCATCCTCAACTTTCTTGTGGGGATAAGTATGGACCTCACTCATCAAAATTGTAGAAGGCATTCGAAGCGCCCAAGCATTGTCAAAGGACATGCCCTGCCCCGGGAAAGACGAAAGAGAGGCTGCGGCCAGCTCCACAGATACATCCCTTATCAAAACATAAGCATACTTATCATAATCATCGTCTGTGGAACAGCCACCGCACATCCAAGAAAGCGGTGTGAGGCTTCGGGGACCATCTGCGATCGGATTGTAGAGCTCGAATTCTCCGCTGCCATATCTCTTAAAAAAAAGTAGGCTGAATTGACCTGGCTGTCCGTGTCTAGGATTCCCCTGGTAATACCAGATTTCTGCAGGATGAACTTCTGTATCACTGAATCGAGCGATCTGTTGAGGCTCTCCTAAAGTGATGTAAATCCTTCCTCTGTCTGTTCTCCAGCTGTTTTTCAGTTTTGGTTGTAACCACATTCGAGTGGTTTTGACATGCTCTATTCTTCTGTAGTGCTCTTCTTTGAATTCATTTTTGGGAGTTCCTGGCATGGGATCTCTCTGGCGCCAGAACTCTTTTATAAAAAGATCCCTTTCTCTATCGGTTTCCAGTTTATAAAAAACCTCTTTTTCCGCAGGCGTGATGATGTAGACAACTTCTTCCTCCATCCATTTTTTGTACTGAGGAGGAAGTGTTGTTTTTTCTTTGCCAGACACCCAGACAGCCATGAAGCATATAAGAAAGGAAATGATAACTGAGGCAAAAAAATTCTTCCGCTTCATTTTCCCCTGCTTAAACAATCTAAACCCATCTCATGTTAATGTCAAGTGAGTCAAAATACGAATAAAATTGTTAAAATTGGGTATAAAATTGGGTACGGTTTATCTATTTACCTGTTTTTTTAACAAAGTTTATATGGAATCATTCAGCGGTTTTCGATCAAAAGCTGCAGGATCTCCAGCTCATCCGTGTCAAACCAGGTCTTATGGCACCAGAAGCATTTGTTTATGGGGACAACATAATGATAGGTGAAGGGTCTGGGCTGCATTTTCGATCCGCACAGGGGACAGTATATGTCCTGAGAATTCTCCTTATTGATCTTCCTCATTCCAACCGGATTCTCCAAAAAATTCTCTTTAAAATCAGCTGCTTTCTGAACCAGATAATCGGAAAAACCGACTTCCCTACGGGCGATGATTCGGCTTATGAGAGCTGAGTCCACAAGCTTGCCCCCACATGAAGGACAGGACTTTATGGCCACTCCTTCATAGAAAGTGTCTGTAAGTAAAGTCTGACACCGGGGGCATTTGTTGTATCTGTCCGGATTGACAGGCTTTTTATGGTAGAGGTTTCGAAGTCCTGTGCGGATTTGAGGAAACTCTTTAGCCGCAGCCTCGATTCCTTCCTGGATGTTTTTGGTCCAGATCCGGGAAGTAAAAAACCGTAGAGACAGAAGTTTTTCCAGGGTATAAGGCCCCATCCATTTACCTTTTGGGCTTCTGACACACCAGACGCCCTCCTCTTCGGGCTGAACAGCATCTCGTGAATCCGAACTCTTTGGTTCTCCTGTGGTTGTTTCTTCCTTGGAATGGAGAACAAACCGAGCTTTTTCCCTCTTTTCTCTGATTTCCAAAACTTCTTTAATGATTTTTTTTGGAGATGCGGGGACCATTTCTGCCAGCTGCCGGATTCTTTTCATGAGTGGAGGATGGGAATTAAAAATCCGGTCTAATAATCCATCAGAGATGTTTTTTGATCTGGGAGGCACAATAAAAAGCGGGCTGTAGGAAAGACTAAAGTCTCCGATAAATGAATTGCTCACATGGGCCTTATACACAGCCCGGGCCAGGGCCGCGGGATTTCGGTTGAGTTCAACAGCTGTGGCATCAGCCATAAGCTCTCTCTGCCGGCTGATGAGAGTGCTTAAAAGATGCATTAAAATAGAAGATATGGAAGTCGCCGCATAGACCAAAGGATTTCCTCCTCCAGAATCCTGAACCTCTCCGATCTGACTCTGAGATGCCTCCTGGGGTTCAGACATTTGACGCAGCCGCTCAAACGAATTAGCCAATGAGCACACCAGAGTGATATAAAAGGAATCCCCACGGATGATATGAGCCAGTTCATGGGCGATCACAGCCTGAAGCTCGTCTCTAGTAAATTCAGCCAGAAGCCCCTCAGTGACAATGATGCTGGGACTTTTATCCGCTTCCATAAGGGCCATGGAATTGATGGCAAAAGCAGAAATAATGTAAGGAGTCACCTTGGGAAGGCCTGCAGCGATCCGCATCTCATCTACGGTGTTGATGAATTTTTTGTGATAGACGTCATCTGTATCCGGGGATTCAGCCGACAGTCTTTTACGAATAAACCGAGCCCCGTGAAAGCGGGCATCATAAAAGTGAAAAGCAGCTATGCTTATGGATAAAACCAGGTTTATCAGCAAAAAATCATTCCAGGTGTCCCCGGTAAAAAGCGAGAAACCCGGGATAAAAAGCCCTATGCTCACCATAAAAATAAACAGCACGAATCCTGCCAGAAAAAAATAGAAGACAAACAGGATAAGGAGCAAAAAAAGGCTTTTTTGCCATTGTTGGCGCTGAATCTCATAAAAATCTTGGGTAAATTTTTTTTTGGGTTTCATTTTGACTAAGCCAACATCTATAGTATTAGAAAAACTCTGGATATTCAATTTCTAAAAAAAGGAAAAAACCGCACTTGTGTAAGGTTAGTGGTATAATTTCATACACAGGAGATATGACAATGGGAAAAGTTGTG
>Ga0102944_1002247_pt1 | contig 11554 bp, 5 predicted proteins | sample SalPonD_shore_MG_FD_78172 | JGI IMG/M metagenome (GOLD analysis project Ga0102944, IMG submission 78172) | Salt pond soil microbial communities from South San Francisco under conditions of wetland restoration - Salt Pond MetaG... | ecosystem: Environmental > Aquatic > Marine > Intertidal zone >... | reverse complement strand
GGGCACCCTCAGCGAAGAAACCGATAGCTATCTGGTGCTGGAAACCGGGGATGGGCAACAGAAAGTGCAAAAATCGAATATTACGAAGCGAACCAATGCAACGTCAGCAATGCCACCCATGGGGGATAATTTAACTCGAACCAAATTAAGAGATTTGGTTCAATTTCTTTATTCGCTTAAATAAATCATGGTTTTAAAAATTTCTAAATTTGCCCGTAATTTAATTAATCGATGTTAGCAAAGTAGTAGTATATAAAGTCAAGGATAAAATTTTTTAATAAATAATATGAACATTAATAAAAAGGATATGATATGTGCTTCAAGAATTTAGTTTTTTTTACAATATGCATTTTATCATTTACTATTGTTTCGTGTAATAGTAAATCAAATGATGAAAAAAAGAATGAAAATACCGATACAAATAATAATTGGACAAAATTATTTAATGGTAATAATTTGGAGGGTTGGGAAGTTCTAGGGGGAGACGGTAACTTTTTTGTTGAGAATAAAGCTATAGTTGGAGAAACAAAAATGGGGGTAAAAAGTAGTTTCCTCGCAACAAAGAAATTGTATGATAATTTTGAATTGGAATTAGAATTTAAAATTGATACAACTCTAAATTCCGGTATTCAGATAAGAAGCAGTAAATATAAAAAAGATACTACAACTAGTTATTTATCAGGTAGTCTTGAAAAAATTACGAGGGATTGGAATCCCGGTCGTGTTCATGGTTATCAAGTAGAAATTGATCCATCTGACAGAGCTTGGACAGGTGGATTTTATGAAGAAGGGGGTAGGGGTTGGTTACAACCACTTACCGATAATAATGCGGCACAAAAAGCATTTAAACAAAATGAATGGAATACTTTCAGAATTATTGCTGATGGTAATCATTTTGAAACTTATCTTAATGGTGTACAGGCAACGAATTACGATGATTCTTTAGCAAGTAAAGGATTTATAGCTCTTCAATTACATGAGATTTATGACGATAAGCAGGCAGGAAAAAGAGTAATGTTCAGGAATATTAAAATCAAAGAATTTAACTAAGATATATGTAAGTTATATATAATGTTGCAGAGCTATGTAATAGTCCAAATTCCATACTTTTTTGTGATTTAAAATTCTCGCGATTTTCTTATTCACTGTGGATTTTAAATGACTCAAGGTTAGATTTTATTCAAAATCACTGGCTTTGCGAAGCCCTCTTATAAAGTAATTAACTTTATTGTATAATATTTATGATCATCAAAACATCAATTTTGACAATTTTTAATGATAAAGTTGTATTTATAAATAGGGTTTGTCTTGCAATATGTAGTCTAATATTTATTTGGGGTTGTAATAATAACAAAAATTATAAATTCAAGTTATTATCCAGCAAAAAAACAAATATAGATTTTGTAAATAAAATTAAAAATACTGAAAATTTAAATATTCAGAATTATGGTTATTTCTATGATGGCGGCGGGGTTTCTGTAGGTGATATTAATAATGATGGATTACCTGACATTTATTTAGTTGGTAATGAAAGTTTAAATCATCTTTATTTAAATGAAGGTAATTTCGAGTTTAAAGATATAACCATTTCGGCAGGTGTGGGAGGGGGAACAAAAGGTTGGTCAACCGGATCAACGATGGCAGATGTGAACGGTGATGGTAACCTGGATATATATGTTTGTCGTGTCAATTATCAGAATAAAAGAGGGGGCAATCAATTGTTCATCAATAACGGGGATAGTACGTTTACGGAAGAAGCGTCAAAATATGGTCTTGATTATAAAGGTTATTCGACGCAAGCAGCATTTTTTGATTATGATAAGGACGGGGATTTAGATATGTATTTATTAAATCACTCTTTTCATAGTGGGAAAACAACTGGAAAAAGAGCTGAGCTATTACGTAATGAAAAAGATTCACTTGCAGGAGATAGACTTTATAAAAATGATAATAATCATTTTGTTGATGTGACGGAATTTTCCAATATATATAGTAGTGCGATTGGGTTCGGATTAGGAATTGCTATTAGTGATATTAATAAAGACGGATGGCCTGACATATATATAGGAAATGATTATCAGGAAGATGACTATTTTTATATCAATAACAAAGATGGAACATTTTCTGAGGGTTTGGGTGATATGATTCGACATACCAGTAAATCGTCAATGGGTAATGATATTGCAGATATAAATAATGATGGGAATATGGATATTGTTTCAGTAGATATGTTGCCTGATAATGAAGTTGATTATAAAAAGTCATTGGGTCCGGATTCATATATGGTATCTGAACTACATATAAATTCTGGATACAAGCCGCAATACGCTCATAATACATTGCAATTGAATAGGGGTATTGTTAAAGACAAACCTCTATTTAGTGAAATTGGTTTTGCATCAGGTATTGGGGCTACAGATTGGAGTTGGGCACCTTTAATTATGGATCTTGATAACGACGGTTTCAATGATATTTTCGTAACTAATGGTATTATTGGGCGACCAACTGATCTTGATTATAACCGTAAATTAAATAAAAATAAGGGGCATATTTCTATAACAAAATCAAATGAGGGTAATTTTAATTTGATTAAAGATATGCCATCGGTTAAAATTCCTAATTATGTATTTAAGAATAATGGTAATTTAACATTTTCTAATAAAGCAAAAGAATGGGGTTTTGGACAGCCTACTTATTCAAGTGGATTAGCTTATGCTGATTTAGATAATAATGGTACATTAGATATTATTGTTAATAATGTTAACATGCCCACATTTATATACAAAAATAATACTAAAACAGATACTCTATCAAATTTTATAGAAATTAAATTATTAGGTAATAGAAAAAATACATTTGCGATTGGAACTAAGGTTATTTTATATGCAGATAATAAAATCTATTATCAAGAGGAGATGCCTACCCGTGGGTTCCAATCCTCAGTAGATTATAAATTGCATTTTGGTATCGGAAGGAATAAAAAGGTTGATTCTCTCTTGGTGATATGGCCTGATGATTCCTTTCAAAAATTTAGAAATATATCTATAAATCAGACATTTAAAATTGATCAAAAAAACGCTAGTAATAAATTCGATTACCATCAACTACAGAGATCTGATCAACGCATTATAAAAGATGTCACTGATTTAGTGCCTTTAGATTATAGACATCAGGAAGATAGTTATTCGTCATTTGCCCACGAACCATTAGTACCATTTGACTTGTCCAGATTGGGACCTGCAATAGCAAAAGGGGATATAAATAATGATAATCTAGATGATTTTTATGTTGGAGGGGCATATGGGCAACCAGGTAAATTATTTGTGCAAGAAAAAAGAGGATCATTTAGATCAATTATTATAAATGATTTTGAAGTTGATAAATTTTGTGAAGATGTATCGGCTGTTTTTTTTGATTCTAATAATGATGGATTAGTAGATTTATATGTTGTAAGTGGGGGTGATGAGTTTATAAGGGGAGATAAAAAATTACAAGATCGATTATATATTAATCAAGGTAATAATAGATTTGAAAAAGCAATTGGTAAATTACCTGATTTGTATAATAATGGTTCAATTGTAGCAGATGCCGATTTTAATAATGATGGATATCGGGATTTGTTCGTGGGGAGTGTGGCGGTTCCCTGGAGATATGGTGAATTACCCAATAGTTATCTATTAATGAATGATGGGAATGGTAAATTTATTGATGTTACAAAAAAAATAGCACCTGGATTACAACATATTGGTATGGTAACCGATGCTGAGTGGGTTAAAAATAAAACTTCAAAGTATCCTAAGTTATTAATAGCCGGGTTATGGATGCCCATAAGTCTTTTTGACAATAATGGGAAAAAATTATTTCCAATCACTAAAGACGTTGGATTGGATAAATTGCACGGTTTGTGGACCAATTTGCTTACTGATGATTTTAACGGAGATGGTAAATTTGATATAATTGCTGGAAATTTTGGTGAGAATTCACGTTTGAAAGCATCAATAAGTAACCCTTTAAGATTATATACGAATGATTTTAATAAAAGTGGCCAGGTAGTTTCTATTATGGCTACTAAGAAAAATGGACACTTTTATCCGTTGCAGTCACTTGATGAGCTGTTGTTACAATTTAGAAGTCTTAAGAATAATTACGATAGCTATACAGAATATGCTAATAAGAACATGTCAGAAATATTTTCGGATCAAGCTGAAAATGCTCAAATCAAGAAGGTCAATACTTTGAGTACAGTATTATTCAAAAGTCAGGATGATAATCATTTTAAGGTAGAGTCTCTACCGTCTTTGTCAAATATATCTCCAGTTATGGCAATGTATTCGGGGGATTTCAATAATGATGCTAAAAAAGATGTTATAATTTTAGGGAATATAAATGGAGTGAAACCAAGTTTTGGGGGAAGGCAAGATGCAAGTTATGGTTTATTGTTGATGGGAAAGGGAAATGGACAGTTTCAACAAATAATAGATGTTAATAAAAGTGGATTATTTGTGAAAGGGGAGCCACGTGCTATTATACCTATTAAAAAATCTGCTAATGACAGTTTACTGTTAATAGCTAAAAATAATGGAGAAATGAAAATATTGAGATATTGATCATATTTAGTACATATTAGTTTGTATAAAAGCACCATAATTTTTGGATAATTTACATCCTGAATACTTTATGAAAATACTTCATTTTGACCCGCAAATATAATATGCCATGTATGGTGAGTCGAGTTTGATACTTGTATTTATTATATACTTAGAAATTTATTCAAAAAAAAGCGAAAAAAGTTGAAATTGCTCAAAAATAATATTACAATTTATGTGAGAAAAAGGGTTTTTCTATTGATACAATAGGGTCAATTAATAATTTTGTGCCACTCATTAAATAGGGAAGATTCACCTTATTAGCATAAGGTGGTTTTTTAATTAGGGGGTGTCACTTAAGTCCTTAAAAAATCAATCCAAAGTATTCTACGGTATTTGGGCATTAATATTTTATGCCTGATGGTACCGGTATCAAATTTAGATAAGGACTATTTGTTAGTAGTGAATAAAACTGTCCACTTTAACTAAATACTCTAAGGGGGTAAGAATACATAAGTAAATATGGATTTGTCAGATTTCATAAATAGAAAGAGAAATGATAGAACAAATGGGATCAATAAATAAATATGGGAATTATGAATAAATCTACACAAAATAAAAAAGTTAAATGTTTTTTTTGGTTGAAAAGGATGTTCCCGGTAACATTATTTATAATGATATTTGTAGGGGTGTCTTATGGACAAAATTCTTTTACAGTTTCCGGTACTGTAACTGAACAATCAACTAGTAACCCACTACCTGGGGTTAATATTTTGGTAGTTGGTACTACAAATGGTACGGCAACCAACACCGATGGTCAGTATCAGGTAAATGCCAATAGCCCAAACGATTCTCTTCGGTTTTCATATATAGGTTACCAGGAAAAAATTGTACCTATAAACGGAAGACATAATATTAACGTTACTTTGAGTCCTAGTACATTTAGCGGACAGGAAGTAGTAGTTGTGGGTTATAGTTCACAGGAAAGGCAAAATATATCCGGATCAGTTGATATTGTTGATGTTGATAATTTAACTACTGGAACTTCTGGTGATGTATCCAAACAGCTACAGGGAAGGGCTTCCGGCGTAAATGTTATATCATCAGGCCAGCCCGGAGAAGACCCAATGGTAAGGATTCGCGGAATTAATACTTTTGGGAATAACTCTCCTTTATATATTGTTGATGGTGTTCCCACCCAAAGTATTAATAATCTTAATCCTGATGATGTTGAATCCATGCAGGTATTGAAGGATGCGGCAGCTGCTTCGATTTATGGTTCGAGAGCTTCCAATGGGGTAATTATTATTACCACAAAGAATGGTGGAAATGAAGGGGTTAAAGTGGAATATAAAGGTTATGCCAGTTATGATGTTCCAAAAGGAGGTAATGTTTGGAATATATTGAGTCCTCAAGAAATGGCAGATCTTAAATGGCAGGCAATTAGAAATTCAGGTGGAAATCCTGCACCAGACCCTCAATATGGAAGTGGTTCGGAGCCGGTTTTACCTGATTATATTCTCCCTGCTGGTGCGATGGAAGGGGATATCGATCCTAGCAGTTATTATGTTGTTCCAGAATATTCTGATGCACAGCTTGTAAATACATTTCACCAAATAGTACGAGCTAATAAAAGTGGGACCAACTGGTATGATCAAATTTTTTCTCCTGCTTTATCAATGAATCATGAATTGGCTGTAAGCGGCGGTGGTGAGAATGGAAGTTTTCGAGTTTCTTTCAGTCACTTAGATCGACAGGGTACTTTAGATCGTACCTATAATAGAAGGTCAAGCATCAGAGCAAACACGCAATTCAATGTAAATGACAATATTCGAATTGGTGAAAATATGACATTTACTGTTCAGCAAAGTCCACAAGTGAATGCTCTAAGTGAAGGAAGTCCTATCGGGATGGCTTATCGGTCACAACCTATTATTCCGGTTTACGATATAAAAGGTAATTTTGCGGGTTCAGCGGGTCCTCAACTCGGTCAGGCAAGAAATCCAGTTGCTATGCTGTATCGCAGACGTAATAATTCTGCTAAAAATAGCCGTCTTTTTGGAAACGCTTTCGCAGAAGTGGATTTTCTGGATAATTTTACATTTAAAACAAATCTCGGTGGAGAATTATCTTCTGGCACCAATCATTCATTTACTTATCCTGAATATGAAAATGCTGAAAATAATACAGTCAACAGCTTTAATGCAAATTCCAGTTATGGATATAATTGGATTGTTACCAATACGTTAGATTATAAAGAAATGCTTGGTAAAGTACATTCTGTTGAGATTTTACTTGGTACTGAGGCTTATCAAAATAGGGGGCAAGTAGTTGGCGGAAGCACCAATGACTTCTTCTCATTTAATCCATATTATACCAATCTTTCAACAGGATCTGGCAATAAAACCAATTACAGTTATATATATGACCAAAGGCTGTTGTCTTTATTTGGAAGAGTTGATTATAGCTATGACAATAAATATATATTCAGTGCTACACTTAGACGTGATGGGTCTTCAAAATTTGAGAATTATAAATGGGGTATGTTTCCTGCGGGTAGTTTCGCCTGGAGAATATCTCAGGAAAATTTCATGAAAAATGTCAAGTGGATTTCCGATTTACGCATTAGAGTAGGATATGGTATTATGGGTAACCAATTGAATGTTGACCCTAATAATCCATACACTCTTTTTGCTGGTAATCCAGCTTCATCTTATTATCCAAGAACAGGTAGTAATAATAGTGTTCAACTAGGTTTTGAACAAAGCCGTATAGGAAATCCCGATGCGAAGTGGGAAAAAAATAAAAGTGGAAATATTGGTATAGATGCTACTCTTTTCCAGGATAAATTGAATATTACAGCCGAATACTATTGGAAGGATATCCAAGATTTATTATACAATCCTGAATTAATCGGAACTGCCGGAACAGCCAGTCAACCGTATATCAATGTCGGAAATATGAAGAATAAAGGTGTTGATGCAACGATTTCGACAAATGGAACTCTGGGTGGTGCATGGCAGTATAATGCAAGTGTTAATTTCACTTCGTATAATAATAAAATTGCGAGGATTGCAAATAACATTGAATATTTTAACCAGGATAGCAGGCGTTTCAGTGGGTCCTATATTATTAGAAATGAGGTGGGACATGCTGTATCATCTTATTATGGATATAAGATAGATGGTTTCTTTAACAGTCAGTCTGAAATAGATAATTTAAATGCATCATCTCCGAACGGTCTGTATCAGAATGATGCCAGGGTGGGTGTTTATAGATACGCAGATATCAATGGAGATGGTCAAATTACGCCTGATGATAGAACATTTTTAGGTAATCCTAATCCTGACTTCACGTATGGTATTAATTTCGGATTAAACTTTAAGAATTTCGATTTTAGTACATTTATATACGGTTCACAAGGAAACGATATATGGAATCAGGTTAAATGGTGGACTGATTTTTATGCTGATTTTGCTGGAGCTAAAAGTAAAGCGGCACTTTATGATTCTTGGACACCAAATAATCACGATGCTTCCTTACCGATTCAATCAACGGGTGGGGGATTCAGTGTTTCAACTGTGCCTAATTCCTATTTTGTTGAGGATGGATCTTATCTCAGGGTTAAGAATGTAATTCTCGGATTTACCTTGCCAAATAATGTGTTGAGTAAGGTGGGAATATCAAGATTAAGATTATATGCTCAAGTCTCTAATCTCTTCACTATAACAGGTTACAGCGGTTTGGATCCAGAAATTGGGGGGACTTCAACAGACTTTGGAATTGATGAGGGATCTTATGCTAGTTCACGTCAGTTCCTGTTTGGAATTAATCTCTCGCTGTAATAACCATATTTTTCAAATAAAATTATTATTGATATGAGTAAATTAATAAGCACAAAGAAAATATTGTTTATGGTGTTAGCCATAGGGCTGACAATTTATGGATGTGATACATTTCTGAATGCACCTGCTAGAGGTTCCTTGAGTGAAGATGTTCTCTCAAATCAGAAGGGTGTTGAAACATTACTTAATGGTGCATATGGTGCTTTGGATGGTCAAGCTATTGTCTCTGACAGATCCGGCGCTACGGCTCCCAGTAATTGGGTATATGGAAGTATTGCCGGTGGCGATGCACATAAAGGTGAATCTATTGGTAATACGGCGGGGTATGTACTTATTGGTAATATGCAGGCCAATCCAAGCATTAGTTATTTAAATGCTAAATGGAAAGCCTTATATGAGGGAGTTTCCCGGACAAATGCAGTTTTAAAGTTATTGCCAAAAGTCAATGACATGGATGATAACACAAAATCTGAAGTGGCGGCTGAAGCACGATTCCTGAGGGGGCATTATTACTTTGAATTAAAAAAGATGTTTAATATGGTTCCCTGGATTGATGAGAATACCAAGGATCTAAATCAACCTAATGATACTGATATATGGCCTAAGATTGAGGAAGACTTTAAATTTGCCATTGATAATTTGCCTGCTACACAATCCGATAAAGGTCGTGTAAATAAATGGGCTGCAGAAGCATATTTAGCAAAAACTTATGTCTTTCAAAAGAAATGGCAGCCGGCCAAAGATTTATATGATGAAATTATCATGAATGGAGTAACCACCCAGGGAGTACCTTACGGACTGTTTGATAATTTCTGGGATAATTTTAACCCTGCCAAAGAAGATGGGAGTCCCGAAGCCGTATTTTCAATTGAGATGGTTGCAAATGATGGAACGGGTACAACTGCAAATGCTAATTTGGGTATTCGGGTAGCCTTCCCATATAATGGTCCGTTTTCTTGCTGTGGATATTATCAACCTACTCAGGATTTGGTTAATTCATATAGAACTGATTCGAATGGACTTCCGATGCCTGATAATTATGATAGCACTCCGGTCAATAATGATATGCAGGTAGCCGATGATGCACAATTTGATCCATATTCTGGAAGTTTGGATCCCCGATTAGATTGGACCGTTGGACGACGTGGAGTTCCGTATTTAGATTGGGGACCATATCCAGGAACAGCATGGGCGCGTGAACCTAACAACTTTGGGCCATATGGACCTAAGAAAAATGTTTACTGGCATGCTCAACAAGATCAATATGCTGATCTCAATTCGTGGGCACCGGGAACAGCTATTAATTATAATGTCATTCGATTTGCTGATGTTCTGTTAATGGCTGCCGAAACCGAAGCTCAACTAGGGAATCTTGAAGCAGCTCGTAATTATGTTAACAGAGTTCGTAATAGATCTGCAGATACAACAAGTTGGGTAAGAAATGATTTAAATAAAGCTTATGCCGTTGATGTTGTGGATAATGAACAAGATATGCTTAATTCAAATGCTCAGCCAGGTGACTGGGTGGTAAGAACTGATAGGAATTCCACATTTTATCTCTTAAAGGGAGACCCGGGAGATATTAATAATTGGAATGAATATGAAGAACCCAATTATGTAATGAATACTTATCCAGGTCCATGGAGTGATAAAAATACAGCCTTAAAGCGTATATATTTTGAAAGAAAATTGGAATTAGCTATGGAAGGTCATCGATTCTTCGATCTCGTAAGATGGGGCATAGCTGAGGAAACTTTAAATTCATTTTATGATTATGAAGGTCCATTTTTGAATATTTCAACAAGGGATGGACATTTCACTCCAAATCAAGATGAATATTATCCTATTCCACAGAATCAGATAGATTTAAGCGTGGTTGATGGAAAACCTAAATTGAAGCAAAATCCAGGATATAATTAATTAAATAATGGTTTGAAAAAAGGGGGGAGTGATATTCTCCCCTTTTTTTATTATTCTTGTTTAATTAAATAGATATTTAGATAAAAATTTAAAAATGTTAAAAAATATTCTAATATTTGTGATCTATTTTATTTTGGAGAAAAGTAGTTTGTAGTATTGCTGCCATATTTTTTTGGGTATTCCGATTTAAATGCTCAAGGATGTACGATATCAAATTTGATTGACAATTATTTTTTAGGAAGATCTGAATAATAAAGTTTCTTTATAGGCAACTCAAAAATTCCAATTTTATAAAATTGAAAATATTACTGATAATAATTATCTAAGTTGCAATTTAAATTTAAAATAGATTATTAAATTCGGGGATAAAGGGAAGTATGAGGATTGGTATAGATATTGTTTAGATATATCATTTAAAAGAGATCTTAATTTAATCTCTCTGAAATTAAGATCTCGAATTCAGGCAAATAATAACTATATTTTTGTTGTGATTTTTATACTGTACCCCTTCTATATTGCCGACCCAAAATAACAATTAGGTATTTTCTTAAAAAAATCAACTTTTTGCTTCTTTTGAATGGTTTTATCATTTAAATAATGTCTAATTAAATAAATTTCGTTATGGGTTATACATGGAATATATCTCTAATGGAAGCACGGCAATAAATATATTTTTTATCGATGTTAAAAACTGGTTAATGATGATTATTGAAAATAAGTATATTGCTGGAATAGGTCATAGGATATCATTATAAATATTATATTGTATAAAGAGGACTTTGCAAAACCGTGCTTTTGTCCAAATTCTTCCCGAAAGTGTTCGGGAGATTTCAAAATCCTCACGTATTACTAATACGCTGCGGTTTGGAAATCACTCAGGCTTTGACTTTGACCAAAATCCCTGGTTTTGCAAAGCCCTCTATAAAGTATAAAAGGCTTTGATTGAAAAATAGGGGATTTTGTTCAAAATTAAAGCCTTGGTAATTCCGATACCAGAGCTTTTTAGCTATAAATGATGGTTTCTAATATACAAAAATATAAATTCAGGGCAATATATCCTTACTGCCAAGTCTTCTAAAATATGATGGGTTGAAATGTATTCTTTAGATATACATTAAATCATATTTTAATTATCATGTAACGAAAATTATAAAATTGTAATAAAACAACTCTAAAAAAATTGAAAGATAGAATAACCATACG
>Ga0102944_1002246_pt1 | contig 11557 bp, 10 predicted proteins | sample SalPonD_shore_MG_FD_78172 | JGI IMG/M metagenome (GOLD analysis project Ga0102944, IMG submission 78172) | Salt pond soil microbial communities from South San Francisco under conditions of wetland restoration - Salt Pond MetaG... | ecosystem: Environmental > Aquatic > Marine > Intertidal zone >... | reverse complement strand
GGCAGCGGGTTTGATCGCGGGAGCGGGGAAACAAAAAAGGGTTAGCCATCCTCTGGCTAACCCTTTGGCTTGTCTGGCTCCCCGGGACGGACTCGAACCGCCGACCCAGTGATTAACAGTCACTTGCTCTACCAACTGAGCTACCGGGGAATGGCTGAGCCTTGTGAACCGCGTATTCTACCCATCGGCGGCGGGACGTCAACCGGCGCCGGCCGGTTACCGCAGGGCGGTCGCCAGGCGGTCCATGGCGGCTTCCAGCACCTCCATGCCGGCGGCGAAAGACAGCCGCAGATGGCCGGGCAGGCCGAAGGCGGAGCCCGGCACCAGGGCGACACCGGCCTGCTGCAGCAGGTACTCTGCGAGGTCGACGTCATCGTCGACGCCTGCCGTCCGCTCGATGGCGCCTTCGACGTTGGGCAGGCAATAGAACGTACCGCCGCTGGACCGGCAGGTGACGCCCTGCAGCGCAGCCAGCCGGTCCACCACGTAATCGTGTCGGTCCCGGTAGGCCCGCCGCATGGGCTCGATGCAGGACTGGTCTCCGGTGAGCGCGGCCTCGGCCGCCGCCTGGGATACGCTGCTGGGGTTGGAGGTGCTCTGGGATTGGACCTTGGCCATGGCGGCGATGAGCGGCTCTGGGCCGGCGGCATAGCCGATGCGCCAGCCCGTCATGGCATAGCCCTTGGAAACTCCGTTGACAACCACGGTGCGGGGCCTCAGGGAGGGTGTCGTCGCGAGCAGGCTCACGAACGGCTGCTCGGGCCAGGTGATGTGTTCGTAGATGTCGTCCGTGAGCACGACCACTTGCGCCTGCCGTTCGAGCACGGCGCCCAGCGCGGCCAGCTCCTCGCGGCTGTAGACGGCGCCGGAAGGGTTGTTGGGGCTGTTCAGCACGAACAGCCGGGTGCGCGGCGTCAATGCGGCCTCGAGCTGACCGGCAGTGATCTTGAACCCCTGGGACTGGCCGGCGGCAACGACTATCGGCTCGGCGCCCACCAGGCGCACCATGTCCGGGTACGAGACCCAGTACGGGGCCGGAATGACGGCTTCGTCGCCGGGGTTGAGCAGGGCGGCCCCCAGGTTGAAGATGCTGTGTTTGGCGCCGCTGGAGACCAGTATCTCGCCGTCGTTGCAGTCGAGCCCCTGGTCGCGGCGCAGCTTGGCGCGGATGGCCCGCTTGAGCGACGGCGTGCCGTCGACGGCGGTATACTTGGTGTCGCCGCGCGCGATCGCCGCCACCGCGGCGGCTTTGATATGCTCCGGAGTGTCGAAATCGGGCTCCCCGGCCGACAGGCTGATCACGTCCTTGCCGGCGGTGCGCATCGCTTCGGCGCGCGCAGTGATACTCATGGTCGGCGACGGTTTCACCCGCTGAACGCGGCTTGCCAGCTGAATGTCCAAACTGTCCTGTCCCCCGGGATTGCGGTGTGGTCGGCGTACGCCGCTGCGCCCGGGTGTTCGCCAGGCGGAGCGTGCGGGTGCCCAAAACCATTCAATATGCCGACAAGGTGACTGACAGGGCAACAACGGAAGCGGCCTAAACCAGATGACCCGAGCATTCGAGTTGATCTCCACCTATGAGCCGGCGGGCGACCAGCCCTTCGCCATCGACGCGCTGTGCCGCGGCATCGAAGCCGGCGATCATCACCAGACGCTGCTCGGCGTGACCGGCTCGGGCAAGACGTTCACCATGGCCAACATCATCCAGCGCGAGCAGCGGCCGGCCATCGTCATGGCGCCCAACAAGACCCTCGCGGCCCAGCTCTACGGGGAGTTCAAGGAGTTTTTCCCCCACAACGCGGTGGAGTACTTCGTTTCCTACTACGACTATTACCAGCCCGAGGCCTACGTGCCGTCCTCGGATACCTACATCGAGAAGGACGCCTCGGTGAACGAGCACATCGAGCAGATGCGCCTGTCCGCCACCAAGGCCATCATAGAGCGGCGGGACACCATCATCGTCGCCTCGGTGTCCTCCATCTACGGCCTGGGCGATCCGAGCGCCTACCTGAGCATGGTGCTGCACCTGGTGCGCGGCGACCGGGTGGACCAGCGCTACATCCTGCGGCGGCTGGCCGATCTCCAGTACACCCGCAACGACGCCGTGCTGGAGCGGGGCAACTACCGGGTCCGCGGCGATATCATCGACATCTTCCCGGCGGAGTCGGAGGACGAGGCAATCCGTATCGAGCTGTTCGACGACGAGATCGAGAACCTGTCCTGGTTCGACCCGCTCACCGGCGAGGTCACCCGGCGTGTTCCGCGCACCACCATCTACCCGAAGACCCACTACGTAACCCCCCGCGAGACGCTGCTGAACGCCATCGACCGGATCAAGCTGGAGCTCCGCGAGCGTCTGGAGGAACTGCGCCACGCCGGCAGGGACCTGGAAGCCCAGCGCCTGGAGCAGCGCACCCTGTTCGATCTGGAGATGATGCAGGAGCTGGGCTACTGCAACGGCATCGAGAACTACTCCCGCTACCTGTCGGGGCGCGAGGCCGGCGAGCCGCCGCCCTGTCTGTTCGACTATCTGCCCCCCAACGCGCTGCTGTTCGTGGACGAGTCCCACGTGACCATGCCCCAGATCGGCGGCATGTACCGGGGCGACCGCTCGCGGAAGTCGACCCTGGTGGAGTATGGCTTCCGCCTGCCCTCGGCGCTGGACAACCGGCCCCTCAAGTTCGAGGAGTTCGAGAGGCTGGCGCCCCAATCCATTTACGTCTCCGCCACGCCGGGGCCTTATGAGGAAGAGCACTCCACCGCCATCATCGATCAGGTGGTACGGCCCACGGGGCTGGTGGACCCGAATGTGGAGGTCCGCCCGGCCTCGACCCAGGTGGACGACCTGCTCTCCGAGATCAACGCGCGGGTCGCCGCGGAAGACCGTGTGCTGGTCACCACGCTCACCAAGCGCATGGCGGAGGACCTCACCGAGTACCTCCACGAGCACGGCATTCGGGTGCGCTATCTGCACTCCGACGTGGACACCGTGGAGCGCATGGAGATCATCCGCGACCTGCGGCTGGGCCAGTTCGACGTGCTGGTGGGCATCAACCTGCTGCGGGAGGGGCTGGACATTCCCGAAGTGTCCCTGGTGGCCATCCTGGACGCGGACAAGGAGGGGTTCCTGCGCTCCGGCCGATCCCTGATCCAGACCATCGGCCGCGCGGCGCGTAACATCAATGGCAAGGCCATCCTCTACGCCGACAGGGTAACGGGGTCCATGCGCCGGGCCATCGACGAGACCGAACGCCGCCGCGAGCGTCAGGTGGCCCATAACGAGGCCCACGGCATCACGCCCCAGGGGATCCGTAAAGCGGTGGCCGACGTCATGGAGCGCGGCATGCCCGGCGCCCCGCGGCCTGCCGGGGAATACGCGAAAGTGGCCGAGGAAGCCCACCCTTACGCGGGCATGACTCCGGAGCAGGGCGTCAAGCGCATCAAGACCCTGGAGCAGGAGATGCAGCGGCACGCCCGCAACCTGGAATTCGAGGAGGCGGCCCGGCAGCGCGACGAGATCAGGAAGCTGAAGAAATACGTGCTGGAAGAGCCCGAAACCGCGCGGTACTGAGGTTTCTAGCCGCAGATGCACGCAGATTAACGCAGATAGTCCATGCGCTTCCCACGTTGTCGCCGGTGAGCAAGAAAGGGTATACGCAGCCGACCACGCATCTGAAGGGCTGAGTACGAGAGTGCCGGCGGATTTGCGTCCGTCCTAGGCTTCCTCATGAAAGCCGCTTGCTTGAAGCGCATACATTATCTGCGTCCATCCGCGGCTACGCTCTTTGTGGGGCGAAGCGCCGAGGGTTGTCGACGGCGCTTGTGCCGGTAGCCGGGCTTCCGTTATATTACGCGTCCTGTTGCGACAGGCGCGTAGCTCAGCTGGTTAGAGCACCACCTTGACATGGTGGGGGTCGGTGGTTCGAGTCCACTCGCGCCTACCAGATTGCCGAAGGCATCGCGATTGCGATGCCTTCTTTCGTATCGGGCGGCGTCGGCCGCGTCGCCCGCAAACGCATGTGGCCCCTCGTATAGGTCACCACTGTCGGAGACGCCGGAATGCCCGAAATCACCCTTCCCGACGGCAGCAAGCGCCGCTACGATGAGCCGGTCTCCGTGATGGCCGTGGCCCGGGACATCGGCCCCGGTCTGGCCAAGGCGACCCTGGCCGGGCGCGTCAACGACCGGCTGGTCGACGCCTGCGACCTCATCCGCGAAGACGCCGAGCTGCAGATCATTACCCCCAAGGACGACGCCGGCGTGGAGATCATCCGCCATTCCTGCGCCCACATGCTGGGGCAGGCGGTGAAGCAGCTCTATCCGGAGGCGCAGATGGCCATCGGCCCGGTCATCGAGGACGGCTTCTACTATGACATCCGCTACGACCCCGGCTTCACGCCTGAGGATCTGGAGCGGATCGAGCAGCGCATGGCGGAGCTCATCGACCAGGAGTACGACGTTATCAAGGAAGTGACCCCGCGCGACGAGGTACTGCGCATCTTCCGGGAACGGGGGGAGAGCTACAAGGTGCGGCTGGTGGAGGACATGCCGGACGTGCCGGAGATGGCCCTCTATTACCATCAGGAATACGTGGACATGTGCCTGGGCCCCCACGTGCCCAACACCCGTTTCTGCAAGGCCTTCAAGCTCACCAAGCTGGCGGGCGCCTACTGGCGTGCTGACGCCAGCAACGAGATGCTGAACCGCGTTTACGGCACGGCCTGGGCGGACAGGAAGCAGCTCAAGCAGTACCTGCATCACCTGGAAGAGGCGCAGAAGCGCGACCATCGCCGCATCGCCAAGGTCCAGGATCTCTTCCACGTGCAGGAAGAGGCGCCCGGCATGGTGTTCTGGCATCCCAACGGCTGGCGGGTCTACACGCTGCTCCAGGACTATATCCGCGATCGGCTCAAATGGCACGGCTACGACGAGATCAACACCCCGGAGCTGGTGGACCGCAGCCTGTGGGAGAGGTCCGGCCACTGGGAGAAGTTCCGGGACGACATGTTCACCACCGAGTCCGAGAGCCGGGACTACGCGGTGAAGCCCATGAACTGCCCCTGCCACGTGCAGGTGTACAATCAGGGGCTGCGCAGCTACCGGGATCTGCCGTTGCGGCTGTCGGAGTTCGGGTCCTGCCACCGCAACGAGCCCTCCGGCACGCTGCACGGGCTGATGCGGGTGCGCCACTTCGTCCAGGACGACGCGCACATCTTCTGTACCGAGGACCAGATCCAGTCCGAGGTGTCGGCGTTCATCGACCTGGTGTTCGAGGCCTACCGGGACTTCGGTTTCGACGACGTGACCCTGGCGCTGTCCACCCGCCCGGAACAGCGCGTCGGCTCCGACGCCATCTGGGACAAGGCCGAGAAGGCCCTGGAGACGGCGCTGGACGAGAAGGGCCTGGAATGGCGGCTGCAGCCGGGCGAGGGGGCCTTCTATGGCCCGAAGATCGAGTTCTCGCTGCGCGACTGCCTCAACCGGGTCTGGCAGCTCGGCACCATTCAGGTGGATTTCTCCATGCCGGGCCGCCTGGGCGCCACCTATGTGGCCGAGGACGGCTCCCGGCAGCCCCCGGTGATGCTGCACCGGGCGATCCTGGGCTCCATGGAGCGCTTCATCGGCATCCTCATCGAGCATTACGGCGGGGCCTGGCCCGTGTGGCTGGCGCCGACCCAGGCGGTGGTGGTCAATATCACCGATCGCCAGGCCGGCTACGCCCGGGAGGTGGAAAAACGCCTGCAAGAACGCGGATTTCGCGTATCGGCCGACTTGAGAAATGAGAAGATCGGCTTTAAAATCCGCGAGCACACTATCCGGAAGGTCCCCTACATGATCGTCGTTGGGGACAAAGAGCTGGAAAGTCACACAGTCGCCGTGCGTACCCGAGAGGGTGAGGATCTCGGCTCGATGAGCCTGGATGCCTGTATAGAGCGTCTTAATCAGGACGTCGCGCGGCGCGGAAGAGACTCTGCGGAGGGCTAAAGGATCGCTGTTCGACAAAAACGAGGCGCCCGGCGCGGCGGCGACGATCGCCGCTTAAACGATGAGATCGGAGTTCCGAACGTCCGTCTGATCAATCAGGAGGGCGAACAGGCGGGCATCGTATCGACCGAAGAGGCGCTCGGACTGGCCGAAGAGGCCGGCATGGATCTGGTGGAGATCGACGCCAACGCCGACCCCCCGGTGTGCCGGATCATGGATTACGGCAAGTACAAGTTCGAGCTGTCCAAGAAGCAGCAGGCCGCCAAGAAGAAGCAGAAGCAGATCCAGGTCAAGGAAGTGAAGTTCCGCCCCGGCACGGACGAGGGCGACTACCAGGTGAAGCTCCGCAATCTGAGGCGGTTCCTGGAAGAGGGCGACAAGGTCAAGGTGACGTTGCGCTTCCGCGGCCGCGAAATGGCTCACCAGGAGCTGGGTCTCGAGCTGCTTCAACGGGTCGAGCAGGACCTGGAAGAGTACGCGAGCGTCGACCAGCGGCCGAAGATGGAAGGCCGGCTGATGGTCATGACGATGTCGCCTCGCAAGGGCCGGTAAGGCCCGAAGGTACCGGTTTTAGCCCGCCCCGCCTGTGCGGGGCGCGGGCCGTTATTGTTTTTATCGGAGACAGGCCATGCCCAAGATCAAGACCAATCGCGGCGCCGCCAAGCGCTTCAGCAAGACCGGCAGCGGCCGGTACAAGCGCGCGCGCGCGTTCCACAACCACATCCTGACCAAGAAGGATTCCAAGCGGAAGCGCCGGCTCTGTGAGGGCACGCTGGTCGCCGAGCAGGATCAGGCCATGGTGCGGCGGCTGATTCCGTACCGGTAAACGCATTGCAGGAGATCGACCATGGCACGAGTTAAGCGTGGAGTTCAGGCCCGCCGCCGCCACAAGAGCGTGCTCAAGAAGGCGAAGGGCTATTACGGCGCGCGCCGGAAGACCTTCCGCACCGCCAACCAGGCCGTCACCAAGGCCGGCCAGTACGCGTATCGCGACCGCAGGCAGCGCAAGCGCGAGTTTCGCAGCCTGTGGATCCAGCGCATCAACGCCGCAGCGCGCCTTCACGGGCTGTCCTATAGCCGCATGATGGACGGTCTGCGCAAGGCCGAGATCGAGGTGGATCGCAAGGTGCTGGCCGATCTGGCCGTACATGACGGCGCGGCGTTCGGGGCGCTGGCGGACAAGGCCAAGGCGAACCTTTCCGCGTAAAGCCTTCTGCGGCTTGTCACACGAGGGAAGGGCTGAGCACTTCCCTGGAGGGGGAAAGGAAGCAACGTCCTTTCCCCTTTTTTCTCGCCGGTCGGCGTACCCGGCCCCGGCTGTCGATGGGCCGCCGCGGGCAACCGCATGGGGGAATGGGATGGGCAGTCTGGACGCACAGCTCAAGGCATTGACCACCGAGGCGCTCGAGGCCGTGAACAGGGCCTCGGACCTGGGCGAGCTGGATGCGGTGCGCGTCCGTTTCCTGGGCAAGAAGGGTGAGCTGACCGCCCAGCTGAAATCTCTGGGCGGCCTGCCGAAGGAAGAGCGGCCGGCGGCCGGGCAGGCCATCAACGAGGCCAAGGAAGCCGTGCAGGCGGCCCTGGAGCTGCGGCGCGGCGAGCTCGAGTCGCTGGCGCTCGAGACCGCTCTGGCCTCGGAGCGCGTGGACGTGACCCTGCCCGGACGGGGCATGGCCGCCGGCGGGCTTCATCCCATCACCCGGACCCTGCAGCGGGTAGAGAGCCTGTTCACGCAGATCGGCTTCGCCGTCGCGGAGGGCCCCGAGGTGGAGGACGAGTATCACAACTTCGAGGCGCTCAACATCCCGGCCCATCACCCGGCGCGCGCCATGCACGACACTTTCTACTTCGATGCCCAACACCTGCTCCGCACCCATACCTCCCCGGTGCAGATTCGGGTGATGGAAAAGGAGGGCGCACCCATCCGGGTCATCGCGCCGGGGCGGGTCTACCGCTGCGACTCCGATCTGACCCATACCCCCATGTTTCACCAGGTTGAGGGGCTGTTCGTCGACGACGGCATCTGCTTCGGCGATCTCAAGGGCGTGCTCGACGACTTCGCCAAGCAGTTCTTCGAGGCCGATCTGAGCGTGCGCTTCCGGCCGTCGTACTTCCCTTTCACCGAACCGTCCGCCGAGATGGACGTGGAGTGCATGTTCTGCCGCGGCGAAGGTTGCCGGGTCTGCGGCGGCACCGGATGGCTGGAAATCCTCGGCTGCGGGATGGTGCATCCGGCCGTGTTCGAGCACGTGGGTGTCGACGCCGAGCGTTTTACCGGATACGCGTTCGGCATGGGCATCGAGCGTCTGGCCATGCTGCGTTACGGGGTCAATGACCTGCGCATCTTCTTCGACAACGACCTGCGCTTTCTGGGGCAGTTTCAGTAAAGCGGCGATCGCCGACTCACCACAGCGGATCGACGGGACTTATGAGAATCAGCGAGGCTTGGTTGAGGGAATGGGTCTCGGTGCCCGCGGCGACGCAGGCGCTGGCCGACCGGCTGTCCATGGCGGGCCTGGAAGTGGACGCCGTGGAGCCGGCCGCAGCCGCCTTTACCGGTGTCGTGGTCGGCCAGATCGTCGAGTGTGACCCGCATCCCGACGCCGACCGGCTGAAGGTCTGCAAGGTTTCCGACGGCGCCCGGGTTCACGACGTGGTTTGCGGGGCACCGAATGCGCACGCAGGGCTGCGGGCACCATTTGCCGCGGTGGGGGCCGAGCTGCCCGGCGGTGTGACCATCAAGCAGGCCAAGCTGCGGGGCGTGGTCTCCTCGGGCATGCTGTGTTCCGCCCGCGAGCTGGCGCTGTCCGAGGACGGATCCGGCCTCATGGAGTTGCCCCCCGACGCGCCGGTCGGCGAGCACCTGCGCGACTACCTGGCGCTGGAAGATAATGTCATCGAGGTGGACCTGACCCCAAACCGGGGTGACTGCCTGGGTATGGCCGGCGTGGCCCGGGAAGTGGGCGTGCTGTTCCGCAGTCATGTGCAGGGCCCGGACATGGGCGAGGTTCCAGCCGCCATTGATGCGCAGTTCCCGGTCGAGCTGCAGGCGCCCGGGGCCTGTCCGCGGTACCTGGGACGGGTGGTGGACGGCGTCGACCCCGGCGCGCCGACCCCCATCTGGATCCAGGAGCGGCTGCGCCGGGCCGGCATCCGTCCCCATTCCGCGGCGGTGGACGTCACCAACTACGTGATGATGGAGCTGGGGCAGCCCATGCACGCCTTCGACATGGATACGCTCCAAGGCGGAATCGTGGTCAGGCAGGCCGCGGCGGGTGAGAAGCTGACCCTCATTGGCGGCGAGACGATTGAGCTGGATGCTGAGACGCTGGTGATCGCCGACCGACAGCGACCTGTCGCCATGGCCGGCGTCATGGGCGGCTCCGAAACGGCCGTCTCCGGCGAGACCGGACGCGTGTTCCTGGAGAGTGCCTTCTTCAGCCCACTGGCGGTGGCCGGCCGTGCCCGCCGCTACGGGTTGCACACCGACTCCTCGCATCGCTTCGAGCGCGGTGTCGACCCACAGCTTCAGCGGCTCGCCATGGAACGCGCCACCGAGCTGCTGACCGCCATCGCGGGCGGCCGTCCGGGACCGGTAATCGAGGCGGTTGACGGCCGCCATCTGCCCCAGATGCCGAACGTTCGGCTGCGCCTGTCGCGAATCGTGCGCCTACTGGGCATGGAAATACCCGATCAGGAAGTGACCGATATCCTGCAGCGGCTCGGCATGGCCGTGGATGGCGAAGGCGAGGGCTGGGATGTCACCGTGCCCAGCTGGCGTTTCGACATCGACCGCGAAGTGGACCTCATCGAGGAGGTGGCACGGGTCTGGGGGTACGACCGGCTGCCCACGCGGCGCCCGCCCATTGCCCCGGTGATGGCCGGGGCCCCCGAAAGGCGGCTGCCGGATGACCGCCTGCGGGCGACGCTGGTCGATCGCGGTTACTTCGAGGCCATCAGCTACAGCTTCGTCGAGCCGGGGCTGCAGACGCTTCTCGAGCCGGACCTGGAGCCGCTGCCCCTGGCAAACCCCATCTCCGCGGACATGGCGGTGATGCGTACGAACCTCTGGCCGGGCCTGGTTCAGGCCCTGCGCCATAACCGTCACCGTCAGCACCAGCGCGTCCGCCTGTTCGAGATCGGCCTGAGCTTCCGCCCGGACGGCCAGTCGCTGACCCAGCGCAAGCAGCTGGCGGGGCTCGTCAGCGGCCCCGTGATGCCGGAGCAGTGGGGCGAGCCGGAACGGGAGGTGGATTTCTTCGACGCCAAGGGCGATCTGGAAGCGCTGATGCGGCTCACCGGCGATCCGGCCGCCTTTGGCTTCGAGCCCCGGGAGCACCCGGCGCTGCACAGCGGGCAGAGCGCGCGCATCTATCGCGATGGCGAGCCCATCGGCTGGCTCGGCGCGCTGGACCCGGCGCTGCGGCGGCGTCTAGACGTGGACGGTCGGGTGTATCTGTTCGAGGTGGACGCCGACGCGTTGCGGGCCGCGCGCGTCCCGGGTTTTGCCGAATTGTCCAAATATCCATCCATACGCCGTGATCTGGCGGTGGTGGTCGACGAGGACGTGCCCGCTGCGAGCGTGACCGCCTGCGTGCGGGAAGCGGCAGGCGCCCTGCTGCGTGAGCTCATGATCTTCGACGTCTACCGGGGCAAGGGTGTGCCGGACGGTCGAAAAAGCTTGGCCATGGGCTTGATTCTCCAGGAAAGTTCGCGCACTCTAACCGACAAAGATGTCGAAGAAATCGTTGAGCGCGTCGTCGGCCGGCTCCGTCACGATCTCCGGGCAACCTTGAGGGAGTAGCTGCCAATGGCATTGACCAAGGCCGACATGGCCGAACGTCTGTTTGAAGAAGTCGGATTGAACAAGCGTGAGGCCAAGGAGCTGGTGGAGAATTTCTTTGAAGAGGTCCGGGCGGCACTTGAAAGGGGGGTGCCGGTGAAACTCTCGGGCTTCGGCAACTTTGACCTGCGCGACAAGAACGAACGGCCGGGCCGCAATCCCAAGACCGGTGAGGAGATCCCCATCTCCGCTCGTCGGGTGGTGACCTTCCGGCCGGGTCAAAAACTAAAGGCCCGCGTGGAAGCCTATGCTGGAAACGAGCAATAACGACGAGCTGCCGCCGATCCCCGCCAAGCGCTACTTCACCATCGGTGAGGTCAGCGACCTGTGCGGGGTGAAGCCGCACGTCCTCCGCTATTGGGAACAGGAGTTTCCCCAGCTCAAGCCCGTCAAACGGCGGGGCAACAGGCGATACTACCAGCGACAGGACGTGCTGCTCATCCGCCAGATCCGTTCATTGCTCTATGGCCAGGGTTTCACCATCGGTGGCGCCCGGCAGCAGCTGGCGGGCGAGAATCACAGGGAGGACGTGAACCAGAGCCAACAGGTGATTCGCCAGGTGCGGGCGGAGCTCGAGGATATTCTGAGTATCCTCAAGCGCCCGAGCTGAACCCCTCGGGGCCCGGTGCGGCTTTGCGCGGCCGGGCCAATGCGGTATGATCACAGCCCGCTCGGGGTGTAGCGCAGTCTGGTAGCGCACCTGCATGGGGTGCAGGTGGTCGGAGGTTC
>Ga0102944_1002245_pt1 | contig 11557 bp, 15 predicted proteins | sample SalPonD_shore_MG_FD_78172 | JGI IMG/M metagenome (GOLD analysis project Ga0102944, IMG submission 78172) | Salt pond soil microbial communities from South San Francisco under conditions of wetland restoration - Salt Pond MetaG... | ecosystem: Environmental > Aquatic > Marine > Intertidal zone >... | reverse complement strand
TGGGTTGCATGTGGACGTGCGGCAGGATCGCCAGCCCGGCGACCCGGCGTTATGGGGCGCCATATTAGACGACTCGGGCGCTCAGGTGTATGTTTCCGTGAGTAAGGCATTATCGAGCGTGGCGGGGTAGTTATGGCGGATTGGACGGACGTTGCGGGCGAGGTAGCAAAAGCCGGGGCGCCTTTGCTCGGCGGCATCATCGGCGGCCCGATTGGCACGGCGGTGGGGCAAGTCGGTTCCATGATCGCATCCGCCCTCGGTACGGATAACAAGCCGGGTGCAATTCTTGATGCGATCAAACAAAACCCGGACGCGGCGGTTAAGCTCCGGCAGATTGAGGCCGACGAAGCGGTAAACCTGCGGCGTATCGCGTCCGAGCAAGCCGTGAGCCTCGCGGCCGAAGGAACCAAACGAATTCAGGCCGTAAACGAAACTATGCGCGCTGAGGGGTCTAGCGAGCATTGGGCTCAATGGTCGTGGCGGCCATTTAACGGGTTCGCATTCGGCGCGACACTGGTACTCAATTACGCGCTTCCGGCAATCGTTAACAGCTTCGCCCCCCTGGCGGTCCCACATTGGACGCCCATTCAGGCGCAACCGATCCCCGAGTATGTGTTTTTGGCGTGGGCATCTATCCTCGGCGTAGCGGCGTGGCACCGGGGGGTGATGCAGCGAATTGCGGCCGGCGTTTCCGGTAAAGCCGGCGGCATTATCGGGGTGGCGGGATCCGTAACAAAAGCGGTGAGTAAAAGGACGACCCGTGACGCGCAATAACCAACAATCGCGCAAAGGGTGGCATCGGGTGACAGAGTGGGCTGGAAAGTGGGCATTAAACGTCACAAGTACGATCGCGGCCGTGGGTATCCTCGCGGTGGCCTCGGTTGTTTTCCAAATGCGGGACCAACAGCGGGACATTCAAGCCGTGTTGAAAACGTTACAGACGGCCGGGGATGCTCAGATTGAGCATTTCCGGTTGCAACGACAGATAGACGCGGTGGAAGCTCGGAGTAAAAGTAACACGGCGGAGCTCCGGAGGCTGCGCAGCAAACAAGAGATAATCGATAAACTGATTCGCGGGGAGTCCGAAAAATGAGGGCCCGGGGGCTGGCCTTGGCGTTGCTCGCCCTGGGGTCGGTCGCCGCTCCGGTCGCTATCGTTTGGGGCATCCTGGCTGCTTTGTGGGATCCCCACGGCACCCGAGCCCGTCGGGTAACGGTCGGCTTCGATCAACTCGCTAATGCGGCCTTTGGCGGGGATGAAGACGAAACAATCAGCAGCCGCGCGGGGCGCGCTCAAATCGAAGGCAAGCGGTGGGCTTGCATTCTCTGTCGGGTACTCGGCTGGTTTGAGCGGGACCATTGCCGCCGGAGCATTGAGTAATGGGAGTGACGATCGAGTGGAACCGAGGGCCCACGGGTACCTTACGATTCGGCCCGACACATCACAAGCATGGGGATTTTTACGACGGAGCGGGAACGCTGGAAATAGACCCCGACGACCCGACGCGCGCCGAAGTAAAGGGGTTCGTTTCGATGGTCGGGATTCCGCTCGCGGACTGGCTAGCGTTTCGTAATATGCTGCGCCCCCGGGGCATTGAGTGGCTATGGATTGAGCGTCGCCGGGGCGGGCGCATCACGCGGCGATGCTGGAGGCTTTGAGGTATGGCGGTTGACACGATGCAGCTTAAAAGTGAGTTGCAAAGCGGCTTGAGGCCGCGTAACGACACACTATTGGAAGCTGTGAGGGCACATAGCGATGGCTGAGTTGTTGGTCGTGCTCGATGATGTAGACCCCGATGGGATGCTGACGGGGCATGTCGTTACGGTGCGCGAAGACAGGCATGAGTGGGGGGCGTATGAGACCCAGGAAGCCTGGAAAGCACAAGGTAGGTCGGGGGCCCACCCCGGGCGGCTCGGCGTTCTGCGTCTACCGGGGACACCGGCCGCTGATATGGAGTACCTCACCCAACCCGTGATGAGCGCCGCTACGGGCGAACCGGTCGCGGCCCGTAAGCATAAGATCAACCTCGCACAGACTTCTGTACCTGTCCCGCAATCCAGCCTATTCGACGGGTCGTTCGGCTTATTGGCCGCGCTACTCCCATCCGTTGACGTAGTCCGCGAGGTGAAGCGGACGGGTTCCGCGAGCTTCTTGCCGTCTGATCTCGTAGTGGAGTAATAAATCATGCCCTATACCCTGCAAGCCCCCGAGAGCCGCACCATCACTATCGATCACGCACAGGTCACCAGCTTCTCGGTTGACCCCCAACGCGCGGTGGGCCACCTGGCCTATGAACTGCGCGACGCCAGCGGGGCCAAGCTGGCAGATCGAGTGATCGTGCTTTCAGGCACTGACTTTCAAGCCTTGGTGCAGCGCATCAACGCGATCCAGGCCCAGCAGACTACTTCGGATTCCTACGCTGCACAGAAGCAAGCCTTTTATGAGCGTATTGAGACTGAAGAGAGCTGGAGTGGCGGAGCCATTAGCTGATGACCACGGATGTCGTCAAAACGATCCGGGCCTCGGGCGGGGACTACTCTAGCCTGAGCGGGTTCCTCGCCGGTGAGGGTCGGGATCTTGTGGCGGCCGACGAACGCGCCGTTGCTGAGTGCTATAACGACTGGACCGGCGACGGGCTGGGGTCCGACCGGATCTTCGGCGCCAACGGTTTCACCACGAACAGCTCCGCGAACTACGTGCTAGTCCGTCCCGCTGCGGGTAGCGGGACGCAGGGGCCGAACAAGCATGACGGCACCCCGGGCAGCGGGTTCCGCTTCAGTTACAGCGGCAGTTACTCGCCGGCGATATACCCCACCTTCTCGTTCGCGATGGAGGACGTGGAAGCCCGCTCGACGAACAGCGGCGGACAAGAGGTGTTCAAGCAGTATGGCAACTACCTCTTCGCCTTCGACCGCTGCATTTTTTATCAGACAGCCCCTGCCTGGGTCGGTAATCAGCACAATGGCGCCTACGGCAACAGCGGCGTCCGCAATTGCCTCGCGATCCAGACGACCGACAACGGCGGGGTCAATACGTCCACTGCCGGATCGCGCGTATTGTATGAGAACTGCACCGTGGTCTGCACCGTGGCGAACACGAGTTACGCGATAGCGGGTGACAGCTACGGCAATCCCGTGTCGGCGAAGAACTGTGCTTTCATAGGCTTCGGCATGGATTGGAACGGCAACGGGTCATGGGCAGGCGCGGGTAACGCCACAGACCAATCCTCCGGCGCGTCGGGCCTACCCGGCACGGCAGTCAGCGTCTACGACCTGACGACCGCTGCCTTCACCGACGCCGCGAACGACGACTACTCCCTGGCAAGCGGGTCCGTGCTCATTGACCAGGGCGTGGATCTATCAGCGGATTTTACGACCGACATTGCGGGGACGACTCGACCCCAGGGCGCGGCGTTCGACATTGGCGCATTTGAGTACCTAGCCGGGGGCGGCACGACTTTAGCTCTCGCCAGCGTGACCCATGCCCAGGCCCTGGCCGGCGGGCTCGGGCTGACCCAGGCCGGCGCGATTACCCCCGCCAGCGTGGCCCATGGTCACACCCTCGACGCGACGACTTTAGCCCAGGCCAATACCCTTGCGGTCCAGGCTCTTGGCCATACTCAGGCCCTCGGATCCGTGACGCTAACGGAAGCGGCGGTTTTGGCCCTGGCCGGGCTGGCCCATGCCCAGGCCCTGGCCGGCGGGCTTGGGCTGACCTCGGGCAACTCGCTCGCGCCCGCCAGCGTGACCCATGCCCAGGCCCTGGCCGGCGGGCTCGGGCTGACCCAGGCCGGGGCCCTCACGGTTAACGGGCTGACTCATGCCCAGACATTGGCGCAAGCGGCGTTGACGGTCGGTGGGACGCTGACCGCCCACGACCTCAACAACGGGCACGCGCTGGAGTCAGTGAGCCTCACGCAACAAAATGTGCTCGCGGTAACTGACGCGCTACACGGGCAGGCTCTGGATGGGGTACCTCTCGATATATCAGTGATTCTGGCGGCCGTGGCGGGGGTATCCCACGGACAAGCATTAGCCGGCGGGCTCGGATTGACTCAGGCGTCGGTATTGACCCCCAACAACCTCGCCCATTTGCAAGCCCTGACCGGCTTCGATTTGATAGCGGGCGGGGCCCTGAATCCGGCGGACTTACGACATGCGCAAACGCTCGACGCGTTGAACTTGCCGGGCACCCTATTTCATACCGACCGGCTTTTGCTTGTCGCTGAGTCTGACCGTATTATGGTCATCGATGCGGCGGACCGTGTTTTGTGGATTCTGGACTAACCGAGGGGAACGGACATGGCAACGTTGAGGTTTACGGCGAATGAAGACTTCAAGCACGGCCCCGTGACTTTTGAAGCCGGCAATACCTACACGGCGGAAAAGTATGGGTTGACCGAAGCCGAGGTTTCCGCTTTCTGGGATGCCGGATGGGCCGAAGTCGAAGGGTGGGACAAAGCCCCCGCTCGGCAGCCTACGGGTGTGACGGTTCGCGCCCAGGACACGACGCACAAACAGGGGGCGTAAAGCATGGCCAAGCTAGTAGTAGATGCGGTTTTGGATGCAGCGTTGACGAAAATTGCCACGGGGGCAAACATTACGGTTTGTTCCGCACAACCCGCGACCTATGCCGATATTGCGACGTACGCCCTCGCCTCGGGCGCCCTGACGGCAGGCGACGGAAACGGCGATTTTACGATAGGGCCCGGCGATACAAGCGGGCGCAAGGTGCAGATCGCCCAACAGTCCAACTTGAGTATTTCCACAAGTGGGAGCGCGACGCACGTTGCAATCGATGACGGGGCGGCCCTGTTGCTGGTGACGACATGCACGACTCAGGCGTTGACATCGGGCGGTACCGTTACCGTGCCAACGTTTAAGGATGAAATCGCGGCGGCGGCATAATGGCGATCGTGCATCGGGGCTATGAGATACCGTATGATGCGGTTCGGTTCGACCCGGACGGCTCCGAGTGGTTGGCCTTCGGGTGGGATGCGGATGTAAGCCGGCACGGGGCAATCGTTCCCGGCTCGACAGTGTGGGGCGTCCCTGCGGGGCTGGTCAATGAGGAAGCCCGCGAGGATGTGAACGTAACCGATTCCGGCGGGAACACGGTACAACACGCGACAATGATCCGGGTTTCCGAGGATCCGACCGCGCCCCTGACCCCGGGCCGCTATGCGGTGGCATGTCGGGTATCATTTACGGACGGGACGACCCTGGAGCGGTCATACGGGCTGGTCGTGGCTGATATTTGAGTGGGGCCCGAAAGGGCCCCCTCGGTTAGAACCGGATCCGTACTTGAGCGGCCGCAAACCCGTATTTAAAGCCGAACCGGATACGCCCGTCGGGCGCCTTGTCCACGGGTACGCGGATGATTTTCAGATTGAGCTCGGGCGGCCCGATTGTGAAGAAAATGGCAGCGGCCGCCGGGAACGGTAGGTGATCCCCGTAACCGTTGACAATCCAGGCTTCCCCGCCCGCCGATAGCCATTTGAACGCCCGCGTCTCATACCCGAGCCCGACGTATGCCGTGGGATCACAATAGCTGTTGCGGTAACCCCCGGCGGACGCGTAGGTGTGGCGGCTCAACGGGTATTCAATGCCGAGCCCGGGGTTTGTCTCGCAGTACCCCGAGCCCTGAAAGTGGTGGCTAACGGTCGCAATGGTCAAATACCGTTCGGCGCCGTGGGCAGGTTCCGAAGCGACGGCGATCATTAAGACGACCCACAACAGGAACCCGCCGATTATGACCAGCCCGACCGCGATTGCGGCCAAGGCCCCTAAAACCTGTCTTAGCGTACTCATTTTACCTATCCCCCATCAGGCGTTTGTAGGCGGCGGCACTGTGGAACTTCCCGTCTACCCAAATGCGAGCCGGAAATTGATTGAAAAGCGTTCCTTTGCAGGACATTTTCACAATAACGTCTTGTTCCAACCGAACCCGACGCCCGGCGCGCTTGCCGCTAATAGCAAAAGCTCCGGTGGTCATTCTGTAAATGTGGACTTCATCCAACGGGCCGACCTTTTCCGCGATTTTCCCGCCCCATTTGGCAACGGCGGCATCCGCGTATTTAGAGGCTTCCTTATCGAGTCGATCCGGGTTGATCCGCATTTCACAATGCCGGCCCTTAGCGTTGGGGTCCGCCTTTTCGAGAACGGGCCGGAGGAACTGCAAGGTTCCGACGTACACCCGGCTTGCGGAGGCCCCCTTTAGCGTGGGCCCGAACTTGTTTTGAAGTTGGCGGAGGGCCGAGCGCGCCATTTGCGCGTAGAGCGTCGCAATGGTCGGCTTGAGTTCTTCAAGTTGGGTTTGTAGGTCGGTCATGGCTTTAGGCTCCGTGTTGTGTGGTGTTGTAATTATGATTATAGACGCATTGCGTTAAATGTCAATCCTTGCGGTAACGCATCCCTTCCCACCCCCCGGATGCCCGAATAGGCCAGCCCTCGGCCCAGGGCTCGACCTGGGACATAAGGCGTTCAAATTCCTCGATGGATCCAAAGCCGTTCGGGACTTCGGCCACAAGTTCATCATGTACGCGGAGAACGATCGGATACCCGGCGGCTTCCAAGCGCAAGACCGCATCTCGCATTATGTCTCGGGCGGTCGCTTGTACGACGTTCTCAGTAAGCCGGCCCCCGTAAGTATCGAACCGAACCCATCCCATCGGGCCCATTTTCGCGTTTGTGTTATAGCCCTCTAAGCTCAAGGAAATTTGCCCTTCCCATTTGCGGGACGGGCCGAGCCGGGGGCGGTGGTAGGCCATGAGGCGCCCGCTCGGCAGACGGCAGTATAGGCAGTCATCCTTGACGCCCCATAGAATGCCCCGGTAGTCATAGCACTGGCCCGGGTTCATAACGGCAGCAATGGCGGCCCCTTCTAGGCCGTAGAGCTCGGACCGCTCCGGCGCCCAGGGCTTACCCCGGACTTGGCCGCCCCATAGCTCCACGATCATGGGTGAGGCGTCCCGCCATTTTAAAATGTTCTGTTTTATCTCAGCATCCGTGAACCGTCCCGACTTGTCGAACTGACGCCATGCGGAAATCCAGCCCCCGAAACCTAGCCCGAGTTCGCCCGGCTTGCCAAGCTCTTGCCGGTCCGGATGCTTGTGGCCGTGCTCGCGTTCCCATGCTTTATATTGTTCGTAGGTCCATCCCGTGACGCCCCCGGCCCCGTGATAGTAGATATCCTCTTTGCGGCGGAAGGCGTCTATTCGCCATTGCTCCCCCGCGAGTACCGCAGTAACAACCGCTTCAATACTGGAGTAGTCCGAGCATATAAGCCGATGCCCGGGCGCGGCCGTAAATAACCCCCGAATGCAGCCCGAAATAGTCAGCAGCGCATCCCCGAACACGTATTCAACCCAATCGAGCGAGCCGAGACGGATCACTTCAAGCGCGGCTTCCGTGGCGCCCCATGACCAGCCGTCTTTAGTGCTCAACCACTCAGGGGCGCCGCAATGGGGGCAAACGTTCAAATGCTGGCCATACGGCTTGCCACACCCGCCCACCGCGTCACACCATGACAAGGTCGGGCCCGCTTTCGGCAAGTTTTGGGGCTGTACGTCGGCGCCCCCGTCGCGGCCCGTGCGGGCGCGATGGTAGATAAACAGATCGTGGAGCCGGCCTTCCCCCGTCACTTGGCGTAGCATGGCGTAGAGCTTTTTAACGCTGGATGACGCCACACGTTGCCGCAACTCTAGGGCCCGGCGGGCGGGCGGGGGCAAGTCGGGACGGTTCAAGGCTTCGGTTGTGGCCGTTTCGTCCAGGCTTCGCATTTTGACGCCATGCGCGCCGAGCCACCCCGTCAGCTTTTGCACTTCGGACGCGGATGTAACGGATCCGCCTGTAAGCTCGGCAAGCTCCCCGTGATACCGGGCCAATGCTGCGTCAAGTATGACTTCACAAGCCCGGGCGTTTTCCACGTCCAACGCGACCCCGCGCGAGTTGCTGCGTAACGTGGCTTGCCAGAATTTAAGCTCCGCCCCCGTTAGGTCGGGGACGCGGCCGGAAACCTCGGATTCGGCCACTATGTCCCGCTCGTTATAGGCGTACAGCCGTTCCGCTTCCTCGGGTTCGTCGTCGGGTAAAACCCGCGTCTCGGGCTTATTTTTTGTGGGCTTCCTCGGGACTGAGAATTTCCGCAACAGCCGATCGCCCTCGGGATCCTTTGGATGGTCGATATTGAGCACTTCCCCCACATCGGCCAACGCCCCCGGTAGCGCCCAGGCCCTACCCTTTGCCATACTGTCTCGGCACTGTTCGAGCAGTAGCGGCGGCCAGCCATACCGACGCGTACAAACGAGGTTCCATATCCAAAGTTCGAAGGCAACATTATGGGCTTCGATAAGCCCGCCCCGCGCGATATGCTCAAAAAGGGCCGTGGGCGGCGGGAGTCCGGGCCGCCACCATTGGGCGCCTCGGCCGTCTTTTAGATCATATTTGAAACTTAGGACTTCTGTACTCGGGTGCGCCGCATAGGCAGCCGCTCCGACCGCAAACAACCCCGCCTTTGTGGCCCCTTTCGGGGGCGTCCATTTTTCCCCGGTCCAGACATGCCCCGCTTCGCTGTATGTCTCGAAGTCCATATCCGGCAGGACCGTGGACACCCCGGGCCCGACAAAAATCCGGGAGCCGGCGGAGAGTTGGTGGGGATAAGTACGCGGCCCGGGGCCGGCCGGATGCCACACGGCGCCCGCCGGAGTGGGGCAAAGCTCGACCTTCGGCCAAGCGGGAACCCGCATTGCCATAAATACGCCCTCGACTGAGTGGAGAGAAGGGGCCCGCCCCGGCGGTCAGTCGCCAAAGCGGGCCAATGCGCCGCCCCCGTTACGCGGTCATATAGCCCTGTTGGATTAACTGTTCATCGGTCCACCCCTGCGCATGGAACTGTTCCCGTGTCCACCCTTGCGCCTTTGCGGTCATTTGCGGACCCGGCGCGGGCGCCCCCTGAGGCCCATTGAGGAAGTCGGGCGCCGGGGCTACCGGAGCAGCGGCCGGAGCCGGAGCAGCGGCCGGAGCCGGAGCAGCGGCCGGAGCCGGAGCCGGAGCAGCGGCCGGAGCAGCGGCCGGAGCCGGAGCCGGAGCCGGAGCCGGAGCCGGAGCAGCGGCGGGCGGGGTCGTGGAGGCGCCCGCTGGCGCGGAGGCTGCGCCAAATCCTACCGCGTTGGCATCGGGGCCGGTATGGATCCGCCCCCCATAACCCCGGAAACAGACCATGTTGTGGTTGATGAAAACGCCCGGCTGATTGTCTGAGCCGTTGCCCGCGACGGAGCCGTAGACCTCCACATAGTCGCCGAGATTGACTGCCCCATCCTGGGGCCACGGTTCCGCTTGCCCCTGTTGATTCAGGCGGTGGACCGACGGCGCAAACCCGGACGAAAAATGGACAATCCAGTGTCCGGGATAGCCCTCGCGGTCGCAGTTGCGACGGCCCTTGCGGTTCGGCGTCGCGTCGTCCCCGTCCGCGACCTTCCAGGCGAATTGTGGACTCTGGTACTGGCCGCGCGGGAAAGCGGCCATCGCAGTGTTATAAATTTGTTGCCCCCATACGGTGCCGGACCATGTTTGCTCGGCGCCTTTCGGGATAGCGACGGCAAAAAAGTAGTCAACGCGCGGTTGTCCGGCGTTAGGGCCGCTTTTCACGGTCAGCGGCCGGCCCTCGGCATCCGTCGTTTGTGGCTTGTACAAAGATCCGGCGACCATGCGACCGGGCGGGAACAAAATGTCGGTTCGTTCACTCATAACAAAAAGTCCTCGGGTTTAGACGCAAATATCCAACGGGCTTTTTTGCCCGCATCTTCAACCAACTTGAGCGCCCCGCGCGGCTTTTCCGCGTAGGTAGCTACAAGTTCCGGGGGCAACCCCGCCTTTCGCGCTTGTCCAGGGGTTAGGGGTTCGCGTGGCTTGCGAAGCTCCACCCCGTACATGTCGCCAAGCGCAAAAACTTCCTCGGGCGGCGCTTTCCAACGTTCCCGCCCGTATCCTTGTTCCATGCGGTTGAACGGAACGCGTTTTCCGGAGCGAATCATTGCAGCGGCTTGTTCCTCTAGCCCCGAAATTCGCCCTTCGATCAATTGCCGGGCTTCCCGCAATTTGCGAAGTTCTAGCCCCACCGCTTCGGGGCCCATATCAAACGGGAGACTCTGCGAAGCGATCGCCATGGACCGAAACCCCGCGCGCTGGTGGGCTTCGCAAGCGTGGCGCCCCGGGCAAAACTCACAATGCGGGCCGGGCCGGGCGGTCGGTTGCGGTCCGAGAGCTTCCCCGGCGGCGTTAGCCAGTTGATTTACGAGCGGCCGCAACTCCGACGCCCGGACGCGCCAACGCTGGACGGGGCCGCCCCGGGAGTAGACGCGGGGCTGTACGACCGTGAACACGACGGTAAGGTTTTGGTCGTCAAGTCCGGTAAGGCCTGCTTCCTCAAACAGCCCTTGAAAATATGCGACCAATTGCAGGCACTCGAATACATCAACCGGAAGGTGTCCATATTTGAACTCCCAAAGGTACAGCGCCCGCCCACCCGGTGCCCATAGCGCGCAATCCATGGTCCCCCAACAATGATCATGGACGCGCCGGGCGTGGATACGGTGCTCCACAAGCGGGCGGAAGCTCCCCGTTCGTTGCATTGTGGCGTGAACGTCAGCCGCGTAAATCTCCGCCGCTTCGGCCATTTCCTCGGTTACGACCTCGCCATTACCGGCAATGGCCCCGACAGCCGGCACCCCGGAATCCGGGGCCCGACCATGGGCGCGAGCTTCAATTTTTGCCGCCCCGAGTTCATGGGCAGCGGAGCCCGCCCGGGTTTCCTCGGTATCCGGCGTCGGGTACGCGGCGTTCATCATGACCCACATTGCACACCGGGCCCAGGCGTCCGCGCCCGAGGGTGGAAGGATAGAATGCTCGCCCATCCCCGTTACCCCGCCATGCGTTCCGTCAGTTTGTCGTAAAAGGGCTGCAAAAGATCCGGCCTATTGGAAAGCATGACGACGGAGGGCAGACCTACATCCCGAGCAATCTCGTTTACCGTATCTTGATGGATTTGCCCTTTATGGATTGCCTGAGTAACCGCCTGCATCACGTCTCCGAACTGCAAGCCGGAGGCCGGAGCCGGGGGCTCGCTCGCAGCGGGCGCGGCGGGCGCAGCGGCCGGAGCCGGGGGCTCGCTCGCGGCGGGCGCGGCAGGAACTTCGCCCCGCCCAAATGCAGGCGCGGCCGGAGCCGGGGGCTCGCTCGCGGCGGGCGCGGCGGGCGCAGCGGCCGGAGCCGGGGGCTCGCTCGCGGCGGGCGCGGCGGGCGCGGCAGGTGCAGCGGCCGGAGCCGGGGGTTCGCTCGCAGCGTTCATCGTGGCCCGGAGTTCGGCTTCCACGTTCTCAATAAAGTCTTTGTCGAGATTGCGGCGACGGCGCCACGTCCCATCCTTGTTGACTGCCTTGCTGGATGCGTGGATCCGTCCATCCCAGGGGAGCCCCGCCGAATCAACGTTCACCCCGTCGGGCGCGGCAGGTGTAGCGGCTGGAGCCGGGGGCTCGCTCGCAGCGGGCGCGGCAGGTGTA
>Ga0102944_1002242_pt1 | contig 11562 bp, 9 predicted proteins | sample SalPonD_shore_MG_FD_78172 | JGI IMG/M metagenome (GOLD analysis project Ga0102944, IMG submission 78172) | Salt pond soil microbial communities from South San Francisco under conditions of wetland restoration - Salt Pond MetaG... | ecosystem: Environmental > Aquatic > Marine > Intertidal zone >... | reverse complement strand
TCCACTTCCTGCAGCCGGATTTCATGTCCTTTCCTGGCGGACTGCACCAGATCCAGATTTAACTGTTCCAGAATCCAGATCACCGGTGAAAAAAATTTCCGCTGGAGCAGGGAGGGCAGTGCCATCTCCCAGGTAGAGAACATGGTTACCTGCCCCGTGCGATAGATCTGTTTCTGAAAAAACGTCGTGCCGCTGCGGGGATGCCCCATGATGAACACCGGCTTCTCAATCTTCATTTTCCAGAGTTCGGGATAGAAGATAGTGTCAAGCAGGAGGCAGAGACGTGTAAAGAAGTAAAAGAGCGGACCCAGGATAATCCAGAACAGCCACAATCCATATTGTCGATGTTTCCAGAGGACATGCAGCAGCGCCCCCAATCGACTCAATGTCCCCTGTACGGCTTTCTTCTTTGTGCCCATGGATATCCCGCGATTCTACTTACATGCACCTCAATATAAACAAAATTTCGCTCATATGTGGGAAAGATTTTTAACCGAATTTCCCCTTTCGCCCATCACAGCAAGCGGCAACAACGGATTTCCTACGAGCCATCGTTCGGCAGCATCCCGGATTTGTTAAAAAATTTCTGAAATAAGGTGTCAATGCCGAGGGCAAGAAGCGCAAGGATGCTCAAAAAATAAAAATCCAGGAACCGCCATCCGATCAGGATAGTTCCCAGGGCATCCTCCGGGAGAACCGCACCGAATACCAGCAGGAAAACGCCCTCCGCTCCCCCGGTTGCGCCGGGAGTGGGAATCACTGACATCACGGTGAACACGACCCACTGGAGCACGAAAAACCGTACCGCATCCACTTCATAGCCCAGACTTAACACGAGCGCCGTCACCACGGAATAGCGGGCTCCCCAGTGCACCGCCGAAAGCAATACATTCACCGCAAACCGGATCTTTCCCCGCCGCACCATGGAGAAATAGAGGTTCCTGAACTCATTCCAGAAATCCCGGATGCGCTTCCGCAGGCCGGCGAGAAAGCCGGCTTCCCGAATGGCGATCCACAGAATAATTACCGCTGCCAGCGCAATGCCGGTGACGAGCAGAATCCCCCCGAGACTCCCCATGGACCGCTGCAGAAAAGCCTGAATTCTCCCGATCTCCCAGGCGGCCGATAACCAGATTGCAACGGGAAGCCCGAGGATATAGAATGTTAAATCTTCCGCTGCTGCGATACTGGTCAGGGAGGCCGACTCGCCGAATGAGACCCCCCGTTGATACAGCATTCCGGTCTTCACCGGCTCGCCACCGATGGCTGTGGGACTCACCGCCGCCCCCAGTTCGGACATCATGGAAATACGGACCCCGTCCCAGAACGAGAAGGGATGCTTCAGGAATTTCATCCAGTTGTGTAACCGGAGTGATTTTGTGAACCAGGGAATCAACCGCAGAACAGCAGCCAGAATAAAAAAGCCGGGTGTAAACGACTGGATGCGCAACAGTTCGGAAGAATCGGTGAACACCAGCGCAAACCCGATATTGACGGCCACGCTAACCGGCAGCAGCCAGAGCAAGCGGCGGACAAACTTCTTGGTATCAAAAGAGGACTCGTTTCCGATAGCGCAAGTCTCTCAGTCGTTCAATTGTTCACAGCCATATAAACACGGAAAAACTTAAAAATCAGAATCGGTGGGAACAAGGGTGTCACGTGCCTTCTTGACAGCTCCCTCCGGATGTCCGTCTTTAGTTGTCAGCGCATAATAGCTCTCCAGCAGCTCCTGGTTTACCGTATCCCACGAATGTTGCATCACCAGAGCTCTGGCGTTGTGCCCGAGCCGTCGACGTAAATCGGGATCTTCCAATAACTGCTGGACTTTCTCGGTAAATTCCGGAGGAGTATTCGGCTCAGTCAGGAACCCATTCACCCCTTCCTGAATCAGGTTTTCCACCCCTCCTTTGCGTACGCCTATTACAGGAATACCAGACGCAAACGCCTCCTGCACCACCAGACCGAACGTTTCCGTTGTTGAGGGAAATAAAAAAAGATCGGACGACGCATACCATTGGGAGAGCTCATTGCCGGTGAGTGTTCCTGTAAAATGGGCGTCCGGCAGCTGTTTTTGCAGTTCCTGTTTCATAGGACCATCACCGATAAACACCATCTTAAACCGAAACCCCTTCTCCTGAAGGAGTTTATTAACAGTCACCAGCTCTGCTAAGTCTTTCTCTTTTACCAACCTGCCAACGAACAGTAATACCGGAATATCCTCCTTGCCCACCAGATACCGCCGGATCCGGTTACTGCGATATTCCGGAGAAAAACGCGCGGTATCGATCCCGTGAGGGAGCACATGGATATTGCGAACCCCCTTGGCTTGTAAATCCTCACGAACGCTCATTGATGGCACATACACCCGTCGGCACTGGTTATAAAACCAGCGGATATACCGCCAGCCGATCGATTCCAGCTGACCGAACCCATAATACTTCAGATAAGAGACGAAGTGTGTATGGTAACTGCCCACCGCCGGCAGCTGGCGATCTCTGGCATATCTGAGCCCGTAAATACATAACGGAGTCGGACTGATCACATGGATCAGATCCGGTTGAAACTCATCCAGATAATCATCAAGATTCTCGAAGATCGGGAAACTCACCCGGTACGCGGTATACATGGGAAACGGAATGGACCGCACCTGCCGGACCCGATCACACAGCCAATGGGATTCATCCGGCTTAAAGGGTGAAAGGAAGCGTAAATCCACTCCATTGGAGTCCATATATTTTGATATCTGGAGCAGGGTATGACTAACCCCGTCCATGTTGGGGGGTAAACTTTCCGTAAAGTACGCTACTTTCATTCTGATAATCTACCCGATTGCAATTAGCTGCGTATAATATTACAGAGATCTTTCGTGAATTGAAAGAGGAGAGTGCAAGACCCCGGGCCAATACACCCTGCTTATGCGGGATATGGGCGGTTTGCAGGTAGGAGAGGTTAGATATAGAATCTCCTATAAGAATGGAGATACCTGGTACTATATGACGAGTCCCTCAACGAATATCCAGAATCTAAATCCTGGGAAAGATTGCTATAGTTGTTCCAGCCAGACCGCCATGGCGCTCACTCCGCGATGGGACCAGGCATAATACGGAAGGAGCCGCACATTCAGCCTGCGGCTCCGGTTGTCCGCACGAACTCCTGTTCCGTGAATCATGGTGATGCCGCCCAGCAGATCTTCTCTGAGTTCTGTGGTCAATCCCGCGTTCTCCGCGAGTGTTAGGCGCCGGACGTCGCCTGTATTATCAATACTCTCGGCGCAGTAAACCAGGGGCCCGCGTTCAACCGCGACGTGGCCTGCATTCTCTTCAACTGCCGGATGGCTGCGCACCCGCCTGACGGGCATCGGCAGGGACAATTCCACCTCATCTCCTGCACGCCAGGTACGCCGGATTCGGACATATCCTTTTTCCAGCCGGAGGGGCTGCGGCTCACCGTTCACCCGGAGTTCTGCTTCCATTTCGGACGCTCCGGCGTACCGGTATAAATCGCTGGGAACCGGCTGATTCCTGGCCCAACCGGGAATACGCAGACAGAGTTCAAGGTCGGCAGGCGCTTCCGGTTCAACGGTTATCCGAATACTGCCATCCCAGGGATAACGGGTTGCCTGCGTTATCGTCACCGGTGTGCCGGACATATTAATTGCCCCTGTATTCTCCAGATAGAGATTCACATACAACCGATCGTCCTGTATGGCATAGATGTATCCCGGCAGAGAGGGCATGAACCGCACCACGTTTGTGGGGCAGCAGGCGGTGCTGAACCACGGCTGCCGGGTGGCGGCGCCGTGATTGAACGGATATTCACCGTCCGCCTCCAGGGGATTTACGTAGAAAAATTTGTCTCCATCCATGGACACGCCTGCCAGATAGCCATTATATAACACCCGCTCCAGGACATCGATGTATTTTGCATCCCCGTGCAGAAGAAACATGCGCTGGTTCCACAGCATGTTTGCGATGGCGGCGCAGGTCTCGTTATAGGCTGTGGCATTCGGCAGCTGATACGCATCTCCGAACGCCTCGCCGCCGTGCTGGGCTCCGATTCCTCCCGTGAGATACAGCTGTCTGGACACCACATTTTCCCAGATACGATTCAGCGCCCGGACATAGGCGGAATCCCCGGTCATGGCTGCCGCGTCCGCCATCCCGGAATACAGGTAGCCGGCCCGCACGGCGTGCCCCACCGCCTCCTGCTGCTCAATCACCGGAGCGTGGTCCTGGCAGTACCGGCCGTACAATTCCCTGCCGTGCGCCCGGCCCCGCTCCTCCAGGAAAAACTTCGCCAGATCCAGATACCGTTTCTCGCCGGTGATCCGGTACAATTTGATCAGTCCGATCTCTATCTCCTCATGCCCCGGCACGTCCCGCTTCTTCTCAGGACCAAACACACTGTCGATCAAATCCGCATTTTTTATCGCCACGTCCAGCAGGGACCGCTTCCCGGTCGCCCGGTAATAGGCCACCGCAGCTTCATACATGTGACCGACGTTATAGAGTTCGTGGCTGTGCTGGAGATAGGACCACCGGGTCTCACCAGCCGCATCCGACAGCGGGCCGACCGTGCGCATGGTATACAGATAGCCGTCCTCTTCCTGGGCGCCGGCGATGAGGGTGATGACACTGTCCAGATAGGTCTCCAGGGCCGGATCCGGCTGCAATGTCAGGGAGTATGCAGCGCCTTCGATGACCTTGAACACATCGGAATCATCATAGCGCTTTCCCTGATGCTCCCCCGGCATCAGACCGGCCGCCCTGGCAAAGTTATCAATTCTTCCGGTCTCCTCACACTTTTCGAAGTCCGTGGGGATGGTAACCCTCCGGTTCGTTTCCATTCGCGGATGCCAGAATCCGCCGGTGATATCCACATTCGTGAATTCCACCGGTGTAATCGGATACTCTCGCTCAGGCTGGCGGCCGCAGACGAATAAAAGGCTGCCAAAAACAAAAAGATAGACGACATATTTGGACAAATGTTTCATCAGGTGCTCTCTCTTATCTGTAGTGTAAATGATACCAGTATTATCTGTAAAATATGAAGCGCGTACTCTCCAAACAACGCGAGATTCTTCCCCATCTTCAGCTTGACTATTGCGGCTACCATACCGATAATAGAGTTAGTGACAGTATTTCAAAGACAAGACATAAAATGGCTGAAGAACAGCAACAACAAGAATTAGAGGCGACTGACCAAATAGCCGTGGATGCCATGGAACGCATCCTGAAGCAGAAATTCGACGACCCGGAGTTGCTTGCATTGCAGGCCTTTATCCAGCGAAATCAGTTGCAGGTGATGAAACAGTCGGATACCCGGTTTAACAGGGTAGATGAGAGATTTGACGAGGCAGAGGTGAGATTCGATGAAATTGATGGGCGATTTGATAACATCGATGACCGCTTCCGTACCATTGATGGGCGATTTGATAAAATCGACGACCGCTTTCGTACCATTGACGGGCGATTTGATACAATCGACGACCGCTTCCGTACCATTGACGGGCGATTTGATACAATGGATGAGAGATTCAGTACAATTGACGAGAAATTTGAAAAACAGGAGCAAAGTTTCAATTCGAGACAGGACCGGAATCTCTATGCAATCCTCGGTTTTATGATTGCCTGGTCTGGTGTGCTGCTCGCTGCCTTCAAATTACTTTAACCGAAGAATTCATCCTGAACTCCAATTTGAGTCCACTCCCGGTGCGGCTCCGGGCGATTTTATTTTTATCTTTTGAACCGTCTGTCGGTTATTTGAGAAGTTCACGATGTGACAAGTCTTCCTCACAGAGACTGGATCGCCGGAAAGTACCAGGTAAAGTAAGCACCTGGATTATAACATAATTCTTCCGTCCAAATCATCTTCAAAAAACAAAATTCCGACAAAAGATTTACTCAGTGTGCATCACATAATGTGCAACCCCCACCCGGCCTATCATTCCTGATTTGCCTGTTGTTAAGACATATCGGCAGATGTGTTCTTGGATGAGTAAGTCCCTGCCGTCATCAGGGAGCGGACAGCCTCCTGCACCTGCTGCACAGTTATCCGCCGGATGCAGTGCGGTGTTGTGGCCTCGCACGCATCGATGCACGGATCCAGTGCCGACTCCGGCTGGAGAATACGCTGCGGCACCTGCCAGGGCCCAAACCGGACCGGCGAATTGTAGTGATCCGGCGCTCCGTCTCCGGGATGGGCAGAAATCTCCACCACCGGAATCCCGGCGCCGACGGCCATGTGCATGGGTCCGGAATCATTTCCGATAAACAGGTGGCACCGCTTCAGCAGTGCACCGGTTTGCCGCAAATCCGACCGGCCAATCGCATTGATCACCCACTCACCGCACTGTTCGGCTAGATGATGTCCGCTGGTTTGTTCGTCGGCGGTTCCCACCACCAGTACTTCGGCATGATATTGTTCGTGTAACCATCGAGCCACTTCGGTGTACTTTTCCAGTGGCCAGATACGCTTCGGATCCCCCGCTCCGATCCCCAGCGCAATCAGCGGAGCACTCCTTCGCCATCTCTGGGATTGCAGGAATGTCTCAACAGATGATTCATCTTCCCGGGTTAACCAGAGTTCCAGACGGCGGTCCCGGATGCTGCCGCCCAGAAAGCGGATGACATTCAGATTTTGCGCCACTTCGTGCTGAAGCGCATATTCCTCGATGACGCGGGTAAACAGCCGGTTTTCCCCGGCATTCAGCTGCGATTTGGATGGAGTGGTCCGCTCCGTATACGCAACACGCCAGGGGGCGCCGCTGTAATAGGCAAGGTAGTTCTCGTGATAAAAATCCACGTCCCACCTGGGGATCACCGTAAGATCAAAACTCCTCTGCCAGAGATGCCTCCGGGCATAGCGCAATCCGTGGATATGGCGGCGAACCCGGCTGCTCTCAACGAACGAGGCCCAGTCAAATGTGAGTACCTCATTGACATGAGGACAATATTCCACCAACGGATATACCTGCGGATTGACCACCAGCGTGATCCGGGCATCGGGTGCATTCCGCCGCAGCTCCCGCAGAAATGCGCTGGTCATGACCACATCACCGATCTTATCCAGCCGCAGCACAAGAATGCGTTTTGCCCGAAGGAGCGCTGCCGGCCGTTCCCGGGAAAATTTTCGCTTTCCCCGGTAAAAGAATTCCCCGATTGAGGCGAGTATCTTCGGCGCCAACATGTTTGTCCCGGTATTTTTTCCCATGAATACCAACCGAGAGTTTTCCCGATCTATGGGCAAGAGGCCCTCTCTCCCGAATGCCGCAATATACAAGCTCCTGCCATAATCCGAAATAATTTCCGATTACCCGGAAGTCACATACTCCACCGGTCTTCGGACCAGTGATATGAAATCCGCGCAGCACCCGTTAGTCCCGGTATTGGGACAGAGCCAACCCTCACCGGGAGTGTCTACTATCACACATTCGTGTTGCGGAAGACACAAATTCCCGGAGTTGCCTGCCAACAGCATGGGTAAATATACCGATGATAATTATATAATTTCGATGAACTTAGGAGCACATTCTCTTTTCAACAATCCCTCCCGGCATGGTAGTTGTATTTCATCTGAAACGGTGAGGATATCGTGGTGTGGAAGCAGAATAGGAAACCGGAATGAGGAGTGCGCGCAATGGAACGTACCGAAATCAGTCGATACACCGGGCAGGGCGAAACCATACTGGCTATCGAATCCGACGAACTGATGCGTGAGCTCATCAGCGAAGTCCTCACCATGTATGGATACAAAGTCCATGTGGTTAGGAATATCCGGGAAGCAACCCATTCGTATAGTGCACAGCCGGAACAGTTCCAGCTTATTCTGGCGGATCTCTGGCTGGCGGGCTTGAGTGATATGCTTGCGGAGGTCTTGCGAACCCACCCAAACATGTCTGTGGTGCTCACCAGTGATCATCCGCTGCAAAATCGCTATTATCGGCACCTCGGACTCAGTATCCTGGAGAAACCGTTCGATATCACCGAACTCTTCTTTGCCTTACGGATGGCACTGGAACATGAAAACAGTTTCTGGAGCAAAAGACATTTAAACTGAGTCTTTCGGGATCATCCGGCACTACCTGGCATTTATCAGGATGCTCCCGTTCAGCATTTCCCATCGTCCGCACTTATTCTATCACTCCCAGGGATCGCAGCCAGTTCTCGCACAACGCCGGCCAGGCAGACAGCGGCTGCCCCTCTGATACTCGCAAACCATAACCGTGTCCCCCGTGTGCAAACACATGCAGCTCAGCCGGGATCCCCCGGCGGGTCAGTGCAGCATAAAAATACACGCTGTTCTCCACGCCCACGCCGTCATCCTGCGCCTGAACCAGAATGGTCGGTGGGCTATGATTGTCCACCAGCACGTCCTGCCGGATCTTATTATTCTCATCCACCAGATAGGCCGGATAAATCAACAGGGCGAAATCCGGTCGGACCGAGGTGCTGTCGGCGTCGTCCACCGGTTGATAGCTGCGCGAGTGGAAATGCGTACTCGTCCGGGCGCTCAGATGGCCCCCGGCGGAAAAGCCCATGATGCCGATTTTCCGCGGATTGATGTTCCATTCCTCCGCCCGTGCCCGGGCTATTCCCATTGCACGCTGGGCATCCGCAAACGCGCCGTCCCGGTTTTCCGGGACCCGGTATTTCAGCAGCAGCGCCGTCACTCCCAGGGAATTCAGCCACTCCGCAATTTCCGTCCCCTCAAGATTCATCGCCAGGATGCGGTATCCGCCTCCGGGACACACCACCACCGCCGGCGCCGGACCGGACCGCTCTGCAGGAAACACCGTCAGAGTGGGTTGACTCACGTTAGTCACACGAATCACATCATCCCCACGGCTGGGCAGGACCCGTTCCGCAGTGGTATCCTCCCCGGCAAACGGCGGCTCACCGGGCCAGAGGGCTACTTCAGTTCGCTCACCTGACGCGCTCCCGCTGGGCTGCGCTTCAGCTACCGCCGGGATTGAACACCAGCCTGCCACTATCACCAGAATCACAAGTTTCATATACTTTTTTCCCATGGAATTATCTCCTTTGCCTTGATCTGCAGTCAGGTCTCTCATGAAAGCGTCAGGATTCCGCAATAGACAATATCGGATATGTGCGGCATTCTTCCCAGCGATGTTTTCACGGATTGGCTATCTTCCCTGGAGAGGAGCTCCGGTGGAGATCCTTCCGGCGTGCTACCAGCACACTCTCGTGATAACAGGTGAGACAGTGAATCTTGGGAAAGTGTAGAGAAGTAAGCCGGTTGCGGCAACAGGACAGATCGATCTCACAGCAATGGATATTCGGTGTGATCCCGGCAGCGCGAGCGGGATTACCTCCTCAGGATGACAGGGTTTTGGCGGAAGACAAACTCCGAACGGTAATCTGCGGTATCCAACATCCCGGATCCTCTCATACCTGCCAGAAACACAAGAGAGCACCGCAAACCTTACTCCACGGCGACCCGATCCAGCACCTGGCAGAACTGCTGAATTTGCTGACGTCCCCGGTTGACCCGGGATTTCACGGTCCCTACCGGCACCTCGAGAATCTGGCTGATCTCGTGGTAACTCAGATCCTCGATATCCCGCAAGATGACCGCGGTGCGATAATGGGAGGGTAACGTTCCCAGCGCCTGCTGGATAACCCGTTCGGTCACTTCGTTTTCTATGATCTCATCGGGTTGGTGGTAGTTGCCGGCGATCTGATATTCCCGGTCCTGGAATCCCATCGTTGAAATCGGATAGGTCCGCCGGGTTTTCTGTCGTTTGATTTCCGTGAGGGCCAGGTTTTTCGCGACAGTGAAAATCCAGGTGGAGAATCGGGCAATCGGCCGGTAGAGATGTTTCTTCTTGTACACCCTGAGGAAGGTGTCATGCAGGATGTCTTCCGCCATCTCTTCGCTGCTGAAAAACCGGAACAGAAAATTGTAGATCCGGTTCGTAAATCGAACTACAATCTCTTCGAATGCCAGGGTTTCGCCGTCCTGAAACCGGGCCATTACTTCCTCATCGGTCTGATTTGAGTAGTCTCCGGCTCTTTGCCACCCTTTTTTCGAGGTATATGCTTTCATGGTCTCTTATTCCCGCATCGTGAATTTAGACGTTCACATCCCCACTTGACTCCTAGAGCTCCTCCGGGAAGTCATTACTTATAAACTGTTCTGTAAAACTGTCGCACAGATAAAACAAATTCCCGGCGGCTGTGGCATAATCTTACAGAGAAATTCTGTAGGAAATTAGTATTCCGGGGATTCTTCCGAAATTTTTCTCTTCGTAAGACTTCTTAAAAAACGCTCAGAAGCCCAGGCTTCGGCTCAATGATCGCAGAGGTTTCCCCAACAGAACACCTATGAAAAGAGAACACCGCGTCCCGCAGTGACGCACCGGGGGAGTCTCTTCGAGGCCTTCGGCAAAGAGATCCCCTTGGGATGTGCCATATTGTTATGAAATATTCCGGCGAATTACTCTCCTCATGGCTGTATCGGGTAAACAACTAGAAAGGGAGGGATAAGAAGTACCGGAGGCTGATTGTGGGCATCAGCCTCCGGTAAATCAGAACATTATTCTTCCGCACGGCCCGATCCGACTGCTTTACTTCGCTCAATGGACTGCAGGGCAAGGTATCGATCGCCGTACTTCTCCATATTCTCTAGTTCAATATCGAATTGATCATAATGGCGCTCTTCATCCGCCACCAGATCTTCGAACAATTTCTTGGAACCCGAATCGGCATTCGCCGCACATTCATTGGCCCACTTGTTATAATCCAGCGCACTCTCTTCTTCCATACCGGTTGCTGTTTCCAGCATCTTCTTGACGTCATGTATTTTTGCTACTTCTCCCGCCGCCTCCATTTCGACTTCGCCCTTGAGGAAAAGAATGCGTTCTGCCAGCGTTTCCACGTGTTTCATCTCCTCGATGGCAGTCCGTTCAAATAAATTCGCCAGTAAATCATATCCCTGGTCATCACAATGGAAATGAAAATACATATACTGATGCACAGCCATCAGCTCATCAGCCACTGCCTTGTTCAGGAGTTCAATACTCTTCTCGTGCATGGTACACTCTCCCCTTCTCGAACAGTTATAAGTTTAAAGCAGACTGCAAGTATTATCGCGGCTCGCCGCAAGACAACCGTGTGAATTCCGAATAGTGGTCGGAGCACACATTCATTGGAGCTACAGATGATCACGTGGTATCATTCAGCAGATCCCATGGCCGGATCTTCCAGCGTTCGTTTCCCGATCCTGGGTTAGAAGTTGACGACCGCACACTTATCCGGCGCCGGGAACGTTTTGGTTGATCTCCTCAAATGTCACCATAGCAACGGCCGCGCAGTCGATAAAATTCTGGGCAGTCACCCACTGTATTGCGTTCCGGTAGTTTGACGATCCGGCGGTATTGATTGTCAGCGATCCCGCAGAACATGTTTTCATCACGACGGTCCCAACGCCGCTGTTGTGCAACTGCTGTAAGTGTTTCTCAAGCCAGGACTGATCCCACTGGGCCGACCGGCCGGTTTGCGAATGGATATAGGCCCCTTTATGATTGTACGGAACCATGAT
>Ga0102944_1002241_pt1 | contig 11564 bp, 6 predicted proteins | sample SalPonD_shore_MG_FD_78172 | JGI IMG/M metagenome (GOLD analysis project Ga0102944, IMG submission 78172) | Salt pond soil microbial communities from South San Francisco under conditions of wetland restoration - Salt Pond MetaG... | ecosystem: Environmental > Aquatic > Marine > Intertidal zone >... | reverse complement strand
GGAAGCAAAATTACGATATCATCTTAATTATATATATGATCGCGCTATAATTCCTGGGTTAGTTTATACTATTGAAAATGGAACTCTAAAGCAAATTGAATATCAAGAAGATCCTCAAGCTTCAGAAAAAATCGAAAAAGCACTTGAGGCTTTATTTCAAAATGAGGATCTCGAAATTCAAGAATTTGCCCAAGAAAATTTAGATTTGTTTCTTACCTCCATTCCTGATATTAAAAGATTAGCAATGGATATAGAAGTAAATTTAGGTCCTAATGATTATAAAATTCCTAATCCACGGCAAGCAAAACAAGAAGTAATAAGTGTTTCATTTGCATCGACAAATGGGCTAAAATTAGTATATATGCTAAAACGAGAGGGGTTTATTTATGGAGAAGCCTATCAAAAATTTCCCGAAGATGCAAAAGTGGTCTATTTTAAAACTGAAAAAAATCTCTTAATAGAGACCTTTCGATTAATGTGGGAATATCCAGTTATTCTTACTTTTAATGGAGATAATTTTGATTTAAATTATCTATTTCACAGAGCAAATCGATTAAAAATCAAAAGGGATTTAAATCCAATAACAGTAAAACCCGGCTTTGGATTTATGTCTAAAGCGGAATGTGATCTCCACAAGGGGATCCATGTTGATTTATTTAATTTTTTCTTTAATCGTAGTATTTCGGGATATGCTTTTAGTGGGGCATATAAAACTTTTTCCTTAAATGCGATTAGTTATGCCTTATTAGAAAAGGAAAAATACAAACATGAAGAAGAAATTCAAGAGATGGAATACAATATTTTAGCGTGGTATAACTTAAAGGATTCGCTCTTAACTTTAGAATTAACTAAATTTAATAATTCTCTTGTCTGGAATTTAATTATTTTACTATGTAGAATAACTAAAATGCCTATTCATGAGATGATTCGCCATCAAATTTCTTCATGGAATCAAAATATTTTCTTTTTCGAACATCGTCAGAAAGGATACTTGATTCCTAATAAGGAAGATATTTCAGAATTAAAACCTGGAGGATATTCAAAATCGACTATTGAAGGTAAAGGATTCAAGGGAGCCTACGTGGTACCTCCAGTTCCTGGTATTCATTATGATGTTGTGGTAATGGATTTTTCTTCATTATATCCCAGTATTATTAAAGAATTTAATTTATCCTATGAAACTGTTCAATGTCCTCATGAAGATTGTAAAGATAATTTGCTTAAAAGCATTCCTTATCATATATGCACCCACAAAATGGGAATTTTTGCTTATGTTGTAGGATTTTTACGGGATATTAGAGTGAAATATTTTAAACCTAAATCATCTGATAAAAAATTACCTAAAAAGGAAAGAGACTACTTCAAAACTATTCAACAGGCTTTGAAAGTGTTCATTAATTCTGCGTATGGGGTTTTCGGTTCGCAAAATTTTCCTCTCTTCTGTTTGCCTGTTGCTGAAAGTACAACCGCAATAGGGCAATACTCTATTAAAAAAACTATAGAGAAAGCTGAAGGTATGGGGGTAAAAGTGTTATATGGTGATACTGATAGTGTATTTTTAGATAATCCTAACAAAGAACAAATGGAAGAAATTTCTAAATGGAGTAAAAAAGAATTGGATTTAGATTTGGAGGAAGAAAAAACTTATCAATTCCTTGCACTTTCAGAAAGGAAAAAGAATTATGTTGGAATATTTAAAGATTCTCAATATGCTGATATAAAAGGCCTTCTTGCTAAAAAGCGTAATACCCCAGAATTTATAAAAACAATATTCGGAGAATTAATAGAAATTTTGCGAGATATTACTAATGATGAGGAATTTCATAAAGCTCGGGATGAAATTATTAAGATTATTAAAAATAATCTGCATAAACTAGGGAAAAAGGATGCTTTTAGTTTAGAAGATTATGCAATTAATATTGGTATGCAAAAAGCTTTAGATAAATACAATAAAGTTATCCCGCAACATGTTCGAGCGGCTTTAGAATTAAGAGAACTAACCGGAAAAGAATATCAAAAGGGAGAAGTTGTGTCGTTTGTAAAAACTAAGACCTCAAATGGAGCAAAAGTATTAGAACTTGCGAAACTTCAAGAAATTGATGTTAAGAAATATCGTGAATTATTAAAATCTGCGCTAGAACAATTGTTAGATGCTCTTGGAATTACATGGCAAGAAATAAAGGGCATCAAAAAAATGGATGCTTTTTTTTAAAAACTTAATTATTTCAGTTTTAAATAAAATAATAAATTAATGCCATAATTCCCCCAGCAATTAGAGGATTTAAAATATTATCGTCAATGCTCAGATTAGATAAATCGATTAATATAAAGACTACTGCTCCTGCTAGAGCCATTAGAAGTATCTTTACTAAGCCAAGATTTGGCATAAATATGAATAATGGTAAAATTGAGATTAAAAAAGAGGCAATAAATCCCGCAATATAGCCTATTATTGTTTTATTTGAATCCTTGGGAAAATGTTTTTTTCCAAATTTTAAACCACATAGAGAAGCAGCACCATCCCCAATGGTAGAAATTAATGCTGCTGCTGAAAAAATGCCAAATGGCAAGAAGAAAATGGGAGTAAATGCTAAAACTAATGCGACAGGTTTTGTAAATTCAAATATTTCTCTTTTCTTTAAAGATTTTGATAAAATTGATAATAAACTACTAGGAATTAAATGAAAGAGATTCTTTTTCTCAAAGATATATGATAACCTTAAATAATCTAATGCTGCAAATATTAAAATTCCAGAATAGCCTGCTGTAATAATCAAAAATCTTCCAAATTCCTCTCCACTTATCTTCCAAAGCTCATCAGCATTCCACATGCCATCCCAAATATACACGGAAAATGTCCATAAGATTATTATAACCCCTGCCGGAAATAAATGGAGGGTTTTTCTATAAAAATCTATTTTTAATGAATGAGTTTTGTAATTATCATTATTTAGTTTAACATTTTTTTCGAAATGCTCCAAAAATATTTTGATATTTTTCTTTTTTTTAATTTGTGAATCTTTTTTAACCACAAAAAGATATTGATATAATAAAATTACACCTATTAATATTGGGGTAAAAATACATATGAAAAATACAGATAATATTTTAAAAAATAGAATTCCAGAGGAATTAAAAGAAAAATAAAAAGGATACAAGATTCCTGCTATCATCCATAAGACTCCCGTCAAAATACTATTAACCAATGAATGTTCGTTTTCAAACTTTTTATTGAGCCTACAAGCATAATATAACTGCCCACATGCATTTAAGAAAAATAGGATAATAACGGGAAATAGGATACTATTTTGAATCATCAATTACGTTTTTGAAATTTGTTATTTTAAAAAAAGATTAGCAAAATTTAGGTGATTAAAAATCATAAAATAAATAATTAAAAAAGAAAACTAAAATTTATAAGAAAAAAGAATAAAACTTTATTTAGCTATTATAAGAATATAGGATAGATAAAAATGTTAATAACTGAAATGGAAGACCAAACGCTTTATGATGCTGTGCGAAAAACACCTATTATATCTTTGAAAGTGCCGATAAATTATACTAAAGCTTTTAAAGAGAAGATTGCCCGACCTATGATTATTACGCAAGCTGAAGGATTTAAAAATGTATTAGAAGATTTACCAATCATTATTAGAAAAGACGAATTAGTTGTGGGCACTTTTGATGAAGATGTGCCCGTAGCAATACCCCGAATGGAAGCAACTGGACTTAGAATTCTGAAAGAATTAGATATTTTACCTAATAGAGATGTTAATCCAATTAGAGTTAGGGAAGAAGATAAAAAAATTTTCAGAAAAGAATTAGCACCATATTGGGAAGATTATAGAATCGAGAATTTTGCTAAGCAAATAGCGCCAGAAGAGGTATTCGAAGGACTCTATAGTGGTGGCGCATATGTTTCAACCGAAACGGGAGGAATTGCTCATGCTGTAATAAATTATCCTCGCATGCTCTCGATGGGGTTTAATAAATACTTAGAATTGATAGAAAACCACTTAAAGGATTTAATACCTTCTATTTCGACAGATCCTCAAGCTTCCGAAAAAATAGCTTTCTATAAAGCAATGAAAATAGTCCTTACATCATTGATCAATTATTCGAAGAAATATTCAATAAAAGCAGAAAAACTTGCCGATAAAGAGGAGAATCCTATTAGAAAAAGAGAATTAAAGGAAATTGCGGAAGTTTGTAAGTGGGTTCCGGCTAATCCCCCAAGAAATCTTCATGAAGCAATTCAAATTATTTGGTTAATACATATGGCACTTCATATCGAAAATTTTGAACATGGCATCTCTTTTGGAAGATTAGATCAATATCTTCAACAATATTATGATGGAAATTCTGAATTCGCGGTACGATTATTAATAAACCTATTTCTAAAAACTAACGAAATTATAGCATTATATGATACTGTCGCAACTCAATATTTTGGTGGGATGGCCACCACTCAAAATTTTCTTATAGGAGGAATGAATATTAAAGGGGAAGATGCTACTAATGAAATGACCTATCTTATATTAGATGCATATGAAAAAGCGAGTGTTCCCAGTCCCAATTTAGTAATTAGATGCCACGAAAATACCCCCTCCCAATTATATCAAAGAATGGCAGAATTTTTAGCTAATGGCAAAAATATCTTTGGTCTGTATCATGATGAGGTTGTAATAAAGGCTCTCATGAATTATGGCATTTCGGAGGAAGAAGCAAGAGATTTTGGGGTTGTTGGATGTGTGGGACTCTCAACATCTGGCAATGCTTATGATAATACGGGAGCAATTTTTTTAAGTTTAGCTAAAGCGTTAGAATGTGCTTTAGGAACAGATAAGACCATAATTAATGAAATCATCAAAAAAGACTTTCAGCCAGAAAAATTCAATTCTATAGATGAGGTATTAAATGCCTATAAAGAAAGCCTCCACTCAATCATGCGATTATCTATTATTGCCGCAAATGCATATCAAGAAGCTCATAAAATTCTAAAACCAACTCCTCTCATGTCATTATGTATTGATGGATGTTTTGAACAGGGAAAAGATGTAAATAGTGGTCCGGCAGAACATAATTTTTCAGGGCTCCATATTACGGCATTCTCTGATGTGGTAAATTCTATCGCTGCTATAGATCATGCTGTATTTAAGGAAAAAAAAGTTTCCATGAAAGAATTGATAACAGCGTTGAAGAAAAATTTCAGAAAAAATAGGGAATTAAAAAACTATCTGAAAAATAAATGTCCAAAATATGGATCTGATGATGATTCTGCTGATAAATATGCCAAAGCTATTGCAGAAAATACTAAGGCTGCCATAGACGGATTTATCTCCGCCCGGGGTGATCCATACCGTCTAGGTATTCACGCAATGACCACACATAATGGTTTCGGAATCTTCACGGGCGCTTTACCTTCAGGCAGGAAAAAGGGTAAACCTTTAACAAGAGATCTCGCCCCTGGTACCACCGGTGAAAAGGGTCTTACGGCAGCGATTAAAAGTATCACAAAAATAGATCACACATTATTTGGAAATGGGCTCGCGTGTACCTTGAATATTAATCCTGAGGTTGCCAAAATCGAGAACGGTAAAATTTTAGAATCTCTCTTAAGGAGTTATTTTAAACTTGGCGGCTCGCATATTCAATTTAATGCGATTTCTCCTGCAACATTAAAAGACGCGCAAAAGAATCCTGATGAGTATTTTGATTTAATGGTGAGGGTTTCTGGATATAGTGCTCGATTTATTGATTTACCTAAAGGGGTTCAAGACGATATAATTTCACGATATTGCTATACAAATTTCTAATTTGAAATTTCTTTTTATATTAATCTATGTTAGATGCACATAAAGATAAGGGTTTGGTTTTCAATATCCAACGCTTCTCTTTACACGATGGACCGGGAATCAGAACAACCGTCTTTTTTAAAGGCTGTCCCCTAAAATGTCAATGGTGCCATAATCCAGAAGGGATTAATCCTTTTAGAGAAATCCTTTACAAAGAATTTGATTGTATCTTATGTGAAAGTTGCAAAGAATCATGCCCCTTAGATGCTATTTCAGTTGAAAATGAGAAAATAAAAATAGACAGGGAGATCTGCAATCTATGTGGAGAATGCATTAAAAATTGCCAAACCAATTCATTAGAATTATGTGGTACATATATGACAACTCAAGAAATATTGGACGAGGTAATGAGTGATTATGAATTCTATAAAACCTCACATGGAGGTGTGACGTTTTCTGGTGGAGAACCTTTAATGCAGTTTAATTTTCTACAAAAGGTTTTAGTGGAAGCTAATAAATTAAACCTTCACATTGCGCTAGATACGAGTGGTTATATACCTACTGAAAATTTTACAAAAGTTTTGGATCTTATCGATCTGGTTTTGTTTGATGTAAAAACACTTGATCAAGCGCGACATGAAAAATTAACAGGAGTATCAAACGAATTAATACTCAAAAATTTAAAAGAATGTTTAAATTATTCAATTGAGACCATTATTAGAGTACCTATTGTATATGGCTACAATTTCTTAAATATTGAAGAAGAACTCACTCACCACCTTTTATATTTACACAATTTAGGCTTCTCGCAATTTGAACTTATTCCGTATCATAGATTTGGCGAACAAAAATATCAAATGCTCGAAAAACCCTATGATATTCATATGGATTCTAATCAATTTAATTTAATAGAACAGACCGTTAAAAGGATTAAGAGTGAAAATAATATAGAAATTAAAATAATCACCCCAATCTTAACATAATCAGATATATTATTATCTTCTTTTTTTGTTAAGGTTCTAACTCCTCAGTCAGATGTTCAAATATAATCAATTTTTAGAATTTTTATTACTTCTCTCTCATAAAGCATATAATTAAAAAATACAAGTATCTTTTTTATATAGTAAAACTTGTTTAATTATTTTATAATTAACTTCTTATTTAAGTTGAAAAAAAATGAGTAAGGGCATTAAAGAATTAACATGTTTATATGAGATCTCTAAGATTGATGAATATCCAGAGCTTTCAATAGAGAAAGCTCTTCAAATGACAGTAGATTTGATTCCTCCAGCGATGAGTTATCCAGAGAAGGTATGTGCTCGGATAACCTATTTAAATAAGGAATATAAGACGCAGAATTTCCAAGAAACGGAGTGGAATTATTCAATTAGCCAAAATATGGATAGTAAGGCTTTAAGAATTGATATCAATTATTTAGAAAATTTACCCATTTCAAAGGATGAAAAGAAATTAATACAAGAAATCGGATATAGATTAAAAAGGAGCATTGAACGCAAAGAAGCTCAAGAAAATTTGAGACGTATTGAATGGTTATTAAAAAAAGGGGCTACAAATCTAGTTCAATTCTTACCAATTTATGGGGATTTAAGCGAACTTAATACAGAACGTACTATTCTAGATGCAGTTGGTCCTGATTTACTTAAAGATATAGCATCCGAATTTCTTGATTTAATGGAAACTTCAGGCGCAATATATGAGAAAAACGGTGATTATGCTCTCGGCATTTTTAGTTCTAAATGGTGTCGATTCCTTGATGCGGCCTCTCGTAATTTATGTAATACCCAGAATAATAAAGAGGCTCTTGAAAGTGGAAAATGGCTGTGTCATGAATCGTGTTGGAATCGAGCTTCACGAATTTCTATTGAAAAAAACCGAGAAATTGATATAATATGCGATGGAGGGATCCATATATTTGCAATTCCAATTAAAGTGGGAAATCAAATCATAGGGAGTATAAATGTTGCTTATGGAGATCCTCCTAAAGATCCCAAAATATTGCAAAAAATAGCAGATAAATACAACTTAAAAGTTGAGGATTTAAGTAGATTAGCGAATTCATATGAAAGCCGCCCTCATTATATAATTGAAATAGCCAAAAAAAGATTAAGATCTGCCGCAAGAACAATTGGATATTTAGTAGAGCGGAAAAATATAGAGAAAGCATTAAAGATGGAAAAAGAATTTACTGATAATGTCTTAAACACCTCCTTAGATACCATTTTTGTTTTTAACCCTAAAAATGGAAAAGCAATCAGATGGAATGATGCCTTTCGCAATATTTCTGGATACTCAGATGAAGAAATTGCATCATTAAAAGCGCCTGATGCTTACTATGATAAAAAAGATTTAAAACGAGCTGAAGAAGCAACCAAAACGTTATTTGAGAAGGGAGAAATAACATTTGAGATATCCCTTATTACAAAAAATCGTCATAAAATTCCATTTGAATATAGTGGAAAGATATTTAAAGCTAAGGATGATATTCCTCTTATAGTTTCTTTCGGTCGAGAGATTTCAGAAAGGAAGGAAGCACAAAGAAAATTACAAGATTCTGAAAGAAAATACCGGGAACTAGTTGATTTAGCTAATAGTATTGTGATAAGATTAGATAAAGAAGGGCGAATCACATTTATAAATAAATTTGGTGAATCATTTTTTGAATATTCAATGGAAGATTTACTAAATAAACATGTGATAGGGACTATTGTACCCAAAACCGAAACTTCAGGACGCAATTTAGAGGAAATGGTGAAATCCATATTAAATCAGCCTGAAAAGTATACAAAAATGGAAAATGAAAATATCACCAAAACAGGCAAAAGGGTTTGGGTTTCTTGGCGAAATAAAGCGCTCGTTGATAAAGACGGAAAATTTAATGGACTTTTATCAACTGGAATTGATATTACAGAACGTAAGAAAGCCGAGAAACTCTTAACAGAATCAGAAAAAAAATATCGTGAAGCTTATAATAGAGTTGACTTTTATAAAAACCTTATAGCCCATGATATGAATAATGTTCTTCAAACAATTCAGTCTTCCGTAGAATTATATAAATTAATTCAAAAGGATCCTGAAAATAGTCAATCTCAAGAAGAAATATTTAATATCATTACAAATCAAATTACTAAAGGAGCTTCAATTGTATCTAATATCATTAAATTATCTAAAATTGAGGATTCTGAACTTTCTACAAAACCCATAGAGATTAAATATGTTTTAAATAAGGCTATTGAACATATTTTTAAAAGTTATAGAGAAAAAGAAATAGAAATAACAATTTTTCCTAAAGAAAATGATTTTTATGCGCAAGCCAATGATCTATTATTAGATCTTTTTGATAATATATTGATAAATGCTGTAAAACATAATGAAAATGAATTAAAAACTATTGAAATAAAAATTTCTGAAGTACAATTAGATAACAATGATTATATAAAAATTGAATTTATAGATAATGGAATTGGAATACCAAATGAAAAAAAACCGAAATTATTCGAAAGAGCCTACCATAAAAAACAAACAAGAAGGGGATTAGGAATTGGATTATCTTTAGTTAATCAAATTATTAAATCCTATGATGGAAAAGTTTGGGTAGAAAATCGAATAAAGGATGATTATACAAAAGGGTCAAATTTTGTTATTCTCCTCCCAAAAGCAAAGTAAATTCAATAAAATAAGTAAGTTAAAACTCTATAGATTTTATATTTCAATCTAGAATGACGGAGGTTTTGCTAATCTATTACTCTTCTCGTTAAAGTAAAGAACATAATAACTCCCTAATATAGATTCCAATTTTTTATGAAATTCTGGATTTCTATCTTTAATCCATCGCATTGCCTGTTTTATTGTAGAGATCAATCGCTTCTCATCACGATTTAATCCAATTTCTGTTGCTAATTTGTCATGAACCTTTATACTTGACTTATTCAGCCAATCTTCCATCAATTGCAGCATCTTCTCAGGCATATACTTTGATAAATCCTTAATATTATTTCCAACTGCTTTCCTCACATATAAAGAACGATCTTTTCTCATTTGAGTTAAGATCTTTAAAACCTCATCATTTTTTTCAGGGTTTCGCAACCACTTTACTTCTGCTATTGGCCTTAAACTTTCTGCTACTAATCGTCTTAAATACTCATTATCTTCTGTACTCCATTTGGATAAGAAGGGTAATATTATTTCCGGTGCTTTTTTCAATCCCGAAATTATAGGATATATAACACCTTCTCTTAATTTCCAATCCTCTTTATTTGCTAATTTCTTCAATAAAGGTACGATTGTTTCAAAATCTCTTGGATGATTTTCTATATACTCCGCTAGGAAGAAAAGAGCAACATAAAATACACTCAAAGTATCCGTGCGTTTTTTATATTCTAAACACTTTTTACTAAGTTGGATAAGATCATTTTTAGGCATTTTTAATTTACTTTTTAAATATGAGTATAATATTTTAGCTACATGACGCGATATGTACACGTTTCCTTTACCAATTCTTTCTTTATCGGGTATTAAATCATATTCATTCTGAAGATGGATATCAATCTTTTTAAAAATTCCATATGAATCTAAAATTTCATCCCAATTTTGAATTTTATCGCAAAATTCCCTTGTTCGTTCCTTTATCTTTCCCGCAGAGCTAATTGAAACCATAACATATTTAATAACAATATTTTTTTAAAAAAAATTGTGAATTTTTTAATTATCCTTAGAATTAATCATATTTTTAGAAAATTACTGAAAGGAATTTTTTATGGGAAATTAAAAAATCAACACTTTAATATGATTTCTCTATTTTATTTATAATAAAAAAGATTTATCGTTCTAAATTCTTTATATTTAATTACAGACGTTAAGTGATTTGTTTCCATTGGTATTTCATAGAAAAAATTATATTTAAAATAAAATAAGAATTTTTTTAAAAAATCGTTATATATAATTCTCAACTTTAATAAAAATAATTTAAGAGTGATTTAGTTATAACGAAAACAGTAGTTATTCTTTCTCTACCTCGAAGTGGATCTAGTTTGCTGGCGGGCATTCTTCATAGACTTGGGATAAACATGGGCACTAAGAATGATTTAAATGATAGAAATTTTCTTAATAAGTTTGGGTGCTATGAAGATTTAGATTTTTTCCTTCTTAATTTTCGGATTTTGGCACTAGCTGGAGAATTAGGGCGTTTTAGAATCCAAAATGATAAAAAAATTGAATATCTCATAAAATATCAGAGCCAATATATTAAAAATCTAATAAAGAAGAAAGAAACTTCATTATGGGGGTGGAAAGATCCCTCTACTGTCTATACTATTCCTTATTTCCATAATTATTTAACAAGTCCTCATTACATTTGTTTACATAGGAATCCAAACGATATTGTAGATTCTATTTTGAGAGTGGCAAATAATTTTCCAAATATTTTTTCTATCATTTTTATTTATATCAGATTCTTAAAATTAAGGACTCTTATCAAAATAGGATTTAATTTCTTCTATGAATTTTTAAAAAAAGGTAATCCTACTAGAGTTAGACGTTTTTTAAAGGATATCATTATTACTATATACAAAAAGATTGATTTATTTGTGGACGATAAGAAGCATATACATGTGAATCTTGATGATTTGGTTAAAAACTCATCAGAAATTATTGAACAATTAATAGATTTTATTGAGATAAAACCTTCTAAAAAACAAATTTCTCAGGCACTTTCTTTTATACATCCTGAGCTTATTAAATGTTAATAAAGCT
>Ga0102944_1002240_pt1 | contig 11568 bp, 9 predicted proteins | sample SalPonD_shore_MG_FD_78172 | JGI IMG/M metagenome (GOLD analysis project Ga0102944, IMG submission 78172) | Salt pond soil microbial communities from South San Francisco under conditions of wetland restoration - Salt Pond MetaG... | ecosystem: Environmental > Aquatic > Marine > Intertidal zone >... | reverse complement strand
GGGACGCCTGGCCTTCCCGTCATACCCGACGCCGCGCGAGGCAGCCCTGATCGTCATTCCCCAAGTCGCGCGGAGCAGCCCTGATCGTCATTCCCGACGCCTCGCGGAGCGAGGCGAGCGGGATTCTCTCTCCCAGTGAAAAGCGATCCCGGATAGCACCTGCGGTGCTTCCGGGATGACGGGCTGTAGAGCGGTGCTTCCGGGATGACGAAAACTCGCCCGTTCGCCTTGAAATCCCCGCTCGCACGCCGCATCTCTTTTCAGGATTCCCGAAAACCGACAAGGAGCGAGCCCATGGCTGACTTCCCCCACGAGTACAAGGTCTCCGCGAAGGGCGGCCCGGACGGCACGCTGCCCGTGGAGAGCGAGGGCCTGCCCACGCTCGAGACCAGCGCGCCCCCGGCCTTCGGCGGCCCGAAAGGTCACTGGTCCCCGGAGACCATGCTCACCGGCGCCGTGGCCAACTGTCTGATCCTCACTTTCCGCGCGCTGGCCGCCAGGATGGAATGGTCCGACCTGGAAGTGAATTGCACCGGCGTGCTCGAGAAGGGCGCCGGCGGGATCAAGTTCACCAAGTTCAACATCAAGGCGAAGCTCACCATTTCCGGCGACACCGACGAGGACAAGGCGCGCCAGACGCTGGAGAACGCCAAGAAGTTTTGCCTGGTCACCGCCTCGCTGAACGCCGAGACCGAGCTCGACGCGGAGATCGTCAAGGGCTGACCCCGCTCGTCCCCTTTTCCATAGGGGGCCGCCGCGCACCGCGCCAATGCCTCTGTCGTCCCCTTTTCCAAAGGGGACCGCCGCGCGTCAGCGCGGCGAGGGGATTACCACTGTTCTCAAAATAAGCTGCGCTCACGAGTATCCTTGGGGACTCCCCAGCCCAATCGACGGGTCACCCCATGCTCTACTACGCCACCAAGCTGATCATTACCGCGGTCCTGGTCGTGCTCGTTTCCGAGGTGGCCAAGCGCAGCTCGGTGATGGGAGCGGTGCTGGCCTCCATCCCGCTGGTCTCCGTCCTGGGCATCATCTGGCTCTACGTGGATACCGGCGACAAGGCCAGGGTGGCAAACCTGGCGGGCGACATCCTCTGGCTGGTGGTCCCCTCGCTGGTGCTGTTCGCGGTGCTCCCGCCCCTGCTGAAGGCGGGCTGGAACTTCTGGCGGAGCCTCGGTGCCGGCACGGCCCTAACCGTCATGGCCTATGGGCTGGTGATCTGGCTGGTGCGCGCCTAGGGCGGATTACGGGACGGCAATAGCTTTGAACGATGAGCGGGCCCGGGAGCGAGCGCGCGAATGGGTGCGCGCGTGACTTGCCCATCAAGTCAATGGCCAGTTGGACATTGCCGACGGGGAGGTTACTGTTCAGTGAAAGGCACGCTCTCCGGACTCCACCCGAGGCATACATGAAGAAATTGAAAGACGAAAAAGCACTCGTCAAGAAGGCGATCGCCATGGGCGTCGAATATGGCGAGAAACGCGGCGCGGTCGAATTCGAGCCAACCGACTCGGCAAACGAAAAACTCGAGTACATCTACCGCCTGCTCGTCCACGACAACCTGATCACGCCAATCCCCGAGGACCAGATCTCCCAGAAGACAATCCGGCACAAACTTGCCATCTGGGCGTCGAAGCAGTAGGCAAGCACCGGCTGCCAGGCTCCGACCCCTTCAGGATCCTTGTTCCAAAGGGAGCCGCCGCGCCTTTGGCGCGGCGAGGGGATTCTAGGACGCCGGCTCGCCCTCGTCGTGGTGACTCTTCAGGTGCTCGTCGAGGAATTTCACCGTGCGCTTCCAGGCATCCCCGGCGGCCTCGGGCACGTAGTTTTCCCCGGAAGGGTTGGCGAAGGCGTGCCCGGCGCCCGGGTACTCGTGGATCTCGGCGTTGACGCCGGCCTCCTTCAGTGCGTTCTCGAAGCCTTTTACAGCCTCCACGGTGATGCCCTGGTCCTCCTCGCCGAAGAAGCCGATCAGCGGCATGGCGAGTTCCTTCAGCGCTGCCACGTCGGTGACCGGCCGGCCGTAGTACATCACCGCGGCGTCAATCTGCTTCGGGAACATGAGCGCGGTCTGCAGCGACCAGCCGCCGCCGAAGCACCAGCCGATCACGCCGATCCTTGCCGCGTGGCCCTGGCTTTCCAGGTACTCGTAGGCCTGGCGCAGGTTGTTCTCCGCGGCGTCCTCGTCGTTGAACACCTGCATCATCAGCTCGCGGGCGCCGTCCGGCGTCTCGGCGGACTGGCCGTTGTACATGTCCACCGCCAGCGCCTGGTAGCCCAGCCCCGCCAGCTTGTCGGTCATCCTGCGGATGTTGTCGTTCAGGCCCCACCACTCGTGGATCACGATGATGCCCGGAAGCGGCCCTTCTGCTTCGACGGGCCGGCTGAGATAGCCCGTCACCGTCCCGCCGTTCACCGTGGCGTAGGCCACGTCCTCGCCCTTGACGGGGACCTTCGGGCCTTCTTCCAGCATTGGGTTGGCGGCGGGCGTGTCCGAGGCGTGTTCGGCGCTCATCGCTGCAATGTATTCCTGATCATTCATCGCGTGTGCATTCGACAGGAAGCCAACGGCACACAGGGTAACGCTCAAGCAGAACCAACGCATGACAACCTCCTTTGATGGTTCCCCGGCGCATGGCGCCGGGACAGTCCTCCGTCATTCCCGGCGTGCGGCGGCAGGCGCACGGGCGGGAATCGCCTTCCATCCAGGAAACCGCCCGATGCCGGATAATCCCTTCGGGAATTCCGGCATGACGGGGCCACCCTCTCAGCCGAAGCACTCCACCGTGAAGCGGTCCCGGTCCGCCTCGCGGATCACGCGGATGTAGTCCGAACCCGGCGGACAATCAAATTCGTCCTTGCCGTGGGGCCGGCCCAGGCAGGCCACATCGATGTCGTCGGAATCGTCCAGCTTGATCACCGTGGACTCCCCCATGTCCACGTCGATGTCGCCCTCGAATACGACGGTGTCGGTGCACTCGAAGTGCTTGGTTTCGAGCAGGGTCACGCCGTCTGGCAGTTGGCTGCGCTCGGCGCTCAGCATCGAGCAGCCCGCCAGCAGCGCGAACATGAAAACGGTTGAAAGGATTCGCATGGTTTGCTCCCTGGGAAACGGGTTTGCCTGACGCCATCATATGAAATCGCGCGCGGGCTCGCAGGCGTCGGAGCAATTTCTTGATTGCGGAGGGGATGGCGAGCTGTTAGGTTTACTAAATTCTTCGTAGGCATTCCCGTCGAGGTCACCGAGCATGGACCAACTCACAGGCCCGCCAGGCGGCGGAAAACCGAGCCCGCGCCGTGCCGCGTGGGCGCTGTTGCTTGCCTGTTGCGTCGCGCACCTACACGCCCAACCCGCGCCGGACCGGCAGTGGCTGCCCGTGGTTATCGTCGGCGGCAGTTTCTCGACCACCATCGAGCTCGTCAACGACACGCGCGAGAGGCAGGCCGTGTCGCTGGTGGCCAGCGATCCGTCGGGCCAGCCCCTGGCCATCTTCCACTCGCCCGATGGCCTGTCCCCCGGGCTCGACCTCACGGTCGGCGCCGGCGGCAGCCGGTCGGTGGAAACCAGTGCCGGTGCCGGGACGCTCGCCGGCTACGTGAAGATCGAGGGCCGCAGTCGGGTGGAGGCGACCCTGTCGGCGGATGCCAGCATCGAAGGCGCCCGGGCATCCACGCTGCACCTGCAGGCCGACCCGCCCGGCCGCAAGCTGATCTTTGCCGCGAGATCCGGGCCGGAGTCATCGACGGAAGTCGCCGTGATGGCGCCGCCTGACAATCCGGGGCCGGCACGGATCCACTGGCAGGCCGTCAACGACCGTGGAAAGGTCCGTGCCAAGGCGGACATTGACCTGGCGCCAGGGCACATGGGTTTCGTCACTCTCGATGCACTGTTCCCCGGGTTGGCGCCGTTCCAGGGAACTCTTGAGATGGCGTCCGACTTTCCCGTCGTGACGCAGGCCTTTCACAAGGACGACCAGCTCACATCGGTGGCGCGCGGGCTTCCCGCCAGGCCGGACCCGGTCAGGAGCAACTCATGCGGCGACTATCCCGCCTGGGAGACCTCGGACTACGTCCTGCCTTATCCCACCGGCGTTAGCCACACCGTCAACCAGGCCAACTGCTCGGGCTTCGGTCACAGCGGTTTCTGGCGCTACAGCTACGATTTCACCATGCCCATCGGCACCACCGTGACCGCCGCCCGTGCCGGCATCGTGATATTCACCAACGAAAGCGCCGCGGACGGCAATCCCAACGGCACCAACCTGATCACTATCCGCCACGAGGACGGAACGGTCGCGCTGTACTCGCACCTGACGCAGGGCGGCGTGCTGGTCGAGCCCGGCCAGTACGTGGAAGCCGGACAGGTGATCGGGCGCAGTGGCAACACCGGCAACACCGGCGGGCTGCCGCACCTGCACTTCTCGCTGCACCCCTGCGCCTCCCTGCCGGGACTGCCGGGCAGCGTGAACTGCCCCTCCATCCCCGTCACCTTCCGCAACACGGACGCCAATCCGCACGGCCTCGGCGTACGTCGGATCTACACGGCCGAGGAATTCGAATAGGAGCGCGCTTGCGCGCGACCGGGTCCCAGGATTGAGCCCCGGCGCGCCCACCCGTATCCTGTCGGTTCTGGAATCGGTCTAAGGTGCGTTTCCCGTGACTCAGGACCGGAGTGCCCCGCGCCGCCGGGGCGATGCAGGCAACGTCAGGACGACGATCCTGGTCTGCGCGGGCCTGTTGCTCGCCGGTGCCGCCGCCCTCGTTTTGATCTTTTCCACCGAGCCCACCCCCACCCGCGAGACCCAGGTGCGCGAGACCGCCATGCTGGTGGACGTCACGCGCCCGGAGGCGGGCAGCTTCCATCCCGTCATCCAGGCCATGGGCACCGTGCGCCCCGCCCACGAGATCACCTCGAGGCCCCGGGTCGGCGGGCAGGTCACGGGCATCGGCGGGAACTTCACGCCGGGCGGTTTCGTGGCAGAGGGCGAGGTGCTGCTCACCATCGAGGACGCCGACTACCAAAATGCCCTGGCGCAACGCGAGAGCGAGCTTGCGCAAGCCGAGTCCGAGCTGGAGATGGAGCTGGGCCAGCAGGACAAGGCCAGACAGGATTATCAGTCCCTGGGACGCGAGCTCTCGCCGGATAGAAAGGCCCTGGTGCTCAGGCAACCCCAGCTCCAGGCCGCCCGGGCCGCCGTGAAGGCCGCCCGCGCCGCCGTCGAGCAGGCCAGGCTGAATCTCGAGCGCACCAAAGTCACCGCCCCCTTCGACGCCCACGTGCTCGACCGCGAGGTGAACCGGGGTTCCCAGGTGGCCGCCGGCGACGCCCTGGGGCGCCTGACCGGGCTGGACACCTACTGGGTGGAGACCACCATCCCGGTGGACAGGCTGCGCTGGCTGGATTTCGCCGACGGCGATCCGGGCCACGGCTCGCCGGTGGAAGTGCGCAACCGCACCGGCTGGCCCGAGGGCGTGCACCGGGACGGGTATCTGTACCGCCTGGTGGGCGAGCTGGAGTCCGGCACCCGCATGGCCCGGGCGCTGGTGGCGGTGGATGATCCGCTGGCGCGCAAGGGCGGCGATGCTCCGCGCCTGATGATCGGCGCCTTCGTGGAGGCCCGCATCACCGGCCGCGAAATCCCCGACGTGGTGCGCCTGGACCGTGACTACCTGCGCCGGGACGACACCGTCTGGCTGATGCGCGACGGCCGGCTCGCTATCCAGCCCGTGGACATCGTGCTGCGCGACAGCCAATACGCCTACATCCGCGACGGGCTCGCCGCCGACGACCAGGTGGTCACCACCAGCCTGGCCACGGTGAAGGCCGGCGTGGCGCTTCGCACCGGCGACGACGCCGAGACCGCCGCCCCCGGCGCCACCCGGCCATGACCGAGCGCACCCCCGGCACCGAACCGCGCGGTCCCATCGCGTGGATGGCGGAGCACCCCATCGCCGCCAACCTGCTCATGGTGCTGCTGCTCGGCGGCGGCATCTGGACCGCCCTCACCACGCAGAAGGAAGTCTTCCCGCGCTTCCAACTGGACGTGGTGGAAGTGCAGGTGGCCTACCCGGGCGCCTCGCCCGCCGAGGTGGAGCAGGGCATCCTCATGCCCGTGGAGGAAGCGGCCCGGGGCGTTTCCGGCATCAGGGAGACCACCTCCGAGGCCCGGGAAGGCTCCGGCGAGGTGCGCTTCGAGCTGGTGGCCGGCGTGGACCGCATGAAGGCGTTCCAGGACATCGACCAGGCCGTGGCCCAGATCCGCACCTTCCCGGAGGATGCCGAGGAGCCGGAGGTGCGCCTGCAGGAGCGCGAAACCGAGGTCATGCAGATCGCGCTCTACGGCGACGCCGACGTCTTCACCCTGCGCCGGCTCGCCGAGCGGCTGCGCGACCGGCTCCTGGCCCAGCCCCACATCACCCAGGTGGACATCTCCAACGCGCCGGACTACGTCACCCACGTGGAGATCCCCCAGGGCCGCCTGCGCGAGTACGGCCTCACGCTGGGCCGGGTGGCCGACGTCATCGCCGCCTCCAGCCGCGACGTGCCCGCCGGCGCCATCGAGACCAGCCGCGGCGAGATCCTGTTGCGCATGAACGAGCGCAACCAGTGGGCCGAGGAGTTCGGCGACATCGTCATCGTCAGCGCGGATACCGGCGCGCCGGTTCGCCTCGCCGACATCGCCACCATCACCGACGGCTTCGAGGAAGTGGCGTTCCACTCCCAGTTCAACCAGCAGCCGTCCGTGGATATCGCCGTCTCGCGCATTGGCGAGCAGTCGCCGCTGGAAGTCGCCGCCGACGTGCGCGAAGTGCTCGCCGGCCTCAACGCCACGCTGCCGCCGGGCGTGAACTACCGCATCGACAACAACAGCGCCCGGGACTTCTCCGACCGCCTCAACCTGCTGCTCAACAACGGCGCGCTGGCGGTGATCATCATCGTGGTGATCCTGAGCCTGTTCCTGGAGTACCGCCTGGCGTTCTGGATCATGGCGGGCATGTCCATCGCCTTCGTGGGCTCGGTGCTGTTCATGCCCGCCATCGGCATCAGCATCAACATGGTGTCCATGTTCGGCTTCCTGGTGGCGCTGGGCATCGTGGTGGACGACGCCATCGTGGTGGGGGAGAACGTCTACGAGTACCGCCAGCGGGGCATGGGCATGCTCGCCGCGGCGGTGCGGGGCGCCCGGGACATCGCCGGGCCGGTGACCTTCAGCGTGCTTACCAACATCGTCGCCTTCCTGCCGATCCTGTTCGTACCCGGGGTCACGGGCAAGTTCTGGTGGCCGCTGCCGGCGGTGGTGATCACCGTGCTGGCGCTCTCGCTCATGGAGGCGCTGTTCATCCTGCCCGCCCACCTGGGCCACGTGAGCAAACGCAGCCGCTCGCGCCTGGGCGGGTTCCTGCACTCGAAACAGCGCGCCTTCGCCGACGGCGCCAGCGATTGGATCAACACCCGCTACAACCCGTTCCTGGGGCTGTGCCTGAGGCACCGCTACGTCACGCTTACCGCCGCGGTAGTGATCCTGGCGGTGACCGGCGGCTATGCCTGGAGCGATCACATGGGCACCGTGCTCATGCCCCAGGTCTCGGCCGACGAGATCGAGGCGGGCGTGCGGCTGCCGCCGGGCACCACCCGCGACCAGGCTGCCGCCGTGGCCAACGAAGTCACCGCCGCCAGCCGGCGCATGTTCGCCGAGTACCACCTGGAGCGCGCCGCCGAGGGCATCAAGACCAACGTGCGCGGGCAGAACTTCATTGACGTGGAGATCGTCATGAAGCCGCCCGGGGAACGGGACATGACCACCGCCGAGGTGATCCAGCTGTGGCGGGATTCCATCGGCGACATCAAGGGCGTGGACCAGATCACCTTCGAGGCCGAGCGCGGCCCCGGCGGCTGGCGCAACGACATCAGCGTGGATCTTTCCCACTCGGAGATGGACACCCTGGCCCGCGCCAGCCAGGCGCTCTTCGACCGGCTCAAGGAGTTCTCCAACACCCGGGACGTGAACGACAGCTACGAGGCGGGCAAGCCCCAGCTCAACTTCGAGCTCCTGCCCGAGGGCCGCGCCCTGGGCCTCACCCCGGAGGACGTGGGCCGGCAAGTGAGAAACGCTTTCTACGGCGCCATCGCGCTGAGATACCTGCGCGGCACCAACGAGGTGGAAGTGCGGGTGAAGTTCCCCGAGAAAGAGCGCGAGCACATGCGCTATCTCGACGACTTCGTGGTGCGCACCGCCGACGGGGTGGAAGTGCCGCTCATGGACGTGGCGAAAGTGACCCCGGGAGAGGGCTACTCGTCCATAGACCGGCGCGACGGGCGCCGGGTGATCACCGTGAGCACCGACGTGGAGCCCAAGAGCGCGGCGGGCCGGGTGCGCGAGGTCATCCGCACGCAGATCCTGCCGCAACTGCGCGCCGACTTTCCCGGCCTCACCTGGAGCTTCCAGGGCAGCCAGGCGGAAATGCGCGAGTCCACCAGCGAGCTCTGGGGCGGCTTCGCCCTGGCCCTGGGCGTGATCTACGCGCTGCTCGCCATCGCCTTCGGCAGCTACCTCCAGCCGCTGATCGTGATGATGGCCATTCCCTTCGGCATCGTGGGCGCCGTGCTGGGCCACATCCTGCTGGGGTATGACCTCTCACTGGTGAGCATGATGGGCGTGGTGGCCGTCTCCGGCGTGGTGGTGAACGGCGCCCTGATCATGGTGCATTACGCCAACAAAAACCGGGAGGAGCTATCGGCCGAGGAGGCCATCCACAAGGCCGGCCTGCGCCGTTTCCGGCCCATCGTCCTCACCACGCTGACCACCTTCGGCGGCTTGACCCCCATCATCCTGGAAACCTCGCCGCAGGCCTACTACCTCATTCCCATGGCCATATCACTCGGCTTCGGCATCATCTTCGCCACCGCCATCACCCTGGTGGTGGTGCCGTGCCTCTACCTGGTCCTCGAAGACCTAAGGGGCGCAACCGCCAGCCCGTAGGAGCGCGCTTGCGCGCGACCCCCGCGCCGGCCACACAACCCCCGTAGGAGCGCGCTTGCGCGCGACCCCCGCGCCGGCCACACAACCCCCGTAGGAGCGCGCTTGCGCGCGACCCCCGCGCTGGCCACGCCACCCCGCCAATGATCGCCATCCCGGAAGCGCGAGCGTCGGCCACCACAAATCGTCATCCCGGAAGCGCGAGCGGCAGCGAGCGCTATCCGGGATCGCCATCCCCCGACGAGCCAGCCCGGGTCCTGGCGCCCTCAGGGAGACTGGAAAGCCCCGCGATCGCGGGGCTTTCCAAGGATGTCACCGATGTGGGCCGGCTCTCGCGCGTCCGGGATCACGAACATTCCAGCACGCCCCGTATCCGGGTGGCCTCGGCTTTCAGGGGGCCAGCGGCGTCCGGGTCGAGCGAGCCGTTGTTCACGTTGTGGTCGATCGAGCGAATGAATTGATCCATGTGATCGCAGGCATCGATGAGGTCGTCTTCCTCGAGGCTGCCGAGGATGATCACGATGTTCTGGCGCATGGCGTTGGCCTGGCCCACGTGCAGGCCGCCGTTGCCGGCCAGGGCTTCCAGTTCCAGGTCGATCCCAGCCAGCCGGTCCTCGGGCGGGGGTACCAGCGGTGGAAGGTCGGGGGCGCCGTCGCAGGGGAAGTGCGGACCGCAACATTCAACGGGCCGGCAGAAGAAGCCTTCGCAACCCTCCGGGAGGGTTCTTTGCACGACGACGCTGCTTGGCGCCTGGCAGAACGTAATATCGAGAACCTGCCTCTCGCCGCCCGCGGGATCGTCACCGGCGTATAGCGAATTCGTGCGATGCATGCCGCGGGGGAAGTAGTAGATTTCCCCATGCCCCCCCGTCGATCTGACATAGATGGAGTGCGCGCCCAGGGCGCCAGCCAGGTCCGAGGCAACGGTGATCGAGCTCGCGGGGCCGACGGAGGCCCAGCCGTTCTCACTGCGGCCCGAGGCGTCGGGTCCGAAGGATTTGCAGGTGGCGTTCTCGCCGAAGAGATTCTGACATTTTGCATTGCCCGCGCAGGGGATCGGGCCCGGCACGTTTTCGGCAAGGTCCGGATCAACGTCGTCAAGGTTGTTGGGCGAGGCAAGCGTTGATCCGTCTATGGTGCAGTAATAACGCGGCTCGCCGGAGGGTTTGATCACGCCCACGGGAACCGTCGGCACGTTCGACAGGGCAAAGGAATCCGCCGCCTGACATCTCGCCTCCGGTGTCGACAACGGCGGATCGCGCGGGTCGGGGCGGTGGGGCGTCGAAAGCACGTAATAGCAGCTGTTGGGTATTCGCGGAAGTGTGTTAATCGCGAAGGCGTTCTGACAGGCAAACGCCCCCAGTAACATCAGGCCAGGAAAGATCGTGGTACGCATGACGGGCTCCGGTGGTGGTCTTGCAGGGTGCCGGTCTACGCCGGCCTGTTCGCACCGGAGTCTAGACCTCCACCCGGGCCCTTACCTGACGGTTACATGATTTTTTTATGACGGCGGCAGGCAGCAGCCACCACCGATTGCCATCCCGGAAGCGCGAGCGGTAGCCACCACCACTTGTCATCCCGGAAGCGCGAGCGGCAGCCACCACCACTTGTCATCCCGGAAGCGCGAGCGGTAGCGAGCGCTATCCGGGATCGCCATCCTCCGACGAACCCCCGCGACGCGGGACAAGGCCTTAAACGCAAATTGCCATGCCGGTAGGCTACCGCTCGGCGACTTCCTCCAGGTGCGCATATACCGCCCGCACGTCGTCGTCCTCACTCAAAAACCGGCTCAAATCCTTCCAGGGCATCCTGTCCCCGTCCACGCTCGACCCGTTCGGCCGGGTGCCGGTGCGAATGAAATGAACGAACTCCTCTTTCTCCCACGCCGCAGGGACGAACGTGAGCCCCGGCGCGCCGAACGCCGCGTCGCCCTGTAGGCGTTTGCCGTGGCAAAGCTCGCAGGTGAGCGAGGCCAGATAGGCGCCGTACCCCGCCGTGGGACCGGGCGGCGGCGCCGTCACCGGCTCGGTAATCGGCGGCCGGGCCTCGAAGACGTCGGCCAGGTTGACCATCGCCGCGCCCAGGACATTGAGCCGGTTGGTCGGCGTTTTCCCGCCCTGCGGCGGGAGCGACCGGAGCCAGGCCACGATGGCCTTGGCGTCGTCGTCGCTCAGGTTATGCAGCAGACTCGCCGGCATGATCATCAGCGACCGGCCATTGCGGTGGATCCCTTCCCGAATGGCGCGGATGATCTCCCCGTCGGACCAGTCCCCCAGCTGCACCGGCGTCAGGTTGGGCGCGTACAGCGTGCCGATCGGGGGCGCGCCCTCGCCCAGGAAGTCGTGCCCCGTCAGGGGCTTGCCGGGTCCTGCCGAGTGGCACCCGGAACAGTAAGGCTCGAACCGCGCGCCGCGAGCTACCTGCTCCGGCGTGCCCGCGACGGTTACCTGGGATACGGGATTGTCGTAGGTGCGATTCAGCTTCCAGTAGCCAATCAGAACCGCCCCAAGAATTACCGTCGTCACAACCGCGAGAAGGACTGATACACCCACGCCGGGCCACCGGAAAATCCGACGGCTTAAGCGCCGCG
>Ga0102944_1002239_pt1 | contig 11570 bp, 10 predicted proteins | sample SalPonD_shore_MG_FD_78172 | JGI IMG/M metagenome (GOLD analysis project Ga0102944, IMG submission 78172) | Salt pond soil microbial communities from South San Francisco under conditions of wetland restoration - Salt Pond MetaG... | ecosystem: Environmental > Aquatic > Marine > Intertidal zone >... | reverse complement strand
GGCCCTCTGCGACACCCTGGAACTGGCCGGCCACGAGTCCGTGGCGGTGGCCAACGGCGCCGCGGCCCTGGAGGCCCTGGACGGCGATCAGTTCGACCTGGTGGTCAGCGACGTCCATATGGAGGGCATGGACGGCTACACCCTGCTGCAGCGGGTGAAGGCCTTCGACCCGGAGCTGCCCGTGCTGCTGATGACGGCCTACGGCACCATCGAAAAGGCGGTGGCGGCGATGCGCGAGGGGGCGGTGGACTACCTGGCCAAGCCTTTCGAGCCGCAGGAGCTGGTCAAGGCCGTCGCCCGTTACGCCCGGCGCGCCCCCACCGGCGGCGGCGAGTTCGTGGCGGAGTCCGCCCGGGGACAGGAACTCATGGCCCTGGCCGGGCGGGTGGCCGCGACCGACGCCACCGTGATGATTACCGGCGAGAGCGGCACGGGCAAGGAGGTGCTCGCCCGCGCCATCCACGCCCGCTCGGCCCGCTCCGACGGGCCCTTCGTGGCCATCAACTGCGCCGCCATCCCCGAGAGCATGCTGGAGGCGACCCTTTTCGGGTACGAGAAGGGCGCCTTCACCGGCGCCCACAAGCGGACCCCCGGCAAGTTCGAACAGGCCCAGGGCGGCACGTTGCTCCTGGACGAGATCTCGGAGATGGACCTGGACCTGCAGGCCAAGCTGCTGCGGGTGCTACAGGAGCGCGAGGTGGAGCCCCTGGGCGGCGGCCGCACGGTGGAACTGGACGTGCGCGTGCTCGCCACCTCCAACCGTGAGATGCGCGAGGAGGTGGCGGCGGACCGTTTCCGCGAGGACCTCTACTACCGGCTCAACGTCTTCCCGCTGCACATCCCGCCGCTGCGCGAGCGGCCCGAGGATATCGCCCCCCTGGCCGAGCGGCTGCTGGCCCGGACCGCCACCGGTTCGGGGCGCCCGGTGCCGGCGCTGTCCGCGGAGGCGGCCGAGCGGCTGCGCGCCCACGACTGGCCGGGCAACGTCCGGGAGCTGGACAACGTCATGCAGCGGGCCCTGATCCTGCAGCCGGGCGACACCGTCGGTCCCGAGGACCTGCATTTCGAGGTGGCCGTGCCGGAGGCCCGGCCGCGCCCCGGGCCGGCCCGGGCGGAGGAGGATTCCGGGCTGGGGGAGACGGTGAGGCGCCACGAGTACGAGCGCATCCGCGAGGCCCTGAAGCGGGGCAGCCGCAAGGATGCGGCCGAGGAACTCGGCATCAGTCCGCGCACCCTGCGCTACAAGCTGGCGCGGATGCGGGAGGACGGTTTCGACGTTCCGGAACGAGTTGGCGCGCAATCTGCATAACCCGTCGTCAGGACGGTATGAGTGACGTTTTTCCGAGAGGCGAGCGATGAACACCATCGACACGAATCAACTGCTTACGCAACTGCGCACCGCGGCGGCCCAGGCCCAGGGCCAGCAGACCGAGGCCGCGGCGCCGGCCGCCAAGGGCCAGGACGTCAGCTTTTCGTCGCTGATGGAGCAGTCGCTGGACAAGGTCAACGAGCTGCAACAGACCTCGGGCGACCTCAAGACGGCGTTCCAGAAGGGCGACCCGAACGTCTCCCTGCCGGAGGTGGCGCTGGCCGGCCAGAAGGCGGGGATCGCCTTCCAGACCACCCTGCACGTGCGTAACAAGGTGGTCGAGGCCTACAAAGAGATCATGCGCATGCAGGTCTAGTGGCGGTCCCTTCCGACACCCATAATGTGAACAAGAGCGGGTAAGGCGAGATGCAGATGGTCAAATCCGAAAACCTGACGGCACCCCTGGAGGGCTTCAATCACCTGCCCCTGGTCCGCCAGCTGGCGTTGATGATCGGCCTGGCGGCCAGCATCGCCCTGGTGGTGGTGGCGGTGATGTGGACCCAGGAGGAGGGCGGCAAGAGCGTCCTCTACTCCGGACTCGCCCCCGAGGACGCCTCGCAGGTGGTCCAGAGCCTGCAGCAGCAGGGCGTCGACTACAAGGTGAACGATGCCACCGGGGCCATCATGGTGCCGTCGGACAAGGTCCACGAGGTCCGGCTGCAGCTCGCCGGCGACGGCCTGCCCAAGGGCGGCGGTGTCGGCTTCGACCTCCTGCAGAAGGAGCAGGAGTTCGGCGCCAGCCAGTTCATCCAGAACAAGCGCTACCAGCATGCCCTGGAGACGGAGCTGGCCCGTTCCGTGACCTCCGTCGGCCATATCAAGAGCGCGCGGGTCCACCTCGCCCTGCCCGAACAGTCGGCCTTCATCCGCAAGCGCCGCGACCCCACCGCCTCCGTGGTGGTCGACCTCTATCCCGGCCGCCGTCTGGAGGCCGGCCAGGTCGATTCCATCACCCACCTGGTGGCCTCCAGCATCCCGGAGATGAGCCCGGGCAAGGTCACGGTCGTGGACCAGCGCGGCCGCCTGCTCACCGGCCAGAACGGTGACGGGAACGCGGCCCGCAACGAGCAGCAGTTCGATTACGTCAACAAGGTCGAACAGCGCTACGCCGACCGTATCGAGAACATCCTGACGCCGATCGTCGGCTACGAGGGGGTGCGGGCGCAGGTAACCGCGGCGGTCGACTTCTCGGTCACCGAGCGCACCCAGGAGACCTACAACCCCGACATGCCGGCGCCGCGCAGCAAGCAGACCATGGAGGAGGTGACCGCCAACGGCGGTCCCGGCGGGGTGCCCGGCGCGCTCGCCAACCAGCCGCCGGCGGAAGGCCAGGTGCCGGAGCAGGTGAATCAGGGCAACCAGGGCAACGCCGGTCAGGGCCAGCAGGGCGAGGGCAGCGCCTTTACCTTCGCCGGCAGCCAGAACGGCGAGAACGGCGAGACCGTCGACAGCCGGCGCGAGACCACCGTCAACTACGAGTTGGACCGGACCATCAGCCACACGGAATCGGCGCCCGGCCGGCTCCAGCGGCTCTCGGTCGCCGTGGTCGTCGACGACCGCAAGGTGACCAACGAGGACGGCGAACTCGTGCGCGAGCCGTGGCCGGAGGGAGAGATCGAGCGGATCACGGGCCTGGTCAAGGAGGCGGTCGGCTACAACCCGCGCCGCGGCGACACCGTGAATGTCATCAACGCCTCGTTCCAGGAGCAGGAGGAGGTCGCCCCGGTCCCCGAGCCGCCCCTTTGGGAGCGGGCCTGGGTCTGGGACGTGGCGAAGAAGGTCGGTGCTGGCATAATCGTACTGCTCCTCATCCTCGGCGTGCTGCGCCCGCTGCTGCGGAGCCTGGCCGCCGTGAAGCCGGCGGCCGGGGTGGCGGCCGGTCCGACGGAGGAGGAAGGGGAACAGCTGGGCGAGGACCAGCTCTCGCTGAGTGGCGGCGGGGGCGGTTCGGCCCGGCTGCCGAAACCGGAACAGCAGTACGAGGAAGACCTGAACGTGGCCCGCCAGCTGGCCCAAGAGGACCCCAAGCGGGTGGCTCAGGTCGTCCGGACGTGGCTGACCAGCGAGTGACGAGCGCCGAACCATGGCTGAAATGAGCAAGAGCCTGAATAGCTCGGAGAAGGCGGCCATCCTCCTGATGGCCCTGGGCGAGGATGTCGCCACCGAGATCATGCGCCACCTCGGCCCGAAGGAGGTTCAGCTTCTCGGCGAGGCGATGGCGCAGACGCGCAACGTCTCCCGGGAGCAGATGGGCGAGGTGCTGAGCGCCTTCCACGATACCGCGGGGACGCAGACGGCCCTCGGCGTCGGATCCGAGGAGTACCTGCGCAACATCATGGTCAATTCCCTCGGCGAGGAGAAGGCCGGACAGCTCATCGACCGCATCCTCCTGGGCAGCTCCTCCAAGGGCCTGGAAGCCCTCAAGTGGATGGACCCGCGGGCGATCGCGGAGATCATCCGCATGGAGCACCCGCAGATCGTGGCCATCGTCCTGTCCTACCTGGACTCGGACCAGGCGGCGGAGGTGCTGGCGGCGCTGCCCGACAACATCCGCCCCGACATCCTGATGCGGATCGCGAGCCTTGACGGCATTCCGCCGAACGCCCTTCAGGAACTGGACGACATCCTGGACCGGCAGTTCGCCGGCTCCACGGGCCAGCTCAAGTCCTCGAGCGTGGGCGGGACCAAGACAGCGGCCAACATCCTCAACTTCATGGACAGCACCGTCGAGGCGCCGCTCATGGAGAAGGTCAAGGAGAGCGACGGCGATCTGGGCCAGCAGATCGAGGACCTCATGTTCGTCTTCGACAACCTGGCCGACGTCGACGACCGCAGCATCCAGGCCCTGCTTCGGGAGATCTCCTCCGACACCCTCATCACCGCCCTGAAAGGCTCCGACGATGCGGTCAAGGACAAGGTCTTCAAGAACATGTCGAAGCGGGCCGGCGAGATGCTCAAGGACGACCTGGAGGCGCGCGGCCCGGTGCGCCTGAGTGAGGTGGAGGAGGCCCAGAAGGAGATCCTGGCGGTGGCCCGCCGGATGGCCGAGGCCGGCGACATCTCCCTGGGGGCGGGCGGTGATGAGTACGTCTAAGCTCATCCGCGACGGCGAGCTCAGTGCCTACGAGCGCTGGGAACTGCCCCACGTCGACGACCCCCAGAAGCAGGCTCAGGAGAAGGCCAAGGCCCGGGAAGAGGAGGTCGAGGCGCAGGCCCTGACCGCCGAGCAGATCGAGGAGATCCAGAAGGAGGCGTACGCCGAGGCGTATGCCAGCGGCTACGAGAAGGGCCGCGAGGAGGGCTACGCCGAATGGCAGCGGGAGACCCAGGCCGCGGTCCAGCGCCTCGACCAGGTCTTTCGCAGCCTGGCGCGGCCGCTGGAGGACGTGGACGCGGCCGTGGAACAGGAACTGACGGAGCTGGCCATCGCCATCGGCCGTCAGTTGATCCGGCGCGAGCTCAGGGCCAATCCCGAAGAGATCGTCGGCGTCGTCCGCGAGGCCCTGGATGCCCTGCCTTCGGCCGCCCAGGGGATCCGGGTCTTCCTCCATCCGGACGACGCCGCCCTGGTGCGGGAGGCGCTGCCGGTGGAGGAGGGCGGGGAGGCCCATTGGCGGATCGTCGAGGAACCGACGCTCAGTCGCGGCGGCTGCCGGGTGGAATCGGACAATTCCGGAATCGACGCCACGGTGGAAAAGCGGCTCAATGCCGTGGTCGCGGAACTGTTGGGCGGGGAGCGCAAGAGTGACCGAGACGACGACTCCGTCGAAGAGTGAGGCCGAGACGCCCGAGAGCGACCGGGCCCGGCGTTGGCGCGACGGCCTGCATGGTCGGCGCCAGGCGATCGCCGAGCCCCTGCCGTTGAAGGTACAGGGCCGGGTCCGGCGGATGGTGGGGCTCACCCTGGAAGCGGTGGGGATCCAGGCCAACGTCGGCGCCCGCTGCCTGGTGCAGAGCCAGGGCGGCGGCACCACCGAGGCCGAGGTGGTCGGCTTCTCCGACGATGCGGTCTTTCTGATGCCGACGGGTGATATCCGCGGCATCGGGCCGGATGCCCGGGTGGTCCCCACGGAGCGGGTCTATGAGGCGCCGGTGGGCGAGGGCCTGCTGGGCCGGGTCCTCGACGGCGGCGGCAACGCCCTCGACGGCCGCGGCGCCCTGGAGGTGAGCGACCGCATGCCGCTGACCGGCCGGGTCATCAATCCCATGGCCCGCCAGCCCATCCGCGACCCCCTTGACGTCGGGGTGCGCGCCATCAACGCCCTGCTCACCGTCGGCCGCGGCCAGCGCATGGGCCTGTTCGCCGGTTCCGGGGTCGGCAAGAGCGTGCTGCTCGGCATGATGACCCGTTTCACCACCGCCGACGTCATCGTGGTAGGGCTCATCGGCGAGCGCGGCCGCGAGGTCAAGGAATTCATCGAGAACATCCTCGGCGACGAGGGCATGGCCCGGGCCATCGTGGTCGCCGCGCCGGCCGACACCACGCCCGTGATGCGCCTGCACGGCGCCTCGCTGGCGACCAGCATCGCCGAATATTTCCGCGACCAGGGGAAGAATGTCCTGCTGCTGATGGACTCGCTGACCCGCTATGCCCAGGCCCAGCGGGAACTGGCCCTGGCCATCGGCGAGCCGCCGGCCACCAAGGGCTATCCGCCGTCGGTGTTCGCCAAGATCCCGCAACTGGTGGAACGGGCCGGCAACGGTGACGTCGGCGGCGGTTCCATCACCGGCTTCTACACGGTGCTGACCGAGGGCGACGACCAGCAGGATCCCATCGCCGATTCGGCGCGGGCGATCCTCGACGGCCACGTCGTGCTGGCACGGCGGTTGGCGGAATCGGGCCACTACCCGGCCATCGACATCGAGGCCTCCATCAGCCGGGCCATGACCGAGATCACCGACGACGAGCACCAGGAGCGGGCGCGGCGCTTCAAGGGGCTGTATTCCACCTATGAGCAGAACCGCGACCTCATCAGCGTCGGCGCCTATTCGCGCGGCAGCGATCCCCGGATCGACGAGGCCATCGATATGCAGCCGCGGCTGATGGAGTTCCTGCGCCAGGGGATGGATCAGCCGGTGGACCTGGAATCGAGCCTGCATGACCTCCAGGCTCTATTGGAGACGGCGGGCCAGGGCGGACAGGTGATGGCCGCCCAGCGATGACGGCGACTGCTGACAGTCGGGGCGGCGGATGACGCGGTCCGAACGCATGAAATCGGTGCGGCGGTACACCGCCTCGCGGGAGGACGAGGCCGCGCGCGCCTTCGAGGAGGCCAATCAGGCCTACCGGCAGCAACAACAGCAGCTCAATGAACTGCGGCGCTACCGCGAGGAGTACCGGACGCAGATGACGGACATGGGCGCCGGCGGTATCAGCGCCAGCCGCTTCAATCAGTTCCGCGGCTTCCTGGCCAAGCTGGACCAGGCCATCAAGCAGCAGGAGCAGGCGGTGGCCCAGGTGGGGCAGGAGTGCGAGCGGCGCCGCAAGGCCTGGCTGGAGGCGCGCGCCAAGACCCAGATCATGGACAAGGTGGTCAGCCGCTATCAGGACGAGGAGGCCCGGCTGGAAGAGCGGGCCGAACAGAAGGCGGTGGATGAGATGGCGCAGTACCACGGCCGGAACGGGCCGGGGCGGGGCGGCCGGCGGTAAAAGTTGGCAAACAAATTGCTTGAAACTACAAGAAGGCGGTAGCGGAGGACATCCACGATGATTCAAGCGAAGACTGGCGCGGCGGACCTGGGGGTTGTGGCGCCGCAAGAGCAGCCCAAGCGGGCCGGTGACACCGGCGGCAACCAGGGCGGGGACGACCGTTTCGCGCAGACGCTGCAGAGCAAGCGCCGCGAGATGGAAGGCGGCCAGGGTTCCGACCGGAAGGCCGGTCAGCAGGCCAATGCCGGCGACGGCGCCAAAGAGAGCACCCGGGCCGACAAGGCGCGCGCCGACGACGGCAAGGCCGCGGACAAGGGCGAAAAGGCCGAGGAGAAGGCAGCCGAAAGGTCCGAGAAGACCGCGGAAAAACAAGCGGATAAGGCCGGGAACGGGCGGGACGCCGAGCGCGGCACGGGCGAGCGGGATGGCCGCAAGGGCGAGGCGGAAAAGGAGCAGGCCGCAGACAAACCGCGCCTGGAACTGCCTTCCGATGGCAAAAAGACGGCGGCCGATGCCGAGGGGACCGACGGGGACCGGGCGCAGCGGGCGACCGACGAGGCCCGGCGGGAATTGGCGGCGGCGGATGCCAAAGCGGAGGATGCGGAACGCGCCACCGACGAGGACGGCAAGGAGTTGCCGGAGGAGGAACAGGTGGTTGCCGGCCTGGTGGTCTCCCAGGCGGCGAAGGAGGGGGCGCGCAAGGCCCAGCAGGGCGAGGTGGACGGCCCGGCGGGCCGCGAGTCCGTGCGCCCGCGGGTGCTGGAGGCGGTGGCCGACACCAGCCGTGGCAACGGCCGTCCCGGAGAGCGGGGTTCCGGCAGTGAGGCCGACCGCCGGTTCTTCCAGGGCCTGCAGGAGCGGCTGGGGGAGCAACGGGCCATGCAGGACGGCGAATCGCTGGTGAAGAACGCCTCCAAGCAGGAGAGCGAACGGAGCCTGCAGGGTTTCCTCCGCACCCTGCAACAGGCCAATGCCCGCGACGCCGGCGCCAGCCAAGGCACGCAGACCCAGGCCGGGGCGGTGAGCCCGACGGCGACGCCGACCGGCCAGAACGCGCCGACGGCACCGCCCACCCTGAATCTGCAGACGCCGGTCAACCAGCAGGGCTGGGACCGGGCGCTGGGCGAGCGCGTGGCGTGGATGGCCAAGGACGGGATGCAGGAGGCGCGCATCCAGCTCCATCCCCGGAACATGGGGCCCATCGAGGTGCGGTTGTCGGTCAACCAGGACCAGGCCTCCGTCCACTTCACGGCGCAGCACGGGATGACCCGGGACGCCATCGAACAGGCCATGCCGCGGCTGCGGGAGATGCTGGCCGAGCAGGGGTTGAACCTGGCCGACTCCGAGGTCGCCGACCAGGGGCCGCAGGGCCGGGAGCAGACCGGTGAAGGTCTGGCCGGCGGTACCGGTGGCGACGGCGATCCCGACGGCCTTGCCGCCCGGGACGGGGAAACCGACGGCGATGCGGAGGAGGGTCTGGCCGGGGAGGCGGTGATCGCCCCCAGCGGTCTCGACTACTACGCCTGACCCGGCGACCGGCCGCGGCCGCTGGTCGCGGCCGGTGAGCGGTGACATAATGCGGGCTGGAATCGGTCCACGACAGGTATCGCTGGCCCTCCCATGTACAACGCCGACGGCACCGTCACCCACGATACGCTGGTCTCACGGCACGCCGGCCTGGTCAAACGGCTGGCCTACCATTTGGCGGCGCGCCTGCCCGCCAGCGTCGCCGTGGACGACCTCATCCAGGCCGGCATGATCGGCCTGCTGGACGCCGCCCATCAGTACGATGAGCGCCAGGGCGCCAGCTCCGAGACCTACGCCAGCATCCGTATCCGCGGGGCCATGCTGGACGAGTTGCGCCGCAACGACTGGGCCCCCAAGTCGGTCCATCGCAAGTCCCGGGAGCTGGCCGAGGCCGTGCAGCGGGTCGAGGCGGCCACCGGCCGCGAGGCGGCGGACGAAGAGGTGGCCGCCGAGATGGGCGTGGAGCTCGACGACTACTACCGTATCCTCCGCGACGCCAACACCAGCCGGGTCCTGAGTTTCGACGACCTGGGGCTGGACGATTACGGCCTCGGCGATCCCGGCGGTGCGGAAGCGACCCCGCACCAGCACGTCGAGGACGACGCCTTCCGCAGCAATCTCGCCGGCGCCATCCAGGAGCTCCCCGAGCGGGAGCGGCTCATCCTCGCCCTCTACTACGACGAGGAGCTCAACCTCAAGGTGATTGGCGCGGTCCTGCGGGTGAGCGAATCGCGCGTCAGCCAGCTCCTCAGCCGGGCCCACGTCCGCCTGCGCGGCCAACTGCAGGACTGGACCGGGGGCTGATTCTCCACCCTTCCTGCGGGACCCGGGCGGCGGCGTACCGCGCCGGCCGGCGCCCCTGCTGTGATACACTGCCGGGCAGTGCATGGAGGGCCTGCGGGACCGTATCGATGCCTTGGAGCGGTTGGATGCCGATGTTCGCCAGAAAGACACCCATGTGGGTGTTCGAAGAGAACTATCGCCTGTTGGCGCAGCTCCTGCCGGACTGGCGGAACGGGGCATGCTATCGGCTGCCGGCCGAACACGGCGGCTCCGAGGTGGAGTTCCGGGTCCTGGAGCGCCACCGTTATACCGCCATCGTTGAGCTGCAGCGGCTGTTCGGGCGCGAGCCCGGCGCCGCGCTGGTCCCGGACCTGTCGATGCAGGTCCGCGCCTACGACGATGCGGCGGTCGCCGAGGTCCTCACCTACCAGGACTGTACGCGGATCCCCCCGCGCTACGCCGTCGGCGAGGGGGTGCAGTACCAACGCGACGAGAAGCGCCAGGTCAACGCCCTGCTGTACGAGTTGCTGCGCTACTGCGCCCGCCGCCGGCCCCAGGTCGTCGGCAACCCCGGCTACAGCCCCGTCTGATCGCCGCGCCCCGTCGGCGCGTCTGCCTCCCTCTCCGGTTTGTCCTCGGGCGCCCCGCCCTCGCGGGCCAGTCGCGGTGCGTGCAGCCGATGGACCGTTCCCAGCGCCAGGGCGGTCATGCCGAAGACCAGCACGGTCGTGGGGGCGCCGACCCGGTCGGCGATCGTGCCGGCGAGGAGGTTGCCGATGGAATTGGCCCCGATGAACAGGACGGAGAACAGCGACATCACCCGGCCGCGCAGGGTGTCGGCCACCAGCATCTGCAACAGGGTATTGGTCGACGCGATGAGGGTGGTGAGCGCGAAGCCCACCACCGCCAGCAGGGCCATCGCCAACGGCAGGTAATCGGTGGCGGCGAACCCGGCCATGGCCACGCCGGCGGTGATGACCGCCCCGCCGATCTGGCGGTCGAGCTGCTGCCGGCCCGAGAGATAGGCCAGCCGCAAAGCCGCCACCAGTGCCCCCAGACCCGCCGAGCCCAGCAGCATCCCCAGCAGGGTCGGCCCGCCCCCGAACACGGTCTTGGAGAAGACCGGCATCAGGACGCTGTAGCCCGTGGAAAGCAGGCTGACCGAGGCGAGCAGCAGCAGCGCCGCCCGGATCCGGGGATGCCCGGCGGCGTAGCGCAGTCCCTCCGCCAGGGCCCCCGGCCGCCGGCCCGGCCGCTCCGTGCCGGAGGCGGGCATGCGGATGCGCCACAGTCCGATCAGCATGAGCAGGAAGGTCCCGGCGTTGATGGCGAAGACCACCCCCTCGCCGGAGGCGGCCACCAGCCAGCCGGCAATGGCGGGGCCGGCCGAGCGGGCCAGATTGAACAGGCTGGAGTTCAGGGCGATGGCGTTGGCGAGCTGCCCGCGCGGGACGATCTCGGCGAGGAAGGAGTGGCGGGTCGGCATCTCGAAGGCGTGGACCACGCCGAGCAGGAAGGCGAGGGCGATGATATGCCAGACCTCCACCCAGCCGGTCAGGGTCAGCACCGCCAGGGTCACGGCCTGCAGCAGGGCCACGGTCTGGGCCGCGACCATCAGGGCCTTGCGGGGATAGCGGTCGGCCACGACCCCGCCGGCCAGGCCGAAGACCAGCACCGGCATCAGCCCGACGAAGGCGACGAAGCCGAGCAGGAAGCTGGACTCGGTGAGCCGGTAGACCAGCCAGGCCTGGGCGACGTTCTGCATCCACGTCCCGGTGATGGAAACCATCTGGCCGAGGAAGTAGATGCGAAAGTCCCGCAATCGCAGGGATTCGAAGAGGCGTTCCAGCATCCGGGTTCGTCACTTGGGCGGCGCGCCATTATCGCAGGCGCGGCCGGTCTGCGCCTAACGCGGCGTGAATGGCGCCGGCCCGATGGCCCACGACGGAAGGCGGCGGACCGGTGGATGATTGACATAAATTAAAACCATTCTTATATTTGATTCAAACGCTCGGGTTCCGGCCGTGAAGGCCCACCGTTCGCGGTCGCCGGGCGGAGCGATTCAACCCTGCAAGCCCCTCCTTTGGGCCGGTCCTCCACCGGCCTTTTCTTTGTGGGGCGGGCGCCGCGGCCGGCGCCGTGGTCTGCCATACTCTGTCTAAATCCGTCGGTGCGGGACGCCAAACGCGATGAACCTCTCCTTCGGGATCCTGCCGGTCGGCATCCACTGGCTCGCCTCCG
>Ga0102944_1002238_pt1 | contig 11575 bp, 20 predicted proteins | sample SalPonD_shore_MG_FD_78172 | JGI IMG/M metagenome (GOLD analysis project Ga0102944, IMG submission 78172) | Salt pond soil microbial communities from South San Francisco under conditions of wetland restoration - Salt Pond MetaG... | ecosystem: Environmental > Aquatic > Marine > Intertidal zone >... | reverse complement strand
TAATGAAGACTGGAAACATATACAGGAGAACATTGTTTCCTTTTTTGGAATAAAAGAAGAATCCTTTTCACAATTACTTAATAAGAGGCATGAAAACTAAATGTTTAGAAGTTTTGGAGATAATAGAAGTCCTTCTCCCTATAATAACAAAAGCTTTTATGAATGTCCCTATTGTGGTATTCTACTCGATTATAGATATAATGAACAATCGGGAAAATATCTTTATTATTGTCCGAATTGCAGGGATTGGTATGCTGATTATGAAATAGAACCTGATGAAGTTGATTCAGAATATTTTGGAGGGCAAGATCTATGAACTCACTTAGTAAGCTATGTTATTCCTATGTGCTTCTATGCATCTTTATAGAGATGGGGATGATCTTTACTATCATTACTCTAAAATCAATATTTTTAATTATTTTAATTTGTAGTTCATTAGATTCTTTTTTATTTTATTCATATTTGCATTTTAATAAAAAAAGAGAAGGGGTTATCTGATGGCTATCTTTCCTGACGATGTGACTCTTCCTGAAGTAGTTTCAAAATTGCATCTTGAATCAAAAAAGGTAATTACTTCTTTAGAAAGGGAAAACCAATTACTAAAAAGGGAATTGGAAAAGAGCAAGAAAAGAATTAAGAAGTTGGAAGAGGGATTAGCATCTAAAAACAATCAAATAGATCCTTCTAAGAGACTCATAGAGGAATTTATTTCAGAGATTTCTTCTATTTTAAATCTTGATTTCAATTTATCAGAAAATAATCTCATTCAAAAACTAAAAACGAAAATAGATAATCAAAATGAAATAATAGAAGAATTAAAACAAAAACTTCATCAAGAAAGTGAAAATACAATACAATTTCAATCAAATTCAGAGCTATTTCAAGAAGACATCATAATCAGTAAAATAAAGCAAGTATATCAATTAGTTCCCTATAAAGAAGACCATATTTGGGACATTATATCTATTCTAATTACATATCAAGAGCTTACTCTTGATAAGATAACACTTTATACTAAAATAAAAAAGTCAAGCACTTCTGCTATTTTAGGTAAAAGGATCAACCTTAATCTAATTACAAAAAGGAGAAGAGGGAGAAAGGTTCTCTATTCTCTCAATATTAGTTATATAAAAGGTCTTATTAAACATCAAAAAAAGAAAGGAGAAATACAAACTCTAAAAAAAGAAATAAAAAATAAAACAAAATAAACTAAAAAGAGTGATGAAAATGACTTTAACCGAAGAACAAAAAAGAAAAGCAAAAATAGATCTTCTAAACGATAAGGCAAAAGAATTACTTGGTCATTTGGACAAATTAACATCAAATGACTTGGCTTTCCAAGATTGGAATATTAATTTAGATAAATGGAAACTTTATGCACCAAACAAACTAAAATTAGAATTTAAACTACAAGAAACAGCAATGGAAAGAAGATTACAAGAATTAGATGTTTCCCAAAGAAGGATTGATGAAGGCTTTAGACTAGAAGAAGACACTAACTTAGAGGAAGACATAGAAGATTTAGAACTACAAGGGGAAGAGGAAATAGAATCATAAATTTAATTCTATCCTTTTCTTTTTTTTTTTATATTAAAAATAAAGGATGAAAAGCCAAAGAAATGAATGAAAAAAAGAAAAAAATAAAGGCAACAAACTTACGGATTAAGAAAAAGAATGGAAAAGAAGAGGTTACTTTGACTTTATCAAACTCCTCCATAGAACTATTTCATTCTCTTGATTATAATGATTTAAAATCCTTACGAAAGCTCATTAAAAAGAAGATGGAAGAGATCTCTTCCAATTTCTTTAGAGTAAATGAGTTTCTCACACTAAAACTAGAAAAGACATCCTCAAGAGGGATGGAAACTAATATATATGTAGCAGGAACGATGTTTAGACATTGCAAATATCTCTTAATAAATGTTAATTTAGATGAGGTTGAGAAATATGATAATATTAAGAGTATAGATGAAGCTACTGAAAGCCTAAATGCTGTCTCCTCTATGGATGAAGTCACTCCTTCCCTAAATGGGGTGCTAGAACATACTATAGACTCAAGTGTAAAGGAGAGCAAATTCGACATAACACCTTTAGAAGAGTTCAAAGGGCATTCCTCAAATCTACAAGTATGGTATGAAAATGATTATGATACTACAATTCTTCATAGCAATTTAGCATTACCATTATTATATGCATTATATGTAGCAGGAGAGCCAAAGGCAAAAACCGTTTTTAAGGAACAAATGAGTAAGAGGCTAAAACTAAATGAGCCTAATGTGGTTTTCACAATTATAGATAAATATCTAAAAAGCTTTAAAAAGGAGGAATTAGAAGCAATACTTCATGACAATGATTCACTATTTACTAAATTAATGCTAAACCTTTTTTGCCTTGAGAAAAATGAATATAATATTCCAAAAGAGGCAATCAAATTTCGGAAAAGAAAGATAGAGTTTTCAAATGGAATGAAAATAGGTAGGAGAAAAGACTATTCTATTTTAAAGAAAGACTCTTCCCTAAGAGAAGATTATACACAAAAGGATTTTTCCGAATTTAGACAAATATTTATAGATCTAGAAGAGAAAACTCCTGCCTTTTATAGCTTTAATAAGGAACAAGAATTAACTTTAGATACAATGGTCATTCCCAAGTATAAATCTTCTATTTTAGCATATATAGAAACAATAGAAAAGCTTTTAGGAGATCCAACCAAAATAATGTGTCTTATTCCTAATGGCTTTCCCAATAAAGATCCGTTTTATTCTTATCGTGAAAAGGATCTACAAAAAGATATAGTTATTGAATATTCCATTCCTATTGTCAATTCTTTAAAAGATGTGATAGAAAGCAAAACTCAATGGAAATACATTTCCAAAAGCATAATAGCAAATAGAAAGAAGGGCTTTAAAAATATGTCAAATTTCCTTAAGAAACTTCTAATGTTTAAGATCTTGAATTATGTAATTCATATTGTTATAAAAAATACTTTTATCATCCTTTCATCACCAAAAGGGATTAATTTACGAGTTATTGTTTCAGAATATCCTGAGAAACCATCCTATGAAAATGTAAAAAAAATGGTTTCTTATGCACAATTAAAAGAAAAGGCAACTCAACTTGTCGGAAACACATTAATAGATTTTGGAATCAAAGGAATAAAAACCTTTCCCGATTATCCAGAAAGGAAAAAGGATTTAAATCCTGAAGACATTGGAAAATGCCTATTTAAGAGTGAGGACTTTAAGGTTGCTTCAAAATGCTTCAAAGATAAACAAAGCATAAAGGTAAAATTGCCTCACGACCTATTTGATATGCCTTATTTTATTACATTTAGGAGTAAAAAAGAGAGGCTAAATGTTATGTTTAGTGCAAATGAGGTAATCTAAAACGATGACTCTAAGAATTGAGGAAAGTATAGAGAAAGCAAATAAAAGGCAAAAACAATATAAGTCTAAGGTTTTAAAATATCATAAGAGACTACAATTCTTTAGGAAGATAAGAACGACCTATATAAATGGGAAAAAAGTAAAAGACTTAATCAAGGTGCTTAAATCCATGCTAAAGCATAATAGTTTTACAATCAAATTTGGCTCTAAGAAGCATACTTATCAATTAGGATCAAACCTTTATCTAATAGATGTTCGTTATAATACTTATTATAAATCTAAAAAAATCTTTCCTGAGAATAAAGAACAATGGTTTGAGCCTGAAAATTTAAGGAAATTATTCAAAAAAATAGATAATATAAAATATAGATACTTCCAAGCTTTAGGGAATCCAAAAAACATAAGAATTTACTTAACGCAAGAAATCCAAAAGATCGAGGAAAAATATAATTTTCTAAAAAAAGACATAAGATTCCAAAAGAAATTAATAGAACTTAAAAAACGGAAGAGAGATTTAATACTTTCTATTTTAAATAAGGCAAAGGATCTTTACCTAAAGCATATTAATTCAAATTCTAACTCACAATCTCAATTTAAGAAACTCTATACCATAACAAATAGCAAGAGACCACTTTATCAAATTTGCCTAATTTGTTATTGTGAACCTAAAAAGAATCATATCATAGATTTTTGTCACAGATTTTGGTTAAAGGAAGCCTTATTAAAAAGGTATTGTCAAGAATATGGAATAGAGGGAGAGATCCCAACAATTCCTCATTATCCAACTAATTATTTTGAAAAAAAATATGAGGCTGAAAAATGAAGAACAAACTTACAAAACTTCAAAAAAGAATTATTTCTGTATTGGAATATCCAATATCTAGGGAAAAAATATGTGAGGCATTAGGATTTGAAATCTATAAACAGGAGAGAGTAAGAGAAGGAAACACAACTAAACATGTTTATCAATTCCCCTCTCACAAGAAGAGGACAACAGTATTTGATAATTTGGATAGACTAAGAAGAAAGAAGTTAGTTAAAAAAGAAAAAAAACATAATGGAAAGAGAGGAAGACCAAAGGAACTCTGGGCTCTAACAGAAAAGGGAAAAGAATATGCATAAAAAGAATATTACTTATAAGATTTCCACTTATCCAAGTCAATATTATGCGTGGCAACAAAAAAATAAAGATCAGGCAGAAATAAAGATGTATATCTCTTCAATCTATAAAGATGTGAAAAACCATTCCACTTTTATTTTCAATGATTTTGTATATTTTTTTATTTATTATATGTTAGTGGAAAGAGTGTGTCTTGAATATGCTTTCAATAATGTCCGAATCAAGGGAGGAAGATGTTCTCCTTACAAACGATCTCCTTGTAAAGCCGAATATATTGCTCATAAGATATTTGATTCCCTAAAAAAAGATAAGGAAGATGATAAAGAAAAGTGAACGAAAAACCCATTAAATTTATTATTCCAATAATATGCATGGACTGTATGCATAGAATAAGAGACCATTGCAAAGCATATCAAGTTAAAATTAATCTAATTAACCCAAAGAAGTGTAAAAGAAGGAGAGAAAAGAGCTAAGTATGAAAGCATATTATATTAATCCCAAAATGCTTAAATGGGCTAGAAAGAAAGCAAGCTTTAGCATAGAGGGAGCATCAAAGGAAATGAATCTCTCCCAAGATGATCTCACTAAAATAGAGAAAGGCAAGAAAGATATTACTATGAAACAATTATGGGAATTTGGAAACCTTTATGATTGTAATTATCTCTCCTTTTATCTAAAAGAAATTCCCAAAGAAGTTAAAATAAAGAAGTTTGAAACGGAAAATCATATCGTAGAATTTTATGAAGATAATTGTGCTATTATTGAAAGCAAGAATGACCTTTTCAATCTTCCTAACACAATGGAATTTTCTTATGAAGAATTTGAGAAAATAATAAAATCATATCAAGAATGGAAAAAGCAAAAGAGGGAGGTATAAAATGGAAATAGTTATTCATAATTGGAAAAATAGGAATGGGATTACTATACATATTCGATCTCATAAATATTATAGACAAAAACATTATGTGAAAAATGGTCGCAAGATTTATGATGAAAAAGACTCCTTAAAAGATTTAAAGAGGTGATCAAAAATGAAGTGTCCACAATGTAAAAAAAGAATGGAATCAGATTTTCTTATGTCTAATGGAGATGGAGATCTCTATCAGAATCACTATTGTTTGGAATGTATGATAGGAGTTCGACATTATCTAGAGCCTGACATAGGAGGCTCTTTTTATGAAGGTGAGGCTCATTTTCTTCCTAAAGAAGATGTAATAGAATATAGCATTAAGAAATATGAGCAAGAGCAAAAACTAAAAGAGGATAGGAAAGAACCTATTTCTTAATATCTCCATTAATATTAAGATTTATATTTTTAAATGCAAATTACAGATAAAAGGGTAAAAGAAATGAATAATCAAAAAGGTAAAATAGAAAAGGAAAAATTATGTGGTTGGGAGAGTGGAGATTGTAATGAATGTCCCTATTTAGAGACTAAAAATAATAAATATCATTGTGGATTTGATAAGGAATTTAAAAAACTTTTAAAATGGTTTTGGGATTATATCCTTCAATTACAAGATAATTTTTATGGTTTTAGGCAAAATGGATTAAAACCAATGGGGAGGATTAGATTTTATTATGGTAAAAAGGAAGTCATAGAGTGGATTATAGATGATCTTCCTTATGAATATAAACAACAATTATTTGAGCTATGGAGAGGGGGAGGGAAAAAGGCTTTCAAGAAATTAGGGTTTGGGATGATCCTTTATAATGATAGATGGATTTTCTTTTGGGAAGTAAAGCTTGTAGATAAATTACTTAAATACCTAGAATTAGATTGGGAAATTGAACAAAAAAGAGAAATAATAGTAAGCTAAAAGAAATCAATTAAATAAATTGAAAAAAATTACTTGTTTTCCTGTTGAGAAATAATTTTCTCATTAATATTTAATCTTTATATTTATGAATATATATGAATTAAATAACCATATAGAATCATAAAACAAAAAATAAAAAATCATAGAAAAATGCCTATAAAAAAGCTAAGAAAATTAACAAAAAAAGAAGAAAAAGAATTTCAAGACTTAAGAAAGGAGAGTGGGAATAAATAAAATGAGGGAAATGAAAGTAAGAGATCTTACAAAAGAAGAGGAAAAGGAATATAATAAGATGAATAAGAGATTTAAGGGAGCATGGTCTAGGGATGCATATCTTAGATATAAAGGGCTTTTAGAGACTTATATTGATACAAGTAATTTCGATGATCATTATGAAGGTTGTATGACTTATGAGGGTGCATTTTATCCAAAATCAACTAACAGGTGTAGATAAAAATGTTTCCAAGCTCACCTAATTTTGATGAAGAACCTTATAAGAGAAATTATTGTCAAGAATGTGGTAAAGAACTCCCCTCAACAGGTTATATCACTCCAACTCTCTGTAAAGAGTGTAGGAGAAAGAAAATAGCTAATAGTGATTGGGGATCTAGAATAAAATTATAAAACAAGAGTGTCCTAAAAAATGAGATCTAAAAAATTAAAGAAAAAGATGAAGGCTAAAGCAAATAGATTATACAAGAATGCACCTGAACCTTTAAAAGGGATAATTGGAGTGATAATAGAATATAATTATCTCTATTTCATAAAAAATAGAAAGATGCACAATACTACTGGATTTAAAACAATTATGAAAGAAGGTTTTACTGAAAATCAAAAGAAATGGATTGAAACCCTAATTAGAACAATAAAGGGACTTAAAGATAATGAATATGATATTCAGGATTTAGATCTCATAGTTCCTGAAGATATTAGAAATATAAAAAACAAAAATAAAGAGGAATAAGGAATGAGTATTGGAAAAATTAAAAAGAAGTATTTAGCATTAGTAGTAGAAGCTATTAATCAATTGGGAGAAGGAACTTATATTAATACTAGTCGAATTAGAAGAATCCATAACATTGATTCTTCAGATAGACCTAAGATCAACTTTATTTGGAGAGATCTAAAACTCTTAGAGGAGCAAGGCTATATTAAAAAGATGGGGAAAAAGAGTCCAAAAGGTTATATTATCCGTAAACCAATTAATCTAAATAATCTAATAGAAGAGGTATATACATAAAAAATGAGTCTTCCATTATTTTGGCAAAATGAGACTACAGGAAGAATGAAAAAGATTGTTATGAAATTCTTGAACCAAGAAACCCTTAATGAAAAGGAATTAACAATTCTAAAGCAATATCTAATTCAATGGATTGATGCTTTGCCTTCTAGACCTAATCATTATAAATATATAATTATGAAAGCAACCCAAAAGCAATTAAAGGACTATTTAGGAGAATTACTTGCTTTTGGAATAGATCCATTCTAAAAAAGCGAAAAGTAAAAAATGACCGTAATAAGTATCGAAACCCTAAAGCAATCAAAGGATCTCCCTGAGGATGTAGTTATACATGGAAATTGTATAAATGTAATAGAAAACCTTCCTGAAAACTCTATAGATGCTTTAGTAAGTGACTTTCCTTATGGAATAGGTTTTATGAATGCTAATTGGGATACTTATACAAAAAATCAATATCAAAATCTCTGTTATAATATTGGAAAAAAGACAATAAAACTTCTAAAGTCAGGTGCTTTCTTATCTACTTTTACATCTCCAAAAACTTATCATAGAGTAGGAGTAGGAATAGAAGATGCAGGATATGAAATAAGAGATATGATTGAATGGTTTTATGGAAATTCACTAATTCATGGTATAGACATTAGTAAAGAAATTGATGCCTCTTTTGGAAAATTAGAGGATAGAAAAACAATTGGAAGATATTTAAATCCTGATGGCATACCTAGAAATTATGAAGAACATAAAAAAGTAGAAACTACATCCTATGGAAGTATTGTTGAGAAATATAATTCTCAAGGAAGACCAATAACTAGACCTGCTACAAAACAATCTAAGAAATGGGAAGGATGGTATTCTAGCTTAAAAACTCTTCATGAGCCTATCTTATTAGCACAAAAGCCAAGAGAGGGAACTTTCGTGGAAAATATCTTAGAACGGAATGTTGGTGCCTTAAATATTGATGCTTGTAGAGTTCCTTATGCTCCACATAAAGAAACAGATAATAGGGTAGGAACTAATGCCGAATGGCATGGCACTAGACAAGCAAGTGAACATACAGTTTCCTTACCTGCTATAAAAGGAATGAAAATGTATAAACAAAAAGGCAGATTTCCTCCTAATGTAATTTTTACCCATCATCCTAAATGTAAGATGATTGGTATTAAGAATGTTAAAAGTAATGGTCATTGGACTAAAACTAAGATTACTGGATATGGTAAATTTGGAAATGGAAAAGAAGTATATTATGGAAAGGGTTTTAAGCCTAGAAAAGAGAGGAGAATGGATTATCAATGTCATCCTAATTGTCCTATTAGAATATTAGATGAACAGAGTGGAGAGAGAGGAAACAATTATAGACCAAATCTAATTGGAAAAGATTATAAAACAAAAGGTTATGGAACTATACCAGCAGGTCAAAGCCCATTAGAAACAATGTATAATGATAATGGAGGGGCAAGTAGGTTTTTCTATTGTGCAAAAGCCTATAAAACAGAAAGGAATGCAGGATGTGAAGACCTATATTGGGGAAAAGAAGAAGACGATCTAATTCAAATTACTAAAGAGGAATATAATCGATTACCAAGATCCAAACGGAGAAAAGGTAATCCAATTATTTCTTTAAAACCAATTAATTTAATGAGATGGCTTGTAAGACTAGTATGTCCTAAAGGAGGTACTATATTAGATCCTTTTGGTGGATCAGGAACAACTGCAATTGCTTGTATTATTGAAGGTATGAATTATATTGTAATTGAAAAGAGAAATGCTTTTGCTAATATTATAATTCCTCGCAGGATAAAGTATTGGGAAGATCCTACACATTGGGATCTTCTAAAGGATCATAATGCTTTACCAAAAATAGAGCAAATAAAAAACAAGAATCAAAATCTTTCATTAAAGGAGTGGATGTAAAAGATGACCGTAATGAGTGCAGGGATTAGTAGAATCGGGGGAAAATATAGACTAAGGAAGGAACTACTCAATAGAACACCCTATCATGAGTCTTTTCTATCACTTTTCACAGGAGCGTCTTGGTATGAACTCTCAAAACCTCGTTGCCGATATGAATGCTTTAATGATAAGGATGCTGAATTAATAAACTACTTATTGCAAGTAAGAAAGCATCCTAAAGAATTTGATGAGATAAAGCAAGGAGTTCTTGGTTTAGTGAGTCAAGATATTTGTAATAGAATAGTTCAAGGAAGACTAAGACCAGAAAATGATCTTGAGAGAGCCTATTTCTTTTACTATCTCAATAAATTAACCTATGGAGGTTCTGTCCATAAAGTCGGTAAAAAACCTCCATATGCTTTAATTAACTCCAAAGATTCTCGTATTGATAAAAATGAAATGAGGGATGCAAAAAAGAAATATGAAGACAAACAGAAAGAATATAAAACTAAAGGATATGGTCTCTTTCCTACAGAAGGGACTATTATTAGGAAAAAGGATATTAAAAAAGCTAAAGCCTCCTTTGGTTTATTTCAAGACTACCAGAGATTGAGAAAAACAGATGCAAATAAAGGTAAGGAAGGTTATAGACAACGCATAACCGAATATAAAGGCAATAAACAAGAGAGAGAAGATAATAAAGAGAAAAAGGCTTCTTACAAAGGTATAGCTCCATCACATCCCTCCAAAACCTTTAGTCTTGTATTGCTGATAAGTCTTTTTAGCTTTATTTATCTCTTCTTTGCTACAGTCTATTCCTAAGGCTGATCTATTAATTAGTCCTCCAAAGCCTTTAGTTTGATATTCTTTCTGTTTACTTCTATACCTTTTCTTAGCCTTCTCTGTCTCCTCTTTTTTTCCTATGGTTTTAAAGGGATAGCAAATCCAAGAGTTCTTACAACATTACATCCAAAAGATATTGAAAAAATAAAAGCTAATTATAAAGAATTAACAACTCAAAATAAGAAAAGATTTAAAGACTTAATTCAAGAAAATAAAGAATATATCGAAATCAGGGAAAAGAAATTAGAAGAATATAATAAAAAAATAAAGGCTCAAATAAAGGGGATAAACCCTAAAACCACTAGACCTTTTACTAATAATGATTGTGGTTTATTATCTCCATTAGATCCCGAAGCAATAAAGAGACTACGATATGTAAACTTGACTTGTTATGACTTTAGAAGAGTATATGAATTATTTTATAGAGCTTTTTATAAAAGAAAAGGCTTAGCTAAGGAATGCCTAATCTATGCAGATCCTCCTTTCCCTTCAAAAGAAAACTATTATGGTTCTAAATTTAAAGACGAAGATCATTTTGATCTCATAGAAATTGCTTTAGATACCCCTTTTCACTTTATGTTGAGTATTGGGGGAGATTGTGAGATCTACATAGATATTTTAGGAGAAGCAGGATGGGTTATAGATCCTGTGAAAACGAAATATAGCACAGATGCTAATACCCAAAAGGACACTCAAGAATATATCTGTATGAATTATGATATTACAGAACTCCCACTTATGCAATCTCCTTCAGAACAAAAAACTATAGAAAAATGGGCAAGAGAAGAAGATAACCAAGATAAAGACCAAGATCTAACATTAAAGGAGTGGATGTAAGAAGTGACGGAACATAATGTTTCTCAAGCCTCAGGCTTCTCGCAATTAGACTATGAAAAAGTAGAAAGAGAATTTGAAACAATTAGGGAAAAAGTAGAATACCTTCTTAGCATAGATCCCAAATCAAGAAATTCTGATAAACGATTATTTTCCCAATATCTCAATCATTTTACTAATTATGCTATTGTAAATATATCATCATTATTTACCAAATTAAATCATTTTAAAATTACTTCATTTGACTTAAATCTATTAAAAACAAACCTAAAAAGAATTATTACTACTTCATTGAAGATTAAGCCTTCTGATTTACCTACTTTTGATTCCATTGGAAGAGTAAGGAGAAGGATCCAAAATGAAGAGGAAAGATTCCTCCCTACTTCTCCTGAAGTAGCAGAGAAACGAAATATTAGAAGAGAAGTTATAGAAAAATATATTA
>Ga0102944_1002236_pt1 | contig 11579 bp, 9 predicted proteins | sample SalPonD_shore_MG_FD_78172 | JGI IMG/M metagenome (GOLD analysis project Ga0102944, IMG submission 78172) | Salt pond soil microbial communities from South San Francisco under conditions of wetland restoration - Salt Pond MetaG... | ecosystem: Environmental > Aquatic > Marine > Intertidal zone >... | reverse complement strand
GCAATCCGGAGATGGAGCGCCGCTGCCAGGAGGTCATTGACGCCTGCTGGCGGCTCGGCCGGGATAATCCGGTGGTCTCGGTGCACGACGTCGGGGCCGGCGGCCTGTCCAACGCGCTGCCGGAACTGCTCGACGACTCCGGCCGCGGAGGGCGCATCGAGCTGCGCACCGTGCCCAGCGACGAGCCCGGCATGTCGCCCATGGAAATCTGGTGCAACGAGGCCCAGGAGCGCTACGTGCTCGCGCTGCACCCCGACCGCGTCGACGCGTTCCGCCGCCTCTGCGAGCGCGAGCGGGCGCCGTTCGCGCTGGTGGGCGAGGCGAGCGCCGACGGGCAGCTCGTGGTGGGGGACGGGCACTTCGACAACACGCCGGTGGACCTGCCCATGGAGATGCTGCTGGGCAAGCCGCCCAAGATGCTGCGCGAGGTCCGTCACCGTCCCTTCCACAAGCCGGCGCTGGACCTCGCCGGTGTCGGGATCGCCGACGCCGCGCGGCGGGTCCTCGCCCTGCCCGCCGTGGCCGCGAAGCACTTCCTTATCACCATCGGCGACCGCTCGGTGTCGGGTCTGGTCGCCCGGGACCAGATGGTGGGCCCGTGGCAGGTTCCGGTGTCGAACGTTGCAGTGACCCTCGCCGACTACGACGGCTATTCCGGCGAGGCGATGGCCATGGGAGAGCGCAGTCCGGCGGCCCTGCTGGACGCCCCGGCGTCCGGTCGCATGGCCATCGGCGAGGCGCTGACCAACCTGGCGGCGGCGCCGGTGGACGGGCTGCGGCGTGTCAACCTGTCCGCCAACTGGATGGCCGCCACCGGCCACCCCGGCGAGGACGCCGCCCTGTACGATACGGTCCGCGCGGTGGGCATGGAGCTCTGCCCCCGGCTCGGCGTCGCCATCCCGGTCGGCAAGGATTCCCTGTCCATGCGCACCGCATGGCGCGAGGGCGGCGAGGACAGGACGGTGACCGCACCGCTGTCCCTCGTCGTGTCCGCGTTCGCGCCGGTGCGCGACGCCCGCCGCACGCTGACCCCGCAGCTGCGCATGGACCGCGGCGAGACGGAGCTGCTGCTCGTCGATCTCGGCAAGGGCCGCAACCGCCTGGGTGCGTCCGCCCTGGCGCAGGTCTACGACCAGATCGGGCACCGCCCGGCCGACCTGGACGACCCCGACGCGATGGTTCGTTTCTTCGATGCCGTCCAGCGACTTAACGCGCAGGGGCATGTTCTCGCCTACCACGACCGCTCGGACGGCGGACTGTTCGTCACGCTGGCGGAGATGTCCTTCGCGGGGCGGATCGGGCTCGACGTCGATGTCTCCGCGCTGGGCGAGCCGCTCGCCGCGCTGTTCGCCGAGGAGCTCGGTGCCGTGCTACAGGTCCGGAGCGCGGAGCGGGATGCGGTGCTGGTCGTATTCCGTGAGCTTGGCCTCGCGCACCACGTGCACCGGGTGGCGGTGCCGCGTGACGATCAGCGGCTGGTGGTCTCCGCGGATGGCCGCACGGTCTTCGACGAGTCGCGGGTCGAGCTGCAACGTGCCTGGCAGGAGACCACCTGGCGGATGCAGAGCCTGCGCGACCATCCCGGGTGCGCCCGCGAAGAGTACGATGCCCTTCTCGACGAGAGCGATCCGGGGCTGCACGCGCGCCTGGGGTTCGATCCGGCCGATGACGTGACCGCCCCCTTGATCGGCACCGGAACCCGGCCCCGGGTGGCCATTCTGCGGGAGCAGGGCGTCAATAGTCAGGTGGAGATGGCCGCCGCCTTCGACCGTGCCGGCTTCGAGGCCGTCGATGTGCACATGACCGACATCCTCGCCGGGCGCCGGTCGCTGCGGGCCTTCCAGGCGCTGGCGGCGTGCGGGGGCTTTTCCTACGGAGACGTGCTTGGCGCCGGCGGTGGATGGGCCCGTTCCGTGCTGTTCAATCCGGTCGCAAGAGGCGAGTTCCAGGCCTTCTTCGAGCGCCCCGACACGCTGTCGCTCGGTGTCTGCAATGGCTGCCAGATGCTCTCCGAACTGCACGAGCTAATCCCCGGTGCCGAACTGTGGCCGCGATTCCGCCGCAATCGCTCCGAGCAGTACGAGGCCAGGCTGTCCATGGTCGAGGTGCTGGAGTCGCCCTCGATCCTGCTCGCAGGGATGGAGGGATCGCACCTGCCCATCGCCGTCGCCCACGGCGAGGGTCGGGCTGTATTCGAGGGGGACATGGGGCCGCGCAAGGCGCTGGCCACCGAGGCGGGCGCGCTGCGATACGTCGACAACCATGGCCGTGCGGCCGAGACCTACCCCGCCAACCCGAACGGCTCACCCCTCGGCCTGACCGGTTTCACCAGCCGGGACGGTCGCGTCACGGTGATGATGCCTCACCCCGAGCGCGTCTTTCGCGCGGTGCAGCACTCCTGGCATCCCGACGACTGGGACGAGGACGGCCCCTGGATGCGGCTGTTCCGCAATGCGCGCAGGGCGCTCGGCTGACCTGTACCCGCACCCTGGCAGGGTTGCTCGACTTCCGGTTGATCCGCGCCAGCCGTTCGCCGAACAGTCACCGCGATGGCGGGCCTCCCACGAGGGAGGCGCCCCCTGTGGAGCGGCGCTCCGCCGCGCCCCCCTCGACCGACGCCGCGCCCCGGCCCCTACGAAGCCCCTTCGAGACCTTTCCGTCCGGCCCAGTCCCGCGCGAACTGCCATGCCACCCGGCCGCTGCGGCTGCCGCGCTCCAGCGCGTAGCGCAGTGCCTCCATGCGCACCGTTTCGCGGTCCTCGATCGGGGTTTCGAGCGTTGCCAGCCAGCCGAAGCAGATGTCCAGGTAGTCGTCCTGCCGGAATGGGTGGAACGACAGCCACAGGCCGAAGCGCTCGGACAGAGAGATCTTCTCCTCCACCGCCTCGCCGTGGTGGATCTCGCCGTCCACCATGTGCGAGCGCTCGTTGTCGCTCATGTACTCCGGCAGCAGGTGGCGCCGGTTGGAGGTGGCATAGATCAGCACGTTCTCCGGTGGTGCGGCGACGGAGCCGTCGAGGACCGCCTTCAGCGCCTTGTAGCTGCTGTCGTCCCCCTCGAAGGACAGGTCGTCGCAGAACAGCAGGAACCGCTCCGGGCGACCGTCCAGCAGACGCACGATATCCGGCAGGTCGACCAGATGCGCCGGTTCCACCTCGATGAGCCGCAGGCCGTCGTTCGCATAGGCGGTAAGGAGGGCCTTTATGAGCGACGACTTGCCTGTGCCCCGGGACCCCCAGAGGAGTGCGTTGTTGGCCGGGAGCCCGGCAAGGAACTGGCGCGTGTTGCGTTCCAGCGCCTCGCGCTGTCGGTCGATGTTGCGCAGATCGTCGAGGCGCAGCCTGTGCGGATGGGGCACCGCCTCCAGGTGGCCGCCACGGGTGTCCGCGCGCCAGCGGAAGGCGAGTCGGGACCAGTCGGGCGCCGAAGGTGGCGGCGGCAGCAGGGCTTCCACCCGGTCGAGCAGGTATTCCGTACGTTGCAGTATCGTTTCCAGTCGATCCATGTTATTTCGCTTCTGGAGGGCACTGTCGGCGCGCCGATGCGCGAACGTGTCACACTACACCAAATAGAGAATATTGCCGCCCGTCGCACGGGGCTCGGGTGCGAATGCCGGGACTGGGGGGCGCAGCAACGGCGGAGAGCGTCGCGTTGACCAACAGATCCTATTACAACCCGGAGATCTTGAGCCAGGCCCTGGACTGCTGCGATGACGGCATTGCGATCGCCGACGCCCGCCTCCCCGACATGCCGCTCGTTTACGTGAATCCCGCCTTCGAGACACTCACCGGCTACGAGCGCGAGCAGATAATCGGCCGGAACTGCCGGGTGCTCCAGGGTGAAGAGACGGATGCCGGCGAGCTGGAACGGCTGCGCGCCGCCATCGCCGCGGGAGAGCGGGTCAGGGTCACACTGCGCAACTATCGCCGGGACGGTACCCCGTTCTGGAACGAGCTCTCGCTGTCACCGATGGCCGACGGGGAGGGCACGGTCACCCACTACGTGGGTGTGCTGCGTGACGCCACCGACAACGTGGGGCTGCGGAAAGAGGCGCTCCGGGCCCGCGAAGAGCTGCAACGGCTGAACACCGAGGTCGCGGAACGCGCCGCCGACGACCAGTTGACGGGGCTCTCCAACCGGCGGCATTTCGCGGTGGCGATGGATCAGATGTGGCGTATCGCCCGCCGGGAGCAGCGACCGCTCGGCGTGCTGCTGGTGGATATCGACCGGCTTGCGGCGATCAACGACCGCTGGGGGCAGCCGGTGGGGGATGCCTGCCTGGTCGCCGTGGCGCGTGTGCTCGACGGCTGCCTCAAGCGTGCCAGCGACTGTGTCGCGCGTTACGGTGGAGAGGAATTCATCGCGCTGACACTCGGTCTGGACCGTCAGGCGTTGCGGGATCGCTGCGAGACCGTTCGGCGGGAGATCGAGGCACTGCGGGTGCCCGCCGGGGACGGCGGGGAGAGCGTCCGGCTCACCGTGAGCATCGGCCTCGCCGTGGCGGAGCCGACGCGCGCCAACAGCCCCGAGAGCCTCGTGCACCGGGCCGAGCAAGGGCTTCAGGCCGCCAAGTCCGCCGGCTGCAATCGGGTCACGACGCTGGTCTGAGCGGGCGCACCGTCGGTGTCGGATCAGAGAGGGGAGCAAGTGTCGGATCGTCCACGCTACTACTTTGCCTACGGTTCCAATCTCCACCCACTGCGGCTGGGGCTGCGCACGCCATCTTGCCGGCCGCTCGGTGTCGCCGGGCTGAGCGGATACGCGCTGCGCTTCAATATTCGCAGCGGCGCCGACGGTTCGGCCAAGGCGAACGCTCACTACACGGGAGACGAGCGCGACCGCCTGCTCGGTATCGTTTACGCGATCGAGCCGGATGACGTCCCGGTGCTCGACCGGATTGAGGGGCTCGGTCCCCGGGGGTACCGGGTCGTACGCGAACGGGTCGCGCTCGAACGCACCCCGCTCGAGGTCTTCCTCTATGCGGCACGGGTCACGGTGGACGATTCCGCCATCGAGGCATGGACATGGTATCGGGATCTGGTCTGGCACGGGGCCCGCTGGAACGGATTTCCGAGCGATTACCTGGACCGTATCGCCCGTGTCCCGGCGGCGCCGGACCCGGATGCCGAACGCCATGCCCGCAACGCCGGGATCCTCAAGGCCATGCCGGACTGGCGCCCCGCGGACGGGTATGGCAATCCGCTCGGAAGCAGTGACCTGTCGTGAAACAGCTCTACGTATCCGCGGATCCGCTCATTGTCGGGCACCTGGAGAAGGTGCTGCTTGATCGCGGCATCGTCTGCGTGGTGCGCAATCGTTACCTGGCCGGCGGTGCCGGTGAGCTGCCGCCAACCGAACTGTGGCCGGAGCTGTGGGTGCAGGACGCCGACGAGCAGATCGCCCGCCGCCTGATCGGCGAGGTGCTGGGCGCCATGGCCGATCCCGCACCCGACTGGCTCTGCCCCGGGTGCGGCGAGCTGATCGAAGGTCAGTTCGCCGAGTGCTGGAACTGCGGCGAGACCACCCCCAATACGGACTACTGACGGCCGGATCCCCCGGCGCCCCGTGTCGGGATCGGGCATCAATTCGCGGATCAGGAGGTCAGTATGGATCGTCGTGTCGGCTTCATCGGGCTCGGCACCATGGGCGCGCCCATGGCGCGAAACGTGAGTGCGGGCGGATTCGATCTCACGGTGTGGAACCGCAGCCCCGGGCCCGCCGAGGCGCTTCAGCGTGACGGCGTGGCCGTGGCCGAGAGCCCGGCGACGCTCGCCGCGGCCTGCGATGTGGTGGTGATCATGGTCACGGGACCGGAAGCCCTGGAGGCGGTTGTCGCCAGTGACCGGGGCGTCGTGCACGGACTCACCGCGGACACCCTGGTCATCAATATGAGTACCGTGTCGCGCGAGGCCACGCTCGCGGCGGCGGAGCGCGTCGAGCAGGCCGGCGGGCGATTCGTCGACGCGCCCGTGTCCGGCACGAAGAAGCCGGCCGAGGATGCCGCGCTGGTGGTGCTCGCGGGCGGCGAGGCGACCGACCTGGATCGTGCCGAGCCGGTGCTCCGGACCATGGGCCGCGCCGTGGTGAGGTGCGGCGGCGTTGGCCAGGGCACCGATACCAAGCACGCCGTCAACCTGCTCCTCGGCGGCATGATGCAGTCGTTCGTCGAGGCACTGAGCTTCGGCCAGAAGCGTGGCCTGTCGCGGGATACCCTGCTGGAGGCGATCGGCACGGGCGCGACCAACGCCCCACTGTACGCGCTGAAGGGCAAGGCGATCTCCGAGCGCAACTTCGAGAAGCAGTTCCCCGTCGACCTGCTGCTCAAGGATCTGGACCTCGTGCTCGCCGCCGGCCGCGAGAGCGGCGCCTATCTCCCGCAGACGGCGACCGTGCGCGAATGCGTGAGTGCCGCCCGGGCGCGGGGCTACGGCGACGAGGACATGGCCTCGCTGATCAAGGTGCTGGAGGAGATCGACCGCCTGGTGTGATCGGACGGGAACCGGCGGGAACGCCGCTTCGCGCCGGCGCTTTGCGTTGCAATGCCCGGCGACGTACATTCCCCGGCCATGATTACCCTTCGAGATATCACGCTGCGACGCGGGCCGGACCCGCTGCTCGCGTCCGCCAGCGCCACGATTCATCCCGGCCACAAGGTCGGCCTCGTGGGCGCCAACGGCACCGGCAAGAGCAGTCTGTTCGCGCTGCTGCGCGGCCAATTGTCGGTCGATGCCGGTGACGTCGGGATCCCGGCGGACTGGGTCATCGCCCACATGGCGCAGGAGACACCGGCGCTCGAGCGTCCGGCACTGGAGTTCACGCTGGACGGAGACGGCGAGCTGCGCCGCATCGAGCGCGAGATGGCGGCGGCTCAGGCGGCCGACGACGGCGAGGCGATCGCCCACGCCCACGCCAGGTTCGACGCGGCGCGGGGCTATTCCGCGCCGGCGAGGGCAGCCGAGCTGCTCGACGGCCTCGGTTTTACGCGGGAGCAGCAGAGCTGGCCGGTGGCGCACTTCTCCGGAGGGTGGCGGGTGCGCCTCAATCTTGCGCGCGCGCTGATGTGCCGCTCGGACCTCCTGCTCCTCGACGAGCCCACCAACCACCTCGACCTGGAGGCCGTGCTCTGGCTAGAGCAGTGGCTGCGCGCCTACCCCGGCACGCTGCTGCTGATCTCCCACGACCGGGACTTCCTGGATGCCGTGGCCGAGGAGATCCTGCACATCGAGCGGCGGCAGCTCACGCTCTATCGGGGTGGCTACACGCAGTTCGAGCGCCAGCGGGGGGAGCGCCTGGCCCAGCAGCAGGCCATGCACGAGAAGCAGGAACGCGAGATCGCCCACCTGCAGGCATTCATCGACCGCTTCCGCGCCAAGGCCACCAAGGCCCGGGCCGCCCAGAGCCGGATCAAGGCGCTCGAGCGCATGGAACGGGTCGCGCCAGCCCACGTGGATTCGCCGTTCCACTTCGATTTCCGCGAGCCCCCGGCGGCGGCGAACCCCATGCTCAGCCTGCAGGACGTCTCCCTGGGCTACGACGAAACGCCCGTGCTGAGCGGTGTCAGGCTGGGTCTGCGCCCCGGTGCACGTCTCGGTCTGCTTGGCCCGAACGGGGCGGGCAAGTCGACGCTGGTGCGTGCCCTGGCGGGCGAGCTGGACCCCATCGACGGTCGCATCGTGCGCGGCCGGAATGTGCGGGTCGGCTACTTCGCACAGCATCAGCTCGAGCAGCTGGACGCCACTGCCTCGCCCCTGCTGCATCTCCACAGGCTCGATCCGCAGGCGCCGGAGCAGACACTCAGGGACTTCCTCGGCGGGTTCGGGTTCCAGGGAGACCAGGCCACCGAGCCGGCAGGGCCGCTCTCCGGCGGCGAGAAGGCGCGGTTGGTGCTGGCCATTCTGGTCTGGCAGAGGCCCAACCTGCTGCTGCTCGACGAGCCCACCAACCATCTCGACCTGGAGATGCGGCACGCGCTCACGGTGGCTCTGCAGGGGTATGACGGCGCTGTGGTCACCGTCTCCCATGACCGTCATCTGCTCAACAGCACGGTCGACGATTACCTGCTGGTGGCCGACGGCGGCGTGCGCGAGTTCGCGGGTGACCTGGAGACGTACCGGCAATGGCTAACCGATCGCCGTCGGGCGGCGCCCGGGCCCCGGGAGCAGACCGCGCCGGCGGCGGACCGCTCTGCCGCGGGGCGCAAGGCGTCCCGGAAGCAGGACGCGCAGCGGCGTGCTGCCCTCAAGCCCCTGCGCGATCGCGTTTTGCGGCTCGTGCGCGAGATCGAGGCGCTGGACGGCGAGCTGGCCGAGATCGAGATTGCCCTGGCCAACCCGGCACTCTACGAGACCGACGGCAAGCAGCGCCTCTCGGAGCTGTTGCAGCGTCAGGGTGAGCTCAAGCGCCGGCACGACGACCTGGAGACCGAATGGATCGAGGCAGAGGGAACACTGGAAGAGGCGCGGATGTCTGGGTCGTGAGCGCCGTGGCACCACTGGCGGTGGGCTTCGGCTCCGTGCTCGCGCGGCGGATGGAGGCGCGCCGGCACCGTCTCCAGCGGACCGCTTATCGTCTCGGCGCCCGGCTCTATGCCGAGAAGCCCGGCGCCCACGTGCGCCGCCTGGCGCGGTACTGGACTGTGGCCCAGAGGGAAGGCTGAGCCGGCGGGCGGCTCGCCGGGGCGCTTGCAACGACCGCCGGTCCACCCCACTTCATGCATTACGGCGCGGCGCCTACACCGCGCACGCGCTCCGTTCGCGCAGCCTGGGAGCAACGTTATGGGCCGGAATGTCGCGCAGAAGCTGATCCACGACCATCTCGCCGAGGGCGACATGACACCCGGCGAGGAGATCGGGCTCGTCATCGACCAGACCCTCACGCAGGACGCCACCGGCACGCTCGTGATGCAGGAGTTCGAGGCCATGAAGCTCGATCGCGTGCGCACCGAGCTGTCGGCGCAGTACGTGGACCACAACCTGCTGCAGGAGGACTTCCGCAACCCCGACGACCACGTCTTCCTCCATAGCGCCGCGCGCAAGTTCGGCGTCTGGTTCAGCCCGCCGGGCAACGGCGTGAGCCATCCCGTGCACATGGAGCATTTCGGCGTGCCCGGCAAGAGCCTGCTGGGCTCGGACAGCCACACCTGCGCGGCGGGTTCGCTCGGCATGCTGGCCATCGGCGCCGGCGGTCTGGACGTGGCCACGGCCATGGCCGGGGAGCCGTTTCACACGCGCATGCCGGAGATCATGGGCGTGAAGCTGACCGGCGAGCTGCCCGACTGGGTGAGCGCCAAGGACGTCATCCTGGAGATGCTGCGCCGCCACGGTGTCTCCGGCGGGGTGGGACGGATCATCGAGTACTACGGGCCCGGCCTGGCGGGCCTGAGTGCGATGGACCGGCATGTCATCGCCAACATGGGCGCCGAGCTGGGTGCGACCACGACCGTGTTCCCGTCCGACGACAACACCCGGCGCTTCCTCAAGCGCCAGGGCCGAGAGGACGACTGGCGCGAGCTCGTGGCGGACGAAGGGGCGGAATACGATCATCACGATGAGATCGATCTCTCCGCCCTCGAGCCGCTGATCGCGCTGCCGAGCAGTCCGGGTGACGTGCACCCGGTGCGCGAGGTCGCCGGGCGGCCGATCTTCCAGGCGTACGTCGGCTCTTCGGCGAACCCCGGCCTGCGCGATTTCGGTATCGTCGGCAACATGGTCGCCGGCCGGCAGGTCGCCGAGGGCGTGTCGCTCGACGTCAACCCGACCTCCCGCGGCATCCTCGACAGCATGGTGAAGCTGGGTGTGCTCGCCAACCTGATCGAGGCCGGCGCGCGTCTGCACCAGACCGGCTGCAACGGCTGCATCGGCATGGGGCAGGCCCCCGCCACCGGCCGCATCAGCCTGCGTACCGTGCCCCGCAACTTCCCCGGCCGGTCCGGAACCGAGGAGGACCAGGTCTATCTCTGCAGCCCCGAGACCGCGGCGGCGTCCGCGCTGCGCGGCGAGATCACCGATCCACGCGATCTGGACATGGATTACCCGCGATTCCAGGAGCCCGAGGAGATCAACAGCGCCATCGACCGGCCCCATGCGCCCGCCGAGGACAGCGCCAGCGTCGAGATCCAGAAGGGCCCGAACATACGCGGGCTCCCGGAGTTCGAGGGCCTGCCGGACCGGGTCACGGGCCCGGTGCTGCTAAAGACCGGCGACGACGTGTCCACCGACGAGATCATGCCGGCCGGCGCCAAGGTGCTGCCCTACCGAAGCAATATACCGGAGATCAGCAAATTCGCCTTCTCGCGGCTTGACGAGGGCTACTATGAACGGGCCATGGAGTACCGCGACGACGGGTCCCTCGTGGTGGGCGGCGCCAACTATGGCCAGGGCTCGAGCCGTGAGCACGCCGCCATCGCGCCGTCCTTCCTGGGTGTGAAGGCGGTGATAGCCAAATCCTTCGCCCGCATCCACTGGCAGAATCTGGTCAACTTCGGGGTGCTACCGCTGCAGTTCGCCGACGAGGCGGATTACGACAAGGTGCAGCAGGATGATGTGCTCGAGCTGGACAACCTGCATCGGGCCCTCGCCGGCAACGCGGAGCTGGTCGCGGTCAACACCACGCGTGACGAGCGCTATGCATTGACGCATGCCCTGTCAGCGCGCCAGATCGAGGTGCTGAAGGCTGGCAGCCTGATCACCTTCCTCCGCGACAGGCATGCGGCCTGAGGCGCGCCCCGGCGGCGTCGGCGTTCGCCGGTCCTCGTGTCAGCCGTGCTTCGGCGTCAGGCTGCAGGTGCTGATGCCGAGCAGCCGGTAGGCCGGGCAACTGCCCGCGAGGCCGGTAACAAGCGGGATCAGACCGATCAGTCCCCACCACGATTTCGGACCGACCACGATCAGAGCGAGCAGTGCGAGGCCGACCACGACGCGGATGGTCCGGTCCACGATATTTTCGTTGCGAGGCAGAATGGCGTTCATGGCACTCACCTGTGATTGTCCGGCCTCAAATACTACCCGGTGTATAAGACCGCCGATTGATCTGGGTTAAGTTTCGGGTTTTCGGCGCCGGCAGCGGCGCCCCGGCTCAAGGAGTAAGCAAGTGCCAGAGCTCAAAGAGCTGATCGAGCGCAACCGGCGCTGGTCGGCGCGCATTCGTGAGCAGGATCCGGGCTTCTTCCCGCGCCTGTCCGAGCAGCAGGCGCCGGAGTACCTGTGGATCGGTTGCTCCGACAGCCGCGTGCCGGCCAACGATATCGTTGACCTGATGCCCGGCGAGATCTTCGTGCACCGCAATGTGGCCAACGTGGTGGTGCACTCGGACATGAACTTCATGTCCGTTCTTCAGTTCGCCGTCGAGGTCCTGAAGGTCAAGCACATCATGGTGGTAGGGCACTATGGCTGCGGCGGCGTGCGCGCCGCGCTGGGACACCAGCAGCTGGGCCTGATCGACAACTGGCTGCGGCACATCAAGGACGTCTACAGCCGGTACCAGACGGAACTGCTCGCTCTGGAGGACGGCGACGCCAGGCTGAATCGTCTCTGTGAGCTCAATGTCCAGAGCCAGGTGCTCAACGTCTGCCACACCACTAT
>Ga0102944_1002235_pt1 | contig 11581 bp, 14 predicted proteins | sample SalPonD_shore_MG_FD_78172 | JGI IMG/M metagenome (GOLD analysis project Ga0102944, IMG submission 78172) | Salt pond soil microbial communities from South San Francisco under conditions of wetland restoration - Salt Pond MetaG... | ecosystem: Environmental > Aquatic > Marine > Intertidal zone >... | reverse complement strand
CAATTGAAACAGGAGATCAAAAACTGTATTGATCTGACCGAGTATGTTTTCGGTATTTTTGATATGCCCGTTGACATCCGTTTGTCCTTCCGTGATGAAAACGAAGATAAATACGGTGGGAAGACCGAATATTGGGAACGGGCACAACGGGAAATCCGGGAGGTTGCCGATGAAGTGGGTATGGACTATACTATTGAGGAAGGGGAAGCCAGTTTCTATGGTCCCAAAATAGATTTCATTATTAAAGATGCGCTCGGACGTAAATGGCAACTCGGAACCGTTCAGGTCGATTATGTAATGCCTGAACGATTTGATCTGACTTATGTCGGTTCGGACAATCAGAAACACCGGCCGGTAATTATACACCGGGCACCATTTGGTTCCATGGAACGTTTTACCAGTATACTGATAGAACACTTTGCCGGTGATTTCCCATTATGGCTATCACCGATTCAAGTTAGTATCTTACCACTGTCAGACGATTATAACGATCTTGCTGATAATTATGCAGATCAGTTGAAAAATGAAGATATTCGTGTTAATCTGGATAAGAGAAGCGAACAAATTGGTGCTAAAATCAGGGATGCTGAAACGCAAAAAATACCCTATATGTTAATTATTGGTGAGAAAGAAAAAGCCAATGGCACCGTAGCTGTACGAAAACATAAAAAAGGAAATCTTGGAAGTTTCAATTTTTCTGATTTTATTTCGAACTTAGTTAAAGAGGTAACATCAAAAAAATTACCTGATTAACTAATAATTTACTAATAAACTAAAAGGAGTAAGAACCATCGCAAGAAGATATTATAGAGCGACATCGAGACGTAGAAAAGATGATACACGCATAAATGAGTATATAGATGCACCTAAAGTGCGTTTAGTAACCCCGGATGGAGAAAACACTATTGTATCTTCGGAAGAAGCTTTAGAAAAAGCTCTTTCGTATGGACTTGATCTTGTTGAAATTGCACCTAATGCCAAACCACCGGTATGCAAGATCATGGATTATAAAAAGCATCTCTACGAAAAGAAGAAAAAGGAAAAAGAAGCCAAGAAAAAGCAACATGTCGTTCAAGTAAAGGAGCTTCGCTTTCGGCCACATACCGATGATCATGATTACAACTTTAAAACCCGTCATGCCAGAAAGTTTCTGGAAGAAGGAAATAAAGTAAAGGCTACCGTCCAGTTCAGAGGCCGGGATATCATATATAGTAATCAGGGCAAAGAACTCTTGCTCAGACTGGCAGAAGATCTGGAAGATTTGAGTAAAATTGAAACACCTCCAACCCTGGAAGGCAAAAGAATGACCTTAATTCTGACACCCGACAATAAATAGAACGAAACTTTGTAAAGCATTCCAGTTCTGCTTATATTTAAAGCTTTCAAATTCTCATTTCATAACCGAAATTGTTATGCCAAAAGTTAAAACGAACAGCGGTGCTAAAAAGCGTTTAAAGGTTACCGGAACAGGTAAATTTAAACGTAAAAAAGCATTTCGCAGTCATATTCTTACAAAGAAATCACCCAAGAGAAAACGTAATCTCAGAAAAGCAACATTGGTTCATAAATCTAATGAAGCTCAGGTACGTGAATTGATTCCTTACAAGAAGTAAGAATAGAAGAGTACATTTTTTATTACAAATAATATTAACCGTAAACTGAAAAGGATAAACAAATGCCACGTTCAAGAAACCTAGTGGCTTCCCGTCGCCGTCGCAAAAAGGTGTTAGACCAGGCGAAAGGCTACTGGGGTGCACGAAGTAAAGTTTACACGGTTGCTAAAAATGCTGTTGAAAAAGCATTAACGTATCAATATCGCGACCGTAAAGTACGAAAAAGAGAATTTCGCAAGCTTTGGATTACCCGTATAAACGCGGCCTCAAGGCTTAATGGCACTACCTATTCAAAGTTGATGGGTGCCATGAAAGAAAAAAATATGGACATCAACCGTAAGGTTATGGCAGATCTGGCGGTTCATGAACCGGATGCTTTCAAAGCAATTGTCGATGAAGCAATTAGTTAATAATTAAATCATCTTCAAACCGGCAAGTTGTCTTACTTTGAGTGAGATGGTTTGCCGGTTTTTTTATTTATACGATAAAATGTAGCTCATGAATAACGATATCGAAACAGTTGAGCAGGAAATAAAAGGTTTTAAAATTAGTAATACGGATGAATTGGAGGCTTTTCGTCTGAAATATTTATCCAGAAACGGACTAATTCCGGAACTCCTGTCGAATATTGGTAAAGCGCCTCGTGAACAACGGGCGGAATTGGGTAAAAAATTAAATGCCCTCAAAAACCTGGCTCAGAATAAATTTGAAAATGCTCAGCAAAAGCTACAATCTAAAGGAACCGGTGAGATTGTAGCGACCGACGACATTACCCTGCAGGCACCCTCAATGCCTTTAGGTTCGTATCATCCTATTACCCAATCGCTTAATGAAATTAAAAGTATTTTTTTAAGATTGGGATTTACCATCGCTGACGGACCTGAACTGGAAGATGATTTCCATAATTTCACGGCTCTCAATTTCCCTCCAGAACATCCGGCAAGAGATATGCAGGATACCTTTTTTATTCGCAAAAATGTAGATAATCCACATGATGATCTCGTTTTGCGAACACATACGTCCCCGGTTCAGATACGTTTAATGGAAAATGAGAAACCGCCAATAAGAGCTATCATGCCCGGTCGTGTATATCGTAATGAGTCCATCACGGCAAAATCCTACTGCCTGTTTCACCAGGTGGAAGCTTTATACGTAGATGAACATGTTAGTCTGGCTGAACTTAAGGAAACCCTGATCATACTTGCTAAGATGATGTACGGACCTGATGTAAAATACAGGCTTCGTCCCTCCTTCTTCCCATTTACAGAACCAAGTTTGGAAATGGATGTCTGGTGGGGAAGCAAAGACGAAGGACAGTGGCTCGAAATACTCGGAGCCGGTATGGTTGATCCGAATGTATTGAAAGCCGTGAATATAGATCCGGAAAAATACAGCGGATATGCGGTTGGTATCGGAGTTGAACGAATTGCTTTGTTGAAATATCAGATCAATGATATTCGCTTACTTTACGATAATGATCTTCGTTTCCTAAACCAGTTCAAATAAAAGCTTAATCATCGCAATTTTTTAATACCCATCATGAAAATATCCTATAACTGGCTAAAAGATTATATTGACCTGGATATAACACCCCGGGAAGTCGCAGATAAATTAACTTATGCAGGGCTGGAAGTTGAAGAAATTGAACATATTGGAAGCAAACTTGAGGGTGTAATCGTAGGTAAAGTATTAACATGCGTGGATCATCCGAATGCCGACCGTCTAAAACTATGTAAAGTTGATTTAGGTGATAAGGTCAGGCAAATTGTTTGCGGTGCTCCCAATGTTGCGGCAGGACAGACGGTACCGGTTGCAACGGTTGGAACAGAATTACCCGTTGAACTGGACAATGGCAAGAAACTGGTACTTCGAAAAGCTAAAATACGCGGACAGGTTTCCGAAGGTATGATCTGTGCTGAAGATGAACTGGGGCTCAGCGAAAATCATGAAGGCATAATGGTACTCGATGATAATTTAAAAACGGGTACTCCTTTTTCTGAAGTTCAGGATCTTTATGAAGATTACATATTTGAAATTGCACTTACTCCCAATCGCCCTGATGCTACCTCACATTATGGTGTAGCCCGTGATTTAAGCGCTGTTTTGGATAAGCCGTTGAAACAAATTCCAGAAAAAGGAAGTAAAAATAATGGGGATATCGGGAAACGGATTTCAATAGAGATAAAAAGCCCTGAAAAATGTCATCGTTATGTGGGGAAAATAATTGAAAATATTACCGTAAAAGAGTCCCCACAGTGGCTTAAAAACAAATTGATGGCTATTGGACTGAGGCCGATCAACAACATCGTCGATGCCACTAATTTTGTGCTGCACGAAATGGGTCAACCGTTGCATGCTTTCGATTATAACTTGCTGAGCGACAAAAAGATTATCGTTCAGGACTACGATAAAGATGTCAGGTTCACAACTCTTGACGATGTGGAACATACCGTTCCGGCAGGTTCATTATTTATATGCGATGGTCAAAAACCTGTAGCATTAGCAGGTGTTATGGGTGGACAAAACTCTGAAATTAATAATGAGACAACAACCGTACTGCTCGAGAGTGCTTATTTTGAACCTGTTGGTATTCGAAAAACTTCCAAACGCTTAGGACTTCAAACTGATGCATCCTATCGCTTCGAACGTGGTATTGATCCCAATATCACTTTAAAAGCAGCCAATCGTTGTGCAAATCTCATTGCCAGGTTAGGTGATGGTATTATCGTAAAGGGAACAATTGACGTCCACCCTGTTCAAACAAAACCCATTGTGCTGGATCTGAGAGTATCATTCGTTAATAAATTACTGGGTACTAAATTTGATCGGGCTCTGATAAAAAACATTCTAAATCGCCTTGAAATAGATGTTGAGGCAAAAAATGATGATGTACTGAAATGTACTGTGCCGACATTTCGCCCGGATATTGAACGTGAAGTGGATTTGGTTGAGGAAGTGGCTCGTATATACGATTATAACAAGATACCGGCACCTGAGTTCGTACGATACATTACACCTTCACCGGTTCCCTATCATGAAACGTTTCTAAATAAAGTCAAAGAATCCGTTAAATCACTTGGTTTTAAAGAAATTTACAGCAACTCGCTGATGCCGGAACAGGCATCCAGGAAATTCGCTGATGAAAAAGAAATCATATCGACACTCAATCCAATTTCAAAGGATCAAACGGATCTGCGGCCTTCTTTAGCCTATGGCTTTTTAAGATCTGTGGCTTATAATTTCAACCGTTCAGCTTTATCTGTTCGTTTTTTCGAGGTAGGTCATGTATTCCGAAAAGGTGGTAAGGGTACGATCATTAAGGGTATAGACGAGGAAACTCATTTATTGATGGGTTTATCCGGCCAAAAGCATTTCGAACACTGGAAAGAAGAGAATGCCTCTTACACTGTTTTTGATCTTAAAAGTGCTGTTAATGGATTCTTCGAGTTACTTGGATTAGATGATAAAATCAGAAGTAAAAAAATAAATGATAACCGATTAGCTTATTATATCGGTAAAATCAAATTAGGCAACTTATATCGAGCCGAGGAATCATTAGTTAAGTCTTATGATATTGACGAATCTGTTTTTATAGCTGAATTTTCCTTAACTGCAATAGAAAAATTGCTCGAAAAACAACCGCCGTTAGTTTACGAAGAGATTCCAAAGTATCCCTCCTTTGAATATGATATCGCTCTTGTAGTGGATAAAACGGTATCGGCCGGAAACATAATGGACGATATTCGCAAGAATGCAGGATCGCTTCTGTTGCGCATTGATATCTTTGATGTGTATGAAGGCAAATCAATTGGAGAGAATAAAAAAAGCATTGCATTCAGGCTGTCTTTTAGGGATAAAAGTAAGACCTTGACTATCAGCAATGTAGAACCTATTATTAACAAAATACTTAAGATATTAAACAAGAATTATTCTGCTAACTTACGATCATGAGGAAGCAATACTTCTTCGATCATGGACTTCACAGATCAATCATATTATAAAAATTTTGAATCTCTGTTGACCCAAATCGACAGAGAACACAGAAAGTTGCAGCAGAAAATCATGACACTGCAAGAAGAAAACTCTGTGTTGCGGCAGGAACTGAATCGTCTTAAGAATGTGCAACAAGAAGGCCTGGAACAGTTATCTGATTCCGATCGTCATGCATTGAGACATCAGATCTTAGGTATGATAAGCAAGATTGACCAATATTTGGAAAATCCACATCCATGAAATCAATCAAAGTCACCATATACGGAAGACAATATCCTCTCAAAGTTGAGGATAATGATAATGATATGATGCAGGATATTGCTGATTATGTTGACAGCCGTATAAGAGTGTTCAAAAGAGAACTGGTCAACCAATCGGAACAAACAGTTATAATAATGGCCTGCCTTAGTTTAGCTGAAGAATTATTCATTGAGCGAAAAAAAAACGAATCGAATACCGGGACCGACAAAATATTCGATCATGTCAATGACAAATTAGCACAACTTTTAACTGACATTAAGCAACAAAATTCCGATATTAACTGAGCAATCGCTTTTGAGGTTATAAAAAGGAAACGTCAATAACGATACTTATAAATTAGGGAGTTTGACTTTAGCTGGTAATAACAGGCCTCACGTCAATTTCGAATAGTGGAAGTTAGACCCAGTTAAGCGGACACCCACTGTGTTGCAAGGTTTATTGCACATCCTTTGCCTCAAAGCGATTTCTTTTAAATTTATGGGCACTATTAGTGCCCTTTTTTATTATTTTTTATATTTATTTTTTTTTCAAGGAAATTATTTACTTGAATCGCTTTAACATATATGTCACAATTACTTAGTGTATTATTTATTGCTGATGTCGTGGGTTCACCGGGTATAAATTTACTCGATACCATGCTTCCTTCCCTTATTACAAAATATAAAGCCGAATTTGTCATTGTTAATGGTGAAAATGCTCATGAAGGCAAAGGGCTGAATGAAAATATTGTTAGCCATTTTTATGAATTAGGTACGCATGTTATAACGGGAGGTAATCACAGTTTCGACAAGTGGAAGATTTATCCGTACATGAAAAAGGATAAAAATCTGTTGCGTCCAATGAATTATCCCAAAGGGGCTCATGGTTACGGTTATGTGATATATGAATTGCCGGATTTTCCGAAAAAAATTGGCGTTCTCAATATACAGGGACGCACGTTTATGCAGGCAATAGATGATCCGTTCCGTACGGCGGATTTCGTTATCGAAAAAATGAAAGAAGAGACAGACATTATCATTGTTGATTTTCATGCGGAAGCTACTGCTGAAAAATGGGCTATGGGTTGGTATCTCGACGGACGAGCTTCCCTCATGATCGGAACTCATACACATGTTCCAACTAACGATGCGCGTATTTTTCCGGACGGGCTGGGATATATTACTGACGCGGGAATGACCGGAGCATTTAATTCTGTCTTGGGAATGGATAAATCCACAGCCATAAAACGATTCCTTTTAAGCACTCCACATAGATATAAATTAGCTAACGGAAATAATAGAATTTGTGGCGTTTTTGCTAAAATCGATGTTGATACAGGCAATTGTGTACATATCGAACCCGTTTTATTTCCAAAATTCGTTAATAACAAAGAAGAAAAAGAATAATCGATACCTGTAAATTGGAAACACTCTTAAGAGCAGAAAAAATTTATAAGGACTATCCTGCCAAAGCAGGTAAACAGTTCCTGAATGTATTAGCGGGTGTTGATATAGATATTCCAAAAGGCACCGTTATTTCTATTGTAGGCCCCAGTGGGTGTGGGAAAAGTACACTATTACACATTCTCGGAGGGTTAGATAAGCCATCTTCAGGCAGTGTCTATTTCGGCGATAAAGATCTGAGTACAATGAATGAAAAAGAGCTGGCTGCCTTCAGAAACAGAAATATGGGATTCGTCTTTCAGTTTCATCATTTATTACCGGAATTTACAGCATTGGAAAATGTCTTCATGCCCGGACTCATTCAGGATAAGCCCGTTGATGAGTTAAAAGACAGAGCCCGGAATCTTTTAGATCAATTTAACATCGGGGATCGCGCTCATCACCGTCCATCTGAATTATCAGGCGGAGAACAACAGAGAGTTGCAGTGGCCAGGGCATTGATGAATAATCCTGAAATTTTACTTGCCGATGAGCCTACAGGTAATTTGGATGAAGAAAATACAGAAATAATGCTGGAAATGTTGTTTAATGTTCGAATAGATAGCGACCTCTCGATCGTATTGGTAACACACGACCGGTCGATTGCAGACAGATCAAATATGATCTTTGAATTGAGAAAAGGTAAATTATACCGAAATACATAAATTTTTTTTGCTCTACAGGAAAATCAGTTATAATTTTAGATTCTAATTACGATAAATAATAAAAAGTTAATATGAGTAAGCACATTCCCAAGGAAGAATTACAAGAAGATATTCTTGTTACCTACTATGCCAGAGTAGTAGCATTTTTAGGTGCCCACAGAAAAACCGCAATAGGTATCGGCATAGCCACAGTATTGATTGTCGGTATTGGTATTGGAACATACTATTACAAACAGTCGGAAAATAAAAAAGCCGAAACCTTAATGTCTGATGCTGAGCAATATTTCCGACAGGCTGATTATAAAAAAGCCCTTGAAGGTGATCAACAAGCTCTCACGGTAGGTTTTGAAGCAATTGTTAATAAATATAGCGATACCAAAGCAGGTAATTTGGCAAGATATTATGCAGCTATTTGTGAAATGAATTTGAATCAAAATCAAAAGGCACTTGATTATATCAACCAATATGATCCGCCTAAAGGGATATTGGGAGTTGGACCTGTTTCACTAAAAGGGGCAATTCTTAGCAACCTCGGACAGTATAAACAAGCCGGAGAACAGTTCCTGAAAGCTGCCAATTGGGATGAGAACGATTCCACGACACCCTACAATTTGTTGTCCGCTGCCAATAACTTTATCAAGGCCGGGCAAACCGATGATGCTCACAAAGCCATTAAAGAAATTATACAAAAGTATCCGAACACACCCTATGTGACCCAGGCTAAAAAGCTGGATGGATATCTTACAGCCGCCGCGATTCAAAATTAGGTACGCTGTATTGTTTGAAAGTAATTACTAAAAGGCCCGTATTTGCGGGCTTTTTTATTTCATGGAAGAAGGCATAGAGAGAAAAAGGGTTAAAGGGGCAAAGTTCCAAAGACACAAAGTTTGACAATGATCAATAAGCAGTGAAAGCCGGACCCTGCGGTGACGGCCTGAATATCTCCCCTTGGGGAGATGTAAGAGGGAGTTCACGCAATCAAAGGTAAGTGCATAATATTATAATATTTCGTTTCTGTCTTAGTCCCGTAACAAAAAATCGTTGTGATTGTCATTGCGAATAAGTCTCACAAAATTATTTTGTTTTGAGCGGAGTGCGACAATTTCATTCGGATTTTTCAATTAGTCTGCTAATTTACATAACACGATTGCCCCTTATGTGTTGATCCGTTATATGTATTTTAATTTTTTCAATTGTGTAATTATTAATCCTGACGATCAAAATGAACGACGCTAAATTACAGGCGGAGATACTTGCAAATGCCCAAACGGAAGAGGAGTATTCACTTGAGCGGTTGCAGTATTGGCTGCAATATGGAAAACATTCATGGTCGTTGGGTGCCGGTATCATCTGGTTTACCTATGGCGTGATCCTGAGGATTGTAAAAATATTAGCTATCGTTTTCACGCCTTTTATGCTTTGGCACCTATTTAAAGCCAAATGGTATAAATCAATCGTTGTTTTTCTGGCGGTCGTTGCAGCTCCATATGTTACCTTTCTATTCATCCATCTGGAGAATAGGTATTTAGAGTTCGTATTTATGGTTCTGCCTGTTTTAACCTTCTATTTTTACACGTATATCATTAGCTATATGATTGGAGATTATTTGGCAGAAATAAAAACATTAAAAAAATGGAAATATGAGGAAAAGCTTAGAAATTCGTCCTGAAAGGTGCATTATGTCCCATTATTTGACTGTACCCACATATCCCTGAACGAATTATTATTATGTTTTTAAATTATTTATAAAAAAGCACTTGTATAGGGGCGCTTATGTAACTTCATTGGAGACGATTTATGAGAGTTAAAATTTTAATTATCATAGTAATTTTGCCGTTTTTATTTTCGAGTTGTGCTCCTTCAAGGATCTTCCTGGATACCAAACTTCCTTTTCAAGTTCAGGATTTAAATAAACAAATGCACAAGAAAAATGTTGAAATCACGCCTATGAATGGCGACAGATTTACAGGCAAAAATGTACACCTGAGTGAGGATTCCCTTTTTTACAGTACATCCGGTAATCAATTTTCTGTTTCTATATCCAAGATCAAATCCATAACAACCTCCCCAAAATTTTCTTTGTATTCCATCTTTCCCCTTATGATGATTGGTAGTGGAATTTATCTCATATCCAACTGGAACTCAGCCAAATCTTTTTATGGGGCATTTGGTAGATTTTATGGTGGTATAGCAATTGTTTTCTTTGGAAGCTTATTTTACGTAGCGGGAAATTCCAATGTAACCCATATCTATTACTTTCATCACGAGAATTAAATCTCTTAACAGGTGTATTGGAAGGAAATATTATTCACCCGCCCTGATTCTAACATCCTGGATTATGCGAAGAAAGAAACCGCTTCAGGTGTATGGTCCGCATGGTCTGCAAAGAATGATTAACCTGATATTGAAAGCCTGGTCAGAGGATATCAATATCAGGTTCAATGGCCTGGAGAAAGAAAAGCGGGCCAACCTGAAAGTAAAAGTGCATGGAATAGAACCGGGTGTTGTTTATGACAGCGCCGGGGTTAAAATTACCGCTATTCATGTATTACACGGCCATTGGAAAGAAGCATACGGATACCGAATCAATACTCCCTACCGTTCGATTGTCATTTCCGGCGATACACGTCCCTGCAAAGCCCTGATGGAAGCAGCTAAAGGAGTAGATGTTTTAGTACATGAAGTGTACGCATCGGAAACACTGAAACCTGAAAACCGTCCCGGCGGCCAATACTGGCCGGAATATTGTAAAGAATACCACACTTCGGACGTTGAACTTGGGAAAATAGCCAGTGAGGCACATCCAAAGCTTTATTTAACACCCCAAATTTTATTATCGAGGCTGTATTTGCCGGCACCGATAAAAATAATCGTGAGCAGTGCACCGAGATACAGGTAGACTAACTCTCCATCCCCGTGGGAAAAGGAAAAATGGCGCAGTACTCCAAACACAACTAACACGTCAATAGCGGATATGATAGCCGCTGGACGTGTGGCAATTCCAAACGCAATCAAAACCGAGCAAATACCATCAGAGATTGTTGCAAAGATCAGACTTAAATATGTACCAAAATGAAGCGGGTCCGGGAAATGTCCCCATAATTGGGAGAAATGCATGAATTTGAATAATCCGTGTTGCACAAACAGGCCAAAGCCGATCCAAACACGAAGTAAAAGCACGGCAAAGTCCTTATTTTTCGGTATAAACCCGAGGTTCAGAAAATTTTTCATGACACTATTATTTTATTGAGTGTTATAAGCAAACGAATACGCATAATACACCCCGGACATAGTGTTATCAAAGCTAATCATGTAGAACCTGGTCTTTTCATGATTGACCGCATTAGTATAATGAGAGCCAGGCCAACCGTTTGCCGTTTTCAGAAGGTGGTTAATTTTTCTACAAAATTCAATGCTTAAACCCAAAAGGATATTAAGTTGGAACGATGAGCATAGATTTAAAAACTAAAAAAATACTGAATGTCATTACGAGGCCCTTTGGGCCGTGGTAATCCCCTTCAGTATTTTTGTCGATAAGTGATATCATTGGTATGTGATACATGTTTTATTGATCACTGTAAAATCATACCGGAGTGCAATATTAATCGGACAGTTCTGCATTCCGTAT
>Ga0102944_1002234_pt1 | contig 11582 bp, 17 predicted proteins | sample SalPonD_shore_MG_FD_78172 | JGI IMG/M metagenome (GOLD analysis project Ga0102944, IMG submission 78172) | Salt pond soil microbial communities from South San Francisco under conditions of wetland restoration - Salt Pond MetaG... | ecosystem: Environmental > Aquatic > Marine > Intertidal zone >... | reverse complement strand
GTCGACCGCCACGTCCTTCGGCGCCGCAGCGGACGCCTACCTCGACAGCGACACGCATCGGTCGGGCGAGGACCTGGACCGCCTCGCGTCGTGGTGCGAGGGGGCGACCCGCGCATTCGACGTGGCGACCGGGGCTGGGCACACGGCCGGCGCGGTAGCGCGGTCGGGTGCCAGGGTCGTCGCGGCCGATGCCGCCCCCGAGATGGTGACCACCGCCGAGGGCGAGTACCCCGCCATCGAAGGCGTCGTCGCCGATGCCGAACGCCTCCCGTTCGCCGACTCGACGTTCGACGCGGTCACCTGTCGCATCGCCGCCCACCACTTCCCGGACCCGTCGGCCTTCGTCAGGGAGGTCGCGCGGGTGCTGGAACCAGGTGGGGTGTTCGCCCTCGAAGATACGGTCGCCCCGGAGGACCCGGCCCTCGGCACGTTCATCAACCGGGTCGAGTCGCTCCGTGACCCCACCCACGTCGAGTCCTACACGGTCGACCGATGGCGCGAGTGGCTGACCGACGCGGGCCTGACGGTGGCGGAGACGGTGGTGATGAAGACGCCGCTGGTTTTCGACTCCTGGGTCGATGCGCAGTCGCTCTCCGCGGCCGAACGCGACCGCGTCGAGACCCTCCTGCTCGATGCGACCGACGCGGCGGTCGAGGCCTTCGAAATCGAGCGGGAGGGCGATACGGTCCGGTCGTTCGCCAACCACAAGGTGCTCGTCCGGGCGCGGCGCTGACTCCCCACGACCGGGTGTGACTTTTTACCGGATGGCCCGCGTTGTCGGTGTATGGGCAGCAGCGAAGAGCAGGTGGTACCCGGCGGGTTCCGGGAGCGGGTCGAGTTCTATCTCCTGGACCACCGCACGCCCACCGGGAAGACCATCGACATCGCGTTGCTGGCGCTGAATTTCGTGTTCATCTTCGTCTTCGTCGCCCAGACCTACCCCGTCTCGGCGGCGACCGAGGCGTGGCTGTGGCGCCTCGAGGTCGCCATCGCCCTCGTGTTCGTCGTCGAGTACGGCCTTCGGCTGTACGGCGCGCCGAACCGACCTCGCGAGTTCGTCGACCCGTACACGATGGTTGACCTCCTCTCGGTGCTGCCCACGATAGCGGTGCTCGTGGTTCCGGTCCCGGTGGCGGTGAACATCGCGTTCCTGCGCGTGCTCCGGGTCATCAGGGTGCTGCGGTTCTACCGGTTCACGCGGGACGAGGAGTTCTTCTTCGGGACCGTCGCCGTCGAGACGCTCCGGGTGATGAAACTGCTGTTGACCGTACTCGTGGTCTTCTTCGTGACCGCCGGCCTGTTCTACAGCGCCGAGATCGGGACGAATCCCGGGGTGACGAACTTCGGGGACGCCTTCTACTACATGGTCGTCACGCTGACCACGGTCGGGTTCGGGGACATCCTGCCGACGACCCGCCTGGGGCGCTGGGTCACCGTCGTCGGGATCCTCGGGGCCATCATCCTCGTCCCGTGGCAGGCCGGGAAGATCGTCAGAGAGTGGGCCTCCCGCGATACGGTGTCCGTCACGTGCCCCGACTGCGGACTCTCCTCGCACGACCCCGATGCCTCCCACTGCAAGGCCTGCGGGCACATCATCTACCAGGAATACGACTCCGTCGAGTGACCCGGGCCGTCAGCGGGTGGGGTCCCGGAACGCTCTGACCGTGTCGTGGTCGCCCTCACTGGTCGCCACTTCGACGAGGCCCAGGTGGGTGAAGATGCCGTGCCAGTCGCGGTGGAACAGCGGGAACTCGTCCTGGACGTAGCTCACGGACGGGTCGGCTCCCTCCTCATCGGCGGCGTCGCCCTCGTTCTCGACCGTGATGAGGAGGTCGTCGGTGGCCCGTGCGAGTTCGGCGAATACCCAGTCGACGTCCGGGTGTAGGTGCTGGAGCGTCTCGACGGAGAAGATGGCGTCGAACTGCCCGTCGGCGAAGTCGCCGACGACGGTCTCGATGGCGTCGTGGTAGAATCGGCCATCGTCGGCGAGGTCGGGATACGATTCGGCCATCACGTCGAAGGCCTCCTCGTTGACCTCGATGCCGGCCAGGTTCTCGAAGCCGTGGTCGGCCAGATGTGAGAGATGCCGTCCCGAACTACAGCCGACTTCCAGGATGGCGGCGTCTCGGTCGAGGTACTGTTCGAGGATGCGCCGGACCGTCCGACTCGTCTCGTTCGGGCCGTAGTACGCGTAGTATGCCGGCGAGAACTCGCCGTCTCTGTTCGCCCATGCACGGCGAACGTCGTGAAAATCCACGAGTGATATCTCGTCCGACCGACCAAAGGTCCGTCGAAGACATACGGCAAACGACTATCAGTCACTAGAAACGATCTCCTCGTATGGGATTCGTTCGCCGCGTGCTGGCACTCCCGGTTCGAACCCGGCTCCTCGGAAGTGCGGTTCTCCTCGGTGGCGCCCTCCTGGCCAGCGGTATCGGTCAGTGGTCGGGCATCGACCCCCTCGTCGGCGCGGGGTTCGTGCTGTTCCCGTGGGGCGCCGGCTTCCTGCTCATGTGGCTCGGCGACGGCTTCCTCGCACGCGGGCGCATCGTCTGGTACGAGGAGTTCCACCGGAGTCCCGTCTGGCTGTTCCTCGCGTTCGTCGGCTGGTCCATCGCGTACGTCCAGTTCGATGCATTCGCCTCCATCGTCGTGCTGTACGAACTGCTGGTCGTGGGGACTGCCCTCGCCGCGACCCTCGGGATGGTCGCGGTTCGAACCTGGTCCGACCGCACCGCCGGTCCCTCGGGTCGGCTTCCGTCCCGACGCGGGACCATCGTCCGACTGCTGCCGGTGGCGCTGCTGTTCGCCTGGGTGTACTGGTCGGGCCGCTGGTCGTGGACGGCGACCGTCGGTCTGGTGCTGACCATCGTCGTCGGCCTCGTCGCCGTCGTCCACCCCGAGTGGATTCCGGGCGTCCCACCCCGGGTCTCGGAGGAGTGACCGCTCGACGGATGTGGAATCCAACGCAGTGTGGTCCTGTACCTGCCGAATCGGGTACCTTGCAACCGAATAACCCCACGTCTGTGGTCGTTCGACCACGAAGGAAGTCAGGAACGGGGTATTCGTCTATTATTCCTCGTTCTTTCCGGACGGATGCGGAACCCTTAACCGTGGCCTCGGTCTGTGTTTAGTTGCAATGGCAACCGGTAAGGTTGATTTCTTCAACGACACAGGCGGCTACGGTTTCATCGATACTGAGGACTCTGACGAGGACGTGTTCTTCCACATGGAAGACGTTGGCGGCGAGGACCTTACGGAAGGAACCGAGATCGAATTCGACATCGAAGACGCCCCCAAGGGCCCGCGCGCGACGAACGTCGAGCGTCTTTAAACGAGGTCACACCGTCGCCATCCGGCGATAGGACGACATCGTTTTCTTCGAACAAATTTCGCCACCCACCGATGGCACTGGCGACCCGACCGTTCCCACGAAAAGGGAATCACAATGACATTTATTCCGTCCCCATCGAGAATCGTCACCCATGTTCTTGCCCCTTCAGGTCCCCGGCGGCATCGAACTGCTCGTCATCTTCGTCATCTTCGTCCTGATACTGGCCCTCCCACTCGGACTGCTGGTCGTCGTCATCTGGGCGCTCCGGCGGCGCCGCGGCCACCTCGAAGCGCTCGAAGCACGGGTCGAGGCACTCGAAGCCGAGATGGGTGTCGGGCCTGCGGGGACCGAGGCCGCTGAACCCATAGAGAGCGAGGACGCCTCCGGTTCCACGGAGAGCGAGGACGCTGGCGAGTCCATGGAGAGTGGGGACGCCACCGAGGAGTGACGCCGGCCGTCCGCACACATCGATTCTGGCCAACACGTCAACGCAGGTGCACGGTTTTCGCGAGAAGGACATTTTATATACCCCTCGAAACAGTGGTATGCCATGGATAGACGTACCTACTTGAAGTCCGGTGCTGGAGCGATCGCGAGTGCAACCCTCGCCGGCTGTCTCGGCCTCGGTGGCGGTGACAAAGTCGTCATCGGCTCAGACATCCCGTACCCCCCGTTCGAATACCGCTAGGAGGACGGGACCCTCGTGGGCTTCGACGTCGACATCGCGAAGGCCGTCTTCGACGAGGAACTCGGGATGGACCACGAGTTCAAGGAGACCAGTTTCGACGGCATCATCGGGTCGCTCAACAACGGCAACTTCCGGGTCATCATGAGCGCGATGACCATCAACGACACCCGTGCGCAGAAAGTCGACTTCTCAGACCCGTACTTCACGGCCTACCAGACCGTCATCGTCCTCAAGGACGGCGGTATCTCCTCGAAAGAGGACCTCAAGGGCGTCAACGTCGGCGTCCAGAAGGGGACCACCGGCGAGGGTGCGGCCGGCAAACTCAAAGACGAGTTCGGCGGCGACCTGACCATCAAGCACTACGACCAGATCACCGGCGCGTTCAACGCGCTGTTGACCAACCAGGTCCAGGCGGTCATCAACGACAACACGGTCAACGCCAAGTTCGCCAACGAGAAGGACAACGTCGTCTTCCTCCAGGGCGAGGGCGCGGCCGCCGACGCGGGCCAGAACGCACCGCCGTATCTCACCCTCACGGTCGAGAACTACGGCATCGCGTTCCGCCAGGACGACGACGACTTCCGCACGAAGGTCAACGGCGCGCTCGCGAACATCAAGGACAACGGGCGCTACGACGAGATCTACGGCTCGTACTTCGAAGGATAGGCGGGCTACCTCCCAATCGAATCCATGTCTGATGCATACGGGGACCACGAGACGCACGAGGAGACCGCCGGGAGCGGGATCGTGGACAACGACAACGTGTTGCGCCGGGTCGGGGAGGTCCTGTCCTCCTCGTTCGCGTTGTTGGTCCTGGCGATGCTCGCCTGGATCGTCACGACCCAGGTAAACCCGGAGCTGTTACAGACGATCTTCCCGCGGTTCGTGGAGGCCTACCTGCTCGTCATCCAGATCGTCGTCGTCTCGAGCATCCTCTCGGTCTTCCTGGGCGTCTTCGTCGGCCTCGGCCGCATCTCGAACTCGCCCATCACGAACCGTATCGCCTCGGGCTACGTCGAGTTCTTCCGGGGCACGCCACTGTTGTTCCAGTTGTTCCTCATCTACCTCGGCATCCCGCGCCTGTGGGCCACCGGCACCTTCCCCCTCACGAACTGGGAGGTGCCGGCGGCCATCATCGGCCTCACGCTGAACCACGGGGCCTACGTGGGCGAGGCGGTCCGGGGCGGCATCGGCGCCGTGCCGGACGGGCAGATGGAGGCCGCCCGCTCGCTCGGCATGTCGCGGGTCATGGGGATGCGGAAAGTCGTCCTGCCGCAGGCGTGGCGCAACGCCCTCGCGGCCATCGGGAACGACCAGATCATCCTGGTGAAAGACACCTCGCTGCTGACGGTCATCGCGGTCCCGGAGATCATGAGCGTCTTCCGGAACGTCAACAGCACCACGCTCGACGCCTGGACGCCGCTGCTCTGGGTGGCGCTGTTCTACCTCGCCATCACGGTGCCGATGAGCAAACTCGTCCAGTACCTCGAATCGCGTGCGGACTGGGGTGGTGAGCGCCATTGAACCCCGAGCACCCCATCGTCGAGTACGAGGGCGTGAACAAGTGGTTCGGCGACAACCACGTCCTCAAGGACATCGACGTCGAGGTCGACGAGGGCGAGGTGGTCGTCGTCATCGGCCCCAGCGGGAGCGGGAAGTCCACGCTCTTGCGGTGTACCAACCGCCTCGAGGAGATACAGAGCGGCGACATCCGCCTCGACGGCATCTCGCTGTACGACTCCGACCAGGACGTCAACCGCCTCCGCCAGCGCATCGGGATGGTGTTCCAGAGCTTCAACCTCTTCCCGCACAAGACGGCCCTGGAGAACATCGCGATGGCGCCCATCGAGGTCAAGGGCATCCCGACAGAGGAGGCCGAGGCGACGGCCCGGGACCTCATCGAGGAGGTCGGCCTGGCCGGCAAGGAGGAATCCTACCCCGACCAGCTATCGGGCGGGCAACAACAGCGCGTGGCTATCGCGCGGGCGCTCGCGATGGACCCGCAGGTGATGCTCTTCGACGAGGTTACCAGTGCGCTCGACCCCGAACTCGTCGGCGAGGTGCTGGGCGTGATGCGCACCCTGGCCGAGGAGGGGATGACGATGATCGTCGTCACCCACGAGATGGGCTTCGCGAAGGAGGTCGGCGACCGCATCGTCCTCATGGCCGAGGGCGAGATCGTCGAACAGACCGAGGCCGCGCAGTTCTTCGAGCGACCGAAGACCGAGCGCGGGCGTGCCTTCCTCTCCCGACTGCTCTGACTCCTCCCGTTCCGGATTCAGAATTCCTTTGGTCGTCCTGAGCGAAATCGCTAGCGTGTCCCGCGTCCCGAACCCGCTCAGTGCCCTCCTCGTCGTCATCGGCGCCGTCCTCGCCAGGCTTGGCCTCGTCTCCCGGTCCCGGGTCCGCCAGACGGTCGACCTCTCGTGGCCCCGTATCGTCACCGGCCTCGCGCGCATGTCGAAGAACGCGGCCGACGTGGCGATGGTGGGGGTGGCACTCGGTCCGGCCGCTATCGCGGGCGTGGGGTACGCGGGCCCCTACTGGGGCATCGCGTTCAGCATCGGCGGCGGATTGGCTGCCGGCACCATCGCGCTGGTCTCCCAGCGATACGGGGCGACCCACTTCGAGGCGGCCGGCCAGGCCATCCGGTCGAGTGCTGCCCTGGTCGTCGCCGTGACCATTCCGGTCGCGGCCCTGTTCTGGCTGTTCCCCCGCCCGCTCATCTCCGTCCTCAGTCACGACCCGACGGTGGTCGGGTACGGCGCGGCCTACCTCCACGTCATCGCGCTCGGGGTGCCCTTCGCTGCCCTAAACCTCATCGGAAGCCGGGCGCTCATCGGTGCCGACGACGCCTGGACGCCGATGGTCCTCCGGGGAACCGGCGCCCTCTCGAACATCGTCCTCAACGCCGTGTTCATCTTCGGGATGGGCATGGGCGTCGTCGGCGCCGCTCTCGGGTCGGTGCTCGCGAACGTGGTCGTCACGGCCGGCCTCGCGATCGGCCTCGCCCGTGGACACCTCCCCGGCGTCGGCGAGTTCCCCATCACCGTCTCGCCCACCGGCCGATACGTCGACCCCGGGAACGTCCGGGACATCGTCAAGATCGGCACCCCTGTCGTAGGCCGCAACTCGGTCTGGACGCTCGCCCGCTTCCCGACGCTCGCGTTCGTCGGCCTGTTCGGCCCGACGGTCGTGGCGGCCTACATCGTCACCCGGCGCATCTGGGGGCTGATGAACACGCCGGGGTGGGGCTTCGGCCTCGCCGCCAGCAGTCTCGTCGGCCAGGAACTCGGCCGCGGCGACGAGTCGACCGCCGAGGCCTATGGCCACGAGATCTCGCGGTTCTCCGTCGCCACCTACGTCGTCGCGGCGGCCGTCGTCGCGGCCATCGCGCCCTGGGCAGTCGCGCTGTTCACCGGGAGTTCCACGGACCCGATCGTGCCGCTTGCCGTCCCAATGGTCTACGCTGCGGCCATCGCCATCGTTCCGCAGGGCATGGCCAGCGCCATGTCCGGAGCGCTCACCGCGACCGGCGACACGCGCTGGCCGTTCTACAGCCAGGTCGTCGGCCTGTTCGGGGTCTCCATCCCGCTCGTCTACCTCGGTGCGACGACCCCGCTTGGGCTGTGGGGCATCTACCTCTCGCTGTTCGGTGCGACCATCGTCCCGGCCGCGGTCAACTACTACCGCTTCTCGACGGGGAAGTGGAAGGCCATCAGCCGGGAGTACCGGCCCGACCCGGTCGCCGCGAGCGATTGACCGGTGTCGTCACTCCCGGTCGTGGTCGTTGCCGCGAGCATCGTCGGCCTCCGCCGGGTGAGAAGTTAGTCGATGTGCCCTTCGGCGCGAAGCTGTTCGGCGTCCTGGCCAGAGTACCGCCACTCGATGTTGGCCTTCTCGTCCTGCCAGTCCCAGGGCTCGACGAGGACGACGTCGCCCTCGTTGATCCAGGTCCGGTACTTCATGCGGCCGGGGATGCGGCCCATGCGGTTTTTTCCGTCCTCGCAGCGGACGCGGACGTGGTTGCCACCGTTGTGCTGGGTAACCACGGCGAACAGTTCGTCGTCGTTGGGCATCCGGAGATTTCGACGCCCTTGTTCTTCTGTCACACCTGTGCTAAGGGGGGCGATACGGATAAATTGTCGGCGTCGCTTGGTAGCGACCCACATTCATCCGGCGCGACCGCCGGAACACGTATTCCGCCGGCCCGTGATGGTCTCTCCATGCCCGACCCGCCCATCGTCGAGCGCGAATCGTTCACCGTCGTTGGACTCAGCTACCACGGGACGAACCAGGAGGGCGAGATATCGGCCCTCTGGGAGCAGACCGCCGACTACGAGGACGCCCTCGGGTCGCTGGCCCTGGACGACGACGCCTACGGGGTCTCCTACGGCGGCGACCCGGAGACAGGGGAGTTCGACTACGTCGCCGGGGTCAGAGCCGACCCGGACGCCGACGTCCCGGACGATATGGAGGCCGTCTCCATGCCAGCGGCCACCTACGCCGTGTTCACCACGACGCTCTCGGACATCCAGGAGACCATGGCCTGGGTCCACGGCGAGTGGCTGCCCGACTCTGGGTACGAGATGGCGCTGGGACCCGAGTTCGAACGGTACGACTCGGCGTTCGACCCCCGCGACCCCGACGCCGACTTCGAGATATTCGTCCCCATCGACCGGTAGGGATACCGCGGTGGCGTCGGCGCAAAAACCAAGTGTTATCACTGGGGAATACCACGGTCCAGACATGACCGTGACCGCCATGCTGGCCGTCTCCCCGGTCGACGACCCGTCGGTCGACTTCGAGGCGGAGATCGCGAAGGCCATCGAGGCACTCGAGGACTTCGACGTCCGCTACGAGACGCATCCGATGGAGACCACCATCGAGGCCGAGGACCTGGGCGAGGTCTTCGCCGCTGCACGGGCCGCGACCGAGGCCCTCGACGCCGACCGGACGCTGACCCACCTGAAGATAGACCACTTCCGGGAGCAGACGCTCGCCGTCGAGGAGAAGGTCGAGATGGTCGAGGAGTACCTCGGGCGGGAGGCCCGGTCCGGGAGCGCCGGGGCCGAACAGCGGGGTGGGCGATGACCCGCTCGACGACCTCGCGCCGGGCCTTCATCGCCGGGACGGGCGGAGCCGCGACCCTCGCACTCGCCGGCTGTCTCGGCAGCCCGAACGGGCCGACCCACGACACGATCCGGGTCGGCACCTACAAGGCCTACGTCGATGCCCCGAGCACGAGCGCCGGCGACTGGGTGAAACAGGAGTTCGAGAAGCGCCACGACCTCACCCTCGAATGGGTCGTCCGCGAGAACGAGTTGACCGACTTCATCCAGCGGCGCAAACAGGGTGCGCCCCTCGAGGCCGACGCCTACCTCGGCGTGACCGCCCAGGACCTCGTCCGGGCCGACGCCCAGCTCGAGCAGCCCCTGTTCGACGGTTTCGACACGAACGCCATCGACAACGCGGGGACCGTCGAGGACGTCTTCCACTTCGACCCCCAGCGCCGCGTCCTGCCGACCGGTGCCTCGTACGTCTCGCTGGTCTACGACGAAACGAAGGTGGACGCGCCGCCGACCTTCGACGCCCTGGCGAGTCCCGAATACGAGGACACCCTGCTGCTGGCGAACCCACAGAGCACGACGACCGGCCTGCTGTTCTTGCTCTGGACCGTCCACACGAAGGGGGCCGATACCTACCTCGACTACTGGCAGCGGCTGATGGACAACGGCGTCCACGTCCTCGGGTCCTGGTCGAGCGCCTACAACGCCTACATGCAGGAGGAGGCGTCCATCGTCGTCTCCTACTCGACCGACCAGGTCTACGCGGCGAACGAGAACCAGGACATGCGCCGGCACCAGATCGGCTTCCCGAACGACCAGGGCTACGCCTACGTCGACGGCCTGGGCAAGTTCGCCACGACCGACCGGCCGGAACTGGTCCGGACGTTCGCGAACTTCATGCTCGACCCGGCCGTCCAGCGGAAGACGGCCGTGAAGAACGTCGGCATCCCGACCGTCTCGAACGCCTCGCTCCCGAAGGAGTTCCAGCAGTACGCCCACGTCCCGGACGACCCGGTCCAGCTCTCCTACGACGTCCTCAGCCAGCACATGACCGAGTGGCGCGACGCCTGGGCGAAGCAGGTCGCGTCGAAGTAGACCGCCCGGTCACCGGCAGTCGTGTCAACGCCCAACCCGGAGGCCATATGCCCATTGACCCACTCGGTAGGGCATGGACTACTCCCAAGCACTCGATCGGGCCTTCGACGAAATGCCCGAGCGACCGGCAGCGGAGGCCGACCGGCTCTCCGTCCCCGACCCCGAAGGAGAGACCGATGGCGCGTTCACCCGACTGACGAACATCCGTGAGATCGCGGAGGCCCTCTCCCGGGACCCCGAGCATCTCCACCGCACCATCCAGCGTGAACTCGGGACCAACGGCCAGTTCAACGGCCAGCGCTCCCGGTACAACGGATCGTTCTCTATCGCGGACTTCCAGAACGCCATCGACGAGTACGTCGACGAGTACGTCACCTGCTCGCAGTGCGGGCTCCCGGACACCATCCTCGTCACCGAGGACGGCATCGACATGCTGCGCTGTCAGGCCTGCGGCGCCTTCCGCCCGGTCTCCGCGACGACGAGCGGCACCCGGACACAGAAGCGCGACGCGGTCGAGGAGGGCCGCACCTACGAGGTGACCATCACCGGCACCGGCCGCAAGGGCGACGGCGTCGCCGAGCGCGGCTCCTACACCATCTTCGTTCCGGGCGCACGCGAGGGACAGGAAGTACGCATCTACATCGAGAACATCAGCGGGAACCTGGCGTTCTCCCGCCTCGTCTGATCACTTGAGCCGTTCGAACGGGTAGCTGTGTTTGATGTGTTCGGCGTGGTAGGTTCCGTGCGAGTCGACGGACATCAGTCCCCGGTAGACGGACTCGGGGACGCCGCGGTACCGGTAGATGCCACCCTCCTTGAACTCGACCTCGAGGACCTCCTCCTCGGCATCGTACCCGACACTCTCGATGATGCTCGACTCGACGGACTCGCGCTTCATTCGGTCGGGGCTACGGTGCAGGCCGAGATAAATGCACGGACGGTGTGCGGGCTGGTGACGGGCGACAGTCATTTGTGTCGACCTCGCATACCGGCTGTCGGATGCGAACGCCCGCGGTCTACGACCTGCAGACCGAGAAACTCGCGGCCCCCGAAGCGACGCGGTTCACGCTGGGGACCGCGGGCGACGTGCGGCCGCCGGTCGCGTCGCCGTGGGGCAACCGCGGGGGCGTAGACAACATCGAGCGGTTGCTCGCCGGCGTCGACCCGGTCCACGCCACCGTCACGGTCGAGGGCGACACGGCGCAGGTCGAGGCCACCCGCCAGACGTCGACCATCTACGTCGAATCCACGCCGGTCACCGGCGGGCCGGTGACCATCCGGAACGGCGCCACGGTCGTCCTCGGCAACGCGAAATCCGACCTCTGGGAGGGCTACCGACTGCAGGTGTTCTTCTGAATCGGGTCGAATTTGGGTCCGAAACTGGTCCGATTCTGGT
>Ga0102944_1002233_pt1 | contig 11597 bp, 12 predicted proteins | sample SalPonD_shore_MG_FD_78172 | JGI IMG/M metagenome (GOLD analysis project Ga0102944, IMG submission 78172) | Salt pond soil microbial communities from South San Francisco under conditions of wetland restoration - Salt Pond MetaG... | ecosystem: Environmental > Aquatic > Marine > Intertidal zone >... | reverse complement strand
GGTCAACCTAAAGCATTTGATTGTTATTCAATTCCAATCTCTGCTCCTTTTACTTATATTATTTCTGTCTATAAAACAAACACCTTCCCAACTATTCTTCCTTATATTTCTGCTCCTTCTCGGCACAGTAGGAGGAGAGATGTTTATCGTTTCAAATCAACTTTACCTGAAAAAAAATTTAAACTATGGGTTGGGATACGGACTTGATTTAATAGGCTCTTTTTTGGGAGCCATTACCATTTCATCTGTTCTGATACCTTTGGTCGGTCTTCCCCTTGTTCTAAGATACTTGTTTCTGGCCGGCTCATTCTGCTTTCTGCTGCTCATTTGGGGAAAAATCAAGCTGAGTTTTACCTCATCATGATTTTTTCGATAATTTCTTGACACAATCTTCCAATTATGCTTCACTGTAGAGTCTTATTTTGATAAAATAACCTTCATAAATTAAGCTTGTTTTCATAATGGAAGGAAAATTAGATGAGAGCAATTATTTCCCGCCAAACCATACGAAGTCCTTTTGTTGCTAAAGTGGAAGAATTAAGCGGCCAGAATCTACTTGCCTGCTATCAATGCGGAAAATGTTCTGCAGGCTGCCCAGCCATCTCTCAGATGGATCTTCTTCCCAACCAAGTCATCCGTTATGCCCAATTGGGTTTCACAGATGAGCTGATCAACTCCAAAACAATATGGATTTGTGCCTCCTGTTTAACCTGCAATATCCGCTGTCCCAAAGGCATCAATATCGCTGAAATCATGGAAGCTTTGAGACAGGTTTTGCTTCGCCAGAGGAAAGACCATGTGGACATCAACAAGCTCTCCAAGAAACAAAAATCCGAACTTCCTCCCATTGCTTTAGTGGGCAGTTTTAGAAAATCTACCTCATAAATGCCTATGATATTTAGACATAAAATTATTTATAAAAGGAATCATAAATATGAAATTCTCTTATTATCCAGGATGCACACTCAAGAATCATGCTAAAAATTTTGAAGATTCAACTTTATGTTCCTTAAAACAGCTCGAAGTCGAGGTTGAAGAACTTCCTCGATGGAACTGCTGTGGCACAGTCTTCTCCCTGACCACTGACGATCTCATCCATCACGTCGCCCCTATCCGAAACCTCATTCGAGTCAAAGAACAAAACAACAACAAAGTCATGACTCTCTGTGCTATGTGCTACAACACCCTAAAAAGAGCCAATCAACGAGTCAAAGACAATCCTGAAGACCTGCAAAAAATCAATGATTTCATGTACAAGGAAGAAATCAAATACCAGGGAGATGTTGAAGTGCTTCATCTTCTGGAAATATTTCAAAATGACATTAAACTCGAGAACATAGACAAAAAAGTAAAAAAGCCTCTTAAAGGCTTAAAAGTAGCCAGTTATTACGGCTGCATGTTGGTCCGACCCCAAAACATCGGATTTGATGACATGGAAAATCCATTCTCTATGGATAACCTTATGTCTACATTGGGAGCTGAGCCTGTCGATTTTCCATATAAGACAGAGTGCTGCGGAGCTTATCAAACTGTAGACAACCAGGACCTGGTCGCAGAACGAACTTACCAAATTCTATCTTCAGCTCAATCTCTAGGGGCTGATGTGGTTGTGGCGAGCTGCCCCCTTTGTGTGTTCAACCTTGATCAGCGACAGAAAAAAACCAAGCAGAATTATCCAGAATTCAAACACATCCCAGTTCTCTACTTCACACAGCTTTTAGCCATAGCTCTCGGCTGTGATAAAAAGAGTTTAAGGTTGGATCTTCATTACATAGATCCTAAACCTATTTTAAAGGAAAAAGGATTAATCTGAGGTACAAATGAGTTATTTTGGCGATTTAAAATCAATAAAGGGTGAAATCCACATTGAAAAAGAAAGATGCAAAGGATGTGGATTTTGTGTGGAATATTGCCCACGAGATGTGCTTGAATTATCTGACGAATTCAATGAAAAAGGATATCATCCGCCTTATATTAAAAACGAAGATGATTGCTGCTACTGCCAGCTTTGTGAGACAATATGTCCTGAATTTGCCATCTTTGTGACCATAAAGAAAGAGGAGGAAGAAGGTGAAAAAGTCCAAAGCAGATCCTAAAGGAGTCTTAACCGGATCCCACTTTATGGATGGAGACTATGCTTTAGCTGAGGGAGGCCTTGCCGCAGGATGCCGTTTTTTCGGAGGCTATCCCATAACACCGTCCACAGAAACAGCTGAAAGATTTTCTGAAAGAATTCCTGTCGTGGGAGGAGTTTTTATTCAGATGGAAGATGAACTTGGATCAATCGCAGCCTTAATCGGAGCTGCCTGGGGAGGACTCAAAGCCATGACAGTGACTTCCGGTCCTGGGTTTTCCCTGATGCAGGAAAACATTGGTTTAGCCTGCATGTTGGAAACCCCTTTAGTCATAGCTAATGTCCAAAGAGGAGGACCCTCTACCGGTCTCCCCACACTGACCAGTCAGCAGGATATGATGCAGGCTAAATGGGGATCTCACGGGGATTATGAAATCATTGCCCTGTCCCCTGATTCACCGCAGGAATGTTTTGATATGACCATTAAAGCATTCAATCTATCAGAAATATACAGAGTGCCGGTTTTTGTGATGACAGACGAATGTGTGGGGCATATGCATGAAAGGGTGGTCATTCCTCCAGCCGATGAAATCGAGATTGTGGAAAGAAAATGGTATACAGGGCCCAAAGACAAATACTTACCCTACAAATGTGATTCTGATGGAGTCCCTTTCATGGTCAAAACCGGCCAAGGATACCGGTTCCATACCACAGGATTGACTCATGATGAGAGAGGATATCCCCTCCTTGATGCGGAATGTCAGCAAAAAAATGTGCAGCATCTCATAGACAAAATCAAAAAAAATGCGGACAAAATCATTGAACTGGAAGAGAAACAAATTGATGGTGCTGAAGTGGTGGTTCTTTCCTACGGCATAACATCAAGAGTGGCTTTTAAAGCTGTCCAACAGGCTAGAAAAGAAGGAATCAAAACAGGGACCCTCCGTCTGATAACCGTATGGCCTTTCCCAGAAAAGAGAATTGAAGAAATAGCAAAAAAAGTGAAAGCCATCATTGTTCCTGAAATAAATGCCGGACAGATTTTTCTAGAGGTAGACAGATGCGCTAGAAATCAGTGTAAGGTTGTGAATGTTCCTCACTTAGGAGGATGGGTCCATAACCCAGATGATATCTTTAAAGCAATCAAGGAGGCCGTAAAATGACAGAAAAGCAGCCCCTAAGAAATCCAGTAGAAAGAATATTGCGGATGGACAGGATGCCCCACATCTGGTGCCCAGGATGTGGCATCGGAACAGTGGTCACTTCCTTTGCCGAAGCTTTAAGGAAAGAAGAGCTTGATTTAGATAATTTGGTGGTGGTATCAGGAATCGGATGCACAGGCAGAGTGGCTGGATACATAAAATTAGATTCTTTCCACACCACTCACGGAAGAGCCATCCCCTTTGCTACAGGTCTTAAACTCGGTAACCCCAAAACCAAACTGGTGGTGTTCAGCGGAGACGGCGACAAAGCAGGGATAGGAGGAAATCATCTCATTCATGCAGCCAGACGAAACATGGATATGGTGGTCATAGTGGTTAATAACTTCAATTACGCCATGACAGGAGGCCAGGTAGCTGCCACCACTCCTCTTGATGCCAATGCCTCCACAGCTCCGTTTGGAAACTTTGAATATCCGTTTAACCTTCCCCACCTTGTGGCTGCAGCCGGAGGGACTTATATTGCCCGATGGACCGCCCTTCACTTAAGAAGAGTCACCAAATCCATTCAAGAAGCTTTGAATCGAAGAGGTTTTTCTTTCATCGAAGTCATCACTCCCTGCACCACTCTTTATGCCCGAAGAAACCGCCTTGGAGATGGTCTGAATTTACTAAAATATTATTATGACAACTCTGAAGTCCAGCACAATGCTGATACCAAAGACCTTGACATCAAATATCAAGGAAAGCTTATTGTGGGTAAATTTGTAGATATAGAAAAGCCCACTTTTCTGGATGCCATGAATCAGCATCTTTCCAAAGTGCTGGGTGACAAATACACCCCTTATGGAGAAGACAACAATGACTGAGATAAGATTTTCTGGTTATGGAGGTCAAGGAATCATAAGATGCGCTTTGATAGGAGGAAAAGCTCTGTCAATTTATGGAGGTAAATTCGCCACTATGAACCAGAGTTTTGGACCAGAAGCCCGAGGGGGTGCCTGCAGTTCTCAGCTCATTGTTTCTGATGAAAGAGTCCTTTATCCTTACATCACAAGACCTGAGATATTGATTTCCATGTCTCAGGAAGCCTATGAAAAATATCAGGCTGAACTAAGAGACAATGGTCTCCTTATTACTGACTCAGACTTGGTTAAATCCAAAATAAAAAGAGAAAATATAACTCATTATTCTATTCCTGCCACTAGGTTTGCTGAAGAATTGGGAAACCGCATCATTGCCAACCTGGTTATGATGGGTTTTTTCACCGCTATCACCAAGATCACAACACCAGATGTCATGAAAAAAGCCCTTCCAGGTCTTGTCCCGGACAGATTTCTTGACCTCAATAAAAGAGCCTTTGATAAAGGTTATGAATACGGTCAAAAAATTCTAAAAGAAGAAAAAAAGGTAAAAAAATGAAAAGAACGGGCGTTTTTGTCTGTCACTGTGGGATTAATATTGCTGGGACTGTAGATGTCAAGAAAGTCACTCAAGAACTTTCTAAACATCCAGGGGTCGTCCATTCAGAAGATTATGTTTATATGTGTTCTGATCCTGGTCAAAATCTCATCATGGAATCTATCAAGGAAAATAAACTGGATAAAGTGGTTGTAGCTTGCTGCTCCCCCACTCTCCATGAATCCACATTCAGGAAGGCTGCGAAAGAAGCAGGCATTAATGAATTTCAATGCGAAATCGCCAATATCAGAGAACAGTGCCGCTGGGTTCACAAAGATAAAGATGAAGCCACTAAAAAAGCCATAAAACTCACCCAAGCCACTGTGGAGAAAGTGAGACAGGATGAATCTCTAGAACCTATAGGTGTTTCTGTAACCAAACGAGCCCTGGTGGTTGGAGGTGGTATAAGTGGTATTCAATCTGCGCTGGACCTAGCCAACAGCGGCTTTGAAGTGATTCTGGTAGAAAGGGAGCCTTCTATTGGAGGCCATATGATTCAGCTTTCTGAAACTTTTCCAACTCTGGATTGTTCTCAGTGTATTCTAACCCCTAAAATGGTAGAGGTTTCTAAACATCCAAACATCAAACTCATGACCTACAGCGAGGTCCAAGAAATTTCCGGGTATGTGGGCAATTTTAAAGTGAAGATACTCAAAAAGCCCACTTATGTTGACCCAGATGCCTGCACTCTCTGCGATGAATGCACCAAAGTATGCCCGGTGTTGGTTCCCAATGAGTTTGAGATGGGATTGACCGGACGTCGGGCCATTTACATCCCTTTCCCTCAAGCTATCCCCGCTACTTACACTCTTGATGTCAAATCCTGTCCAGGTCTCCTTCCTATAGCCTGCGGCAAATGTGCTGATGTTTGTGAACCCAATGCTATTGATTTTGACATGAAACCTGAAATCGTGGAAGAAGAAGTAGGAGCTATCATCGTAGCTACAGGTTACGACCTTTATGACAAAAAAAACATGGGGGAATACGGTTATGGAAAATATGCTGATGTACTGGATGGTCTTCAATTTGAAAGGCTGCTGTCTCCCTCAGGTCCCACTATGGGAAAAGTCCTTCGTCCCTCTGATCACAAAGAACCTAAAGAAGTGGTTTTTATCCAGTGTGCGGGTTCCCGGGATCCTGAACTTCACTGTCCCTACTGTTCAAAAATCTGCTGCATGTACACAGCTAAACACGCCATGCTGTATAAACACCATGTGCCTGATGGACAGCCTTATATCTTTTACATTGACATCAGGTCTGGAGGAAAAGATTACGAAGAATTTGTCCAAAGAGCTGTGGAAGAGGATGGCGTGCTTTACATCCGAGGAAAGGTTTCCAAATTATTCGAAGAAAACGGCAAAATCAAAATTTGGGCTGTGGACACTCTAGCAGGAAAAGATATAGAGATCAATGCTGACATGGTGGTCCTGGCTACGGCAATACGTCCTTCTGAAGGATCCGAAGAACTGGCTAAAAAACTCAAGTTGGCTCTGGATAAAGACGGCTTTCTCTCTGAAGCTCACCCCAAACTCAGGCCTGTCGAGAGTGTGAGTGCTGGAATGTTCCTTGCTGGAGCTGCCCAAGCTCCCAAAGACATTCCAGAAGCTGTGGCTCAGGCAAGCGGTGCTTCGGCCAAAGCTATTTCTATATTATCCCAGGAAAGATTGTTCCATTCTCCTACAGTGTCAAAAGTGAATCCCAATCTTTGCACAGGGTGCGGGATGTGTGTGGAAGTTTGTCCCTATGATGCTCTGGCCCTTAAAGATGGAAAGGCAGAGGTCAATGAAGTACTCTGTGAAGGATGCGGAACTTGCTCAGCAACCTGTTTGAGGGGAGCTATAGAGGTTAAAAACTTTTCTGCATTGCAGATTCATGAAATGATAGGAGCATCAGTGGGAGGCTGATAATGTCGGACCAATTCGAACCTAAAATAGTGGCGTTTCTTTGCAAATGGTGTTCTTCCGCAGGAAGCGACTTGGCGGGAGTTTCCCGCATGAAGTACCCTCCGAATGTGGTCCCCATCACTGTAATGTGCTCAGGAAGTGTTTCCCCGCTCTATATTTTATCTGCCTTTAAAAGAGGAGCTGATGGAGTTCTGGTATCAGGCTGTCACCCTGGCGACTGCCATTACATAAAAGGAAATTATTATGCCCGCCGGAGAATAGCACTGGTAAAGAAAATTTTAGAATTTATTGGGCTTGAACCACAAAGACTTCAGATGTCATGGATATCAGCGGCTGAAGGATCCAAATATACAGAAACCATCAAAGATTTCGTACAGGAACTCAAACCACTGGGTCCTCAAACAAGACTAAGAAGAGGGAAATAATGGTTAATCTCCAAGATCTTAAAAAAGAAGTGCAAAAGATACTAAAGGAAGGGAAGATCAAGTATTTCATTGGCTATGAAAAAAGAGAGGATGAACCTTTTGCCAAGCCTTCATTCATAAAGAAGCCTGAAGATGTGGAAAAACTCACTTGGAATCCCACATGTGTTCATAATCTTGCCCGCTTTCTTGTCTTTGAGAAAAGAAGAAAGGCCTCAGAAAAAGAACCTGATGAAAGACCCGTAGGGATAATGGTCAAAGGATGTGATTCCCGAGCCATTAATGTTTTGATCCAAGAAAAATTTATCAACAGAGAAGATGTCTACATCATAGGTGTTTCTTGTGAAAATACAGGGGTTATAGATGAAAAAAAACTGTCTAAAAAATTAAAAAATAAGCAAGCTCAAAAAATAGATTTTGGTGAAAAAGATAACTTTGTCGTAACAACAAATGACGGTAAAATGAAAGTTCCTTCTAAAGAAATTTTGGCAGATAATTGCCTGGAGTGCAAAACCAATTATCCTGTAGTCTATGATGTGTTTCTGGGAGAAAAAATAGAACGCAAGCCTGAAGATCCTTTCGAATCTATTAAAAAAATCGAAAGCTTGTCCCCTAAAGAAAAATATAACTTCTGGAAAGAGCAGATAGATAAATGCATCCGCTGCTATGCCTGCCGCTCCGTATGTCCCATGTGCTACTGCGATGAGTGTGTGGTAGATAGTATAGAGTTATCTGTCACCGCAGAAACAACAGCAGACGAGAAAGCTAAAAAGATAATATGGACTGAAAAATCTCCTGTGTCATCTGAAAATTTTACCTATCATTTGGTCAGAGCCATTCATATGGCTGGACGTTGTGTGGATTGCGGGGAATGTGAAAGAGTCTGTCCAGTGGATATTCCTATCCGGCTTCTTAATAAAAAATTAGAGAAAGAAGTTGTAGAACTCTTTGACTATGAAGCGGGTTTTGATTCTGATCGCCCTCCTCTTCTCTCCAGCTTTAAGGAAAAAGATCCACAAGAGTTTATTAGGTGAAGATATGGATAAAATACTGAAAAAAAATTCTCTTTCTCAATGGATAAAGAAACTTGAATCTTACACCATTTATGCCCCTGTAAAGAAAGACCAGGTTTGGGAATACGAAATCATGGAAAGTCCTGATAATATAGAATTAGATTATCCTAATACGGTGTTATCTCCCAAAAAAATCATTTTCCCTCAAAGAGAAGTGTTCTTAGAGTTTAACAGATCCGACGAAAATGACCTAGAGATCAAAGAAATTCTTCCTGAGGAAAAGCCAACCATTGTTTTTGGTGTTCGACCCTGTGATGCCAGAGCTCTTACTATAACAGATAAAGTTTTCAGAAGTGATATTAAAGATATTTATTATTCCAAAAAGAGAGAGCAAACCACCTTGGTGGGATTAGCTTGCAACACTCCTCCTTCTCCCCACTGCTTTTGCACTTCAGTAGGAGGAAATCCTTATTCCAAAGAAGGATTAGACATACTGATGACTGATTTAGGGGATAGATATTACATAGAATCCATAACAGAGAAGGGTTATAAACTCATAAACTCAGCCAAAAATCTTTTTACACAACCAAAAACTGAAGATAAGAAGGCTTTAGAAAAAAACCGAACCGAATCCAAAAAGAAAATCCAACAGCAAATCAAAGATATTGACAAAATTCCCCCTAAACTTAACCAGATGTTTGATTCTCCTTTCTGGGATGAACAATCTTTAGGATGTATTCGCTGCGGCATATGCACCTATATTTGTCCAACCTGTCATTGTTTTGATATAAGCGATGAAATCACATCCACTTTCCCACTTCAAGGGAAAAGAATAAGAACTTGGGACACCTGTCAGTTCCCTAGTTTTACTATGCATTCTTCTGGACACAATCCCAGACCAGATCGTGCTTCACGGTTACGCCAGAGAGTTTTTCATAAATTTCAATATTTTGTGGAAAGATACCAAGAATACATGTGTATAGGGTGTGGAAGGTGCGTAGACCAATGCCCAGTAGGAATCAATATAATAGAAATATTAAAAAAAGTGAGAGACTATGAGTCAAAATCCTTACATGCCAAAACTAGCTAAGATCATCCAAATAAAGGTTGAAGTTAGTGGTGAAAGACCCATTAAAACATTCAGAACTCAATTTATGAACAAAAATGAATTCTCTTTTCGCAGCGGACAAGCTGCCATGGTTTCTGTGTTTGGAAAAGGTGAATCCATGTTCTCTATTTCATCTTCCCCTCTTACCAAAGATTATCTCCAATTCAGTATACTGAAGATGGGAAGGGTTACCTCCTCACTTCATGAAATGGAGAAGGGAGACATCATGGGAATAAGAGGCCCTTATGGCAATGGTTTCCCCCTTGAAGAATGGAAAGGGAAAAACCTTATTTTCATCGGGGGAGGTATTGGTTTAGCTCCCATATGGTCAGTTCTGCAGACCGCTCTAGGCAAAAAAGAGGACTACAAAGACCTTACCCTTTTCTATGGAGCCAGGAGTTCAAATGATCTGATTTTTAAAAAGGAACTGGAAGAACTTAAGGATAAAATAAAAGTCTCCTTATCCATAGATGTGGAGGAGCCTGAATGGGATGAATTTGTGGGATTTGTCCCTCAAAATGTCACTGATAAAAAACCATCCCCTGAAAATACCATTGCCATAACCTGTGGTCCTCCCATCATGATAAAATTTGTCATCAAAGCCCTAAAAGAATTGGAATTTAACGATGACCAGATTTACACCACTGTGGAGAACAAGATGAAATGTGGTATAGGAAAATGCGGGAGATGCAATATTGGTTCCCATTATGTGTGTAAGGATGGTCCTGTCTACACTTGGGCTGAATTAAAAAAATTACCCCAGGAATATTAAAGGTATTCAGATGCATCTGAGAATGAGAACCTTTGGATTTTTGGAAAAAAATCAAATTGATAATTCTATACAAAATGAATGGATATGACCATCATCTCATTTTTTTGAACGGAGGAAGGTATGAAAGAGAATAAGAGTATAATGGACCGAATTGCTGATTCAGCTAAGTCCGTAACCACAGGTGTTGATGCTAAAGATATTGAGTATTGGGTGACCATTTACATAATGGGAAGAGGGTATAAAGTCCCGGCTGACCTCACCATACTGACCGCCATGGAATTTGCGGGATACAAATTTGTGAGAGGGGTCGGATGCCGGCAGGGTTTTTGCGGAGCCTGCTCTACAGTATACAGAAGAAAAGGTGATTACAAATTACAAACTGGGATGGCCTGTCAAACAAGGGTCGAGGATGGGATGTATCTGGTCCAAATACCTTTTGTTCCTGCGGAAAAAGCTATCTATGACATTGAAAAGGAAAAATATGACGTCAATGTTTTTCTCAGATACTATCCTGACATTGCCCGATGTGTCTCCTGTAATACCTGTACTAAAGCATGTCCCCAGGATTTGGAGGTCATGGATTATGTACAGGCGGCGCTTAGGGGAGACTTTGAAAAAGTGGCTGAAGAATCTTTTGACTGCATCCAATGCGGACTCTGTGCAGTAAGATGTCCTTCCGAGTTAGTTCAATATCACATCGCCCAGCTGGCAAGAAGAATGTATGGGCGGTATGGATTTCCACAACCAGAATACCTCAAAAAAAGAGTCAAAGATATAAACACCGGCAAATTCAATAAAAATATGGAAAAAATCATGAAAGCTAGCAAAAAGGAACTCGAAAAGCTATATGCTGAAAGAGAAAGAGAATCAGACTAGCTAAAAGGAGGAAAAAATGACTGAAATGAAACTTATCGGGGGTTACCCAGAATATATGAGGAAGTCCATAAAAAAGGTCGAACAAACCAGGATGAAGAGGAAAGACTACACTCCCCCAGCCTTCACTCCGGAAGAACAAAAGGAAGTGCTTAAACTTCATCCAGACTTCGCTCCGGGTGGAAAAAGGAAATTATCCATAGGGCCCAATAAAGGAGATATCGGGCCTGCTGAAGTATTGGATTTGCTTGAAGCCTATCCTCTTATCGAAGAAAAAGATATTGACCTTTCCAGTATAGATTATGATACAGAAATCCTCATAATCGGCGGAGGACTCGCCGGAACCACAGCTGCGATTTGGGCTAATGAAAGCGGCGTTAAGACCAAAGATATTCTTCTCGCCAATAAGTTAAGACACGGCGACGCCAATTCCATAATGGCTGAGGGAGGAACTCAGGCCGCTGACAGGCCTAATGATTCTTTACTCCGGCATTATTTAGACACCATGGGAGGAGGACATTATGCTAATAAGCCTGATGTTCTCAATGCCTTGGTCAATGATGCTCCTTTCATCATGCAGTGGCTTTTAAAACTAGGAGCTATCATAGACCGCGAAGAAAACGGAGATTTTGTTGAGAAATGGGGAGGAGGAACTTCCATAAGAAGGCTTCATTCCTGCAGAGACTACACCGGTCTTGAGGAACTTAGGGTCATAAGAGACGAATTTCGAAATAGAGATATCCCCTGCATCGAACATTATCCGGCTATTGAGCTGCTCACAGATGGCAAAGGTAGAGTCACGGGCGCTGT
>Ga0102944_1002232_pt1 | contig 11598 bp, 6 predicted proteins | sample SalPonD_shore_MG_FD_78172 | JGI IMG/M metagenome (GOLD analysis project Ga0102944, IMG submission 78172) | Salt pond soil microbial communities from South San Francisco under conditions of wetland restoration - Salt Pond MetaG... | ecosystem: Environmental > Aquatic > Marine > Intertidal zone >... | reverse complement strand
TGTCTGTTATGTTTCGAATAATTCAGCATGTGTCCCCAAGAAAAGAAGTCCAGCGATGGATGCGTCGGAAAACTGGGTTCTTTTTACCCCTAGGTGCATTTTGAGTTTCTATAGCGGACTCATTAATGGTGTTTACAAACTAATGTCCAAGTAAAACAGAATCAGGGCAAACAACCCTTTTCCGATTCCATCTTCTTTGTTAAAAATTTACATTCATCGAGAACCGCATGGTGTTAGCCAGAGGATGGGTACGGTCGCCGTGAATGTACCCGAAATCAAAGCCCATGCCGTGGAACCGCAGGCCGGCTCCCAGGGTTAACAGCGGATTCCCGGATTCCATGTGCAGCGCCCCGGCTTTCTGATAGAAGCCGCCGGCTCGCAGGGCCAAGATATGGAACAGCCACAGCTCGCCCCCGAAATTCTGCAGGACCTGATCGGCCAGCGGGGATCCATTCGGCGGCTGCCAGCCCTGCGTCAGAGTCTGCCATACCGGGAGCGCCTGGCCCGTGCCGTCCCGGCCCGCCAGGATAGTGCTGGCATCATAGGCCAGTTGCAAAGAAACCTGGTCCAGTTGCAACACCTTCAGACTGGTCCCGATCCGAAATCGTGTGGGGGCGGGATCCGCCTGGTTTGGATCCAGAAAAGTGATTGGTCCGCCAATATTGGAAAGGGTCATGCCGACTGCTAACCGGCGGGAAAACAGCTGGTGTCGCAGGAGCCCTATGTCAAAGGCAATATTTCCTGCGGCAGCATCTCCTTCAGATTGTTGTAATGCTTGCTGGGGGGCCAAATACTGGTAGAAATATTTGATGGTGACTCCCAGGCTAAACTGTGGAGTAAGCTGCTTCGCGTATGAAACCCCCACATCCCACATATAGCTGCGAAAGGTATCCAGCGCTTCCGGTCCATTGGGGCCGGTATGCACGATCTCCCCCAGGTTCAAATACGTCCCTTGGATGCCCAAAGAACCTAACGACCCCAGGTTGTGGCGGTACGCGAGAAACTCATAGTAAATATCGTCCGCCAGCCCCGGCAGCCAGTTCATATGCATGCCGGCGATCTCCCGTCCGGGGGCATTTGCAATCCCGGCCGGGTTCCAATAGGTGGCATAGGCGTCGTTGGTCACCGCCACCTGGGCTTCTCCCATCCCCCCGGCCCGGGCTCCGGGGGCGATGAGGAGAAAAATTCCACCGGCCTCGGATTGGGCATCTAAATTCATTGGAAGCAGAGCGACTAAAACAACAGATAAAAATGTCACATATACCCGCTTTAAATAAGGCATAATAACTCATCCCTTCTGTAATAAAAACTTATTGAGGCTGCTCACCCGTCCAGCATGGGAGGAGCTGTTTTTATTTAACGAACAATATTTTTTTCGACGAAGTATAGGAGCCTTGATCCGATTGTGCCTGTAACTGGACAAAATAGAGTCCGTTTGACACAAGGCGCCCCAGACTATTAGTGCCGTCCCAATAGATAGTATAATATTTGGCCGGCTGTTCTTCATTGACCAGCATCATAACCTCCTCTCCCAGGAGATTAAAAATCCGTAGTTTCACGGCACTGGGGTAGGGTAATCCATACTCTATAGTGGTTTCTTCTCGAAAGGGGTTAGGATAGTTCTGATAGAGGATATAGTCTTCCGGCACCGGGGTATATTGGATCACTCCCAATATCACGTAGGTTCGTTTCCCGGCATCATTAATTCCTTCCATACCAACCTGGATGGGCAGGGTGGAACGCCCATCGGCTGTGACCTTTAAAATCAGTGAATCTGTTTGAGGTTTTTCACCTAAATGATAGTTGATGTATTCCAGGCGCCCGCTGTCCGGCTGGTTAGCGAATAATGAAAGCACTGATTGTTGAGATTTTTCAAAGCCTCGTTTCTGTTGGGCTTCGAGCATTGTCCGTTCTATCTGGAGACTGGTCGGATCATAGGAAAGCACTATTCGAGTCCCGACCGCTCGTTCAGGAAAGAGCACCAGATGATTTCCGTTTTGTTCAGATCGGATCTGAGCATTCGAAGTTGTTGTAGGAGCCGTGATCCGATATTTTCCTAATCCGACAAACCAGTTCCACATGCGTCCAAAGGTCATGGCATCGTGAATGTCAAATTGTTGATCAGGTCTAATAGTGACATAGGGCGGTTGACCGGTCACCGGGCCAAGCTCATACTGGTAATTCTTTGAGTACCATCCTTTGGATAAGAAGGAGAGATCGTCAAAGTTCACCTGGTCATCCCCATTGAAATCACCGGCATATCGGACAAACATCTTGAGAGTATCGTTATCGGAAGGAGAGCCCTCAAATGATGTATTCTCATTTCCATCAAGCCCATACCCATACCGACTGGTCGTGGAATCCGCTAAAAACAGAAGTGTCAGGGTATCTCTTGAGGTAAAAGATTCGATAGGAGAAAGCCGAATCTCTCTTCCAATCGAGTCAAAGCCAATTGTAGCATTTAGCTTCCCGAATTTCTCACTATACAGGAGAAGATTTCTGTCAATTCCCGCCGTATCCATAGGTTGTGAAAACCGAACATGAATTGTATCCAGAGGTGCCACAAACAGAGGATTTGATACGACATGAGGATAAGTTTTCCGGATAGTGAAAAATCCCTGCGTGGTATCTATGGCAGTGAATCCACTGGAATCAGTTGCCAATCCCATCAACCTGCATTGATCCGAAGGGTAATTGCCAATAATCCAGTCAGTGGAACCTGAGTTTCCCAGATTTGTGTTAGTCGCAAACCAATTATTGCCTCCATCTGTGGACAGATAAATGTCAATCCGCTTTATACCTACGTTATCTGATGCACTCCAGGTTATGTGCAGAGTATCCCCTATGCCATAAGTAAGTCCAGCAATTCCGGGCATCAACTTGATTGTCGGTGAAGTATTATCCAAAATGAAAAACGCCACATCATTGGTATCCGAACTGACATTTCCTGTTGCATCGACTGTAAATACCTTGACATAAGCCTGCTCTGTTACAGTATCTGGTAGGGTCCACCTCAGAGAATCGTTGGCACCCGCCAGGCTATCAATCCGGCTGAATGTTGTGCCACCATCAGTTGAGTAGCTGAGAATATGATGATGTACCGAGTCGTTATCACTAGCGTGCCACCGAATCACCTGACGGCTACCTTCCGGCCACTGCTCATTTCCAGTGGGAGAGAGAAGTGTGACAACCGGTGACTTATAATCGTCCGGAACTGCGCTGACTTCCTCAGAAAAACCACTTTCCACGCCTGACGTATCTACCGCAATAATCCGGTAGAAATACTCCTGTCCTCTGATAACATCTATATCTGTATACTGTTGGTCAGGCGGAGTGCCAATCAGACTGTCAATCAGAGCGCTGGCACCTGACGACGTATTGCGATAGATATAGTATTTACTAATATCGGAGTTATCAAGATAGGACCACCTTAATTGAATCGAATCGATGTTGGCAGTTGCAACGAGGTTTGAAGGAGGTTTCACTGGTTGATAAAATGATTCTATTTCCAGGTCCGAAACAGCCCGATTATAAATCCGTATATCATCTATGGAACCACTGAGCATTGAACCGTATTTTGCAGGGCCCCCGATTCGAGCATTACTTCCATCAGAGGCAAGGGAAGCGGTGCCAATCCTTTTCGGAATTTCTGCATAATCATTGATATACAATTTACAGGTGTTTTCATCCTTTGCCGTTACAGCGATAAAAGTCCATGAGGTGTCACGGATCGTCCCAGGGGATGAAATAAAAATGGAGCGATTCGTGTCATAATTACCCGTATTGTCTCCATAACGGAACCGGAGGGTGGAATCCGCCCCGCTAATAAATAACTCCATTCCACTATATTTTTGATCAAACAGATAGTTATTGGTTTGAAACAAAACATCTGAATCAATTTGGCCAGATTTATACCACAAGGTAATCGTACAGGGAAATGATAAATTTGAAATTGCTGCAGAATTAATTTCAATATAGTCATTTATTCCATCAAACGAGTAAGAACTGTTGGGATTACCAAACCGGTCTTTACTTGGGAGTGCCCCTTGAACGAGGCCATCGTTTGAATTACCACTTGCATCCTTTGCGTCGCCATTTAAAGGATAATATGCTAGTAATCCGCTATTCGGTGCATAAGTCGTTGCACTCACCTCATTAGAAAATGCACTCTCATTTCCCGTAGAATCTACCGCAGTAATTCGATAAAAATAGCGTTGGCCATTGGTAACGGTATTATCACTATACAAAGTATCCAATGGAAAGCCAGTTATGCTATCCAGAAGTGTGACTGCGGGCGGTGTCGTATCCCGATAGACTCGATATTTGTTAATATCACTTTCATTACTTCGTGCCCAGGTTAACTTAATCCAGGCATCTGTTGAATCAACGGTAAGAATTTTGGGCGTATCTGGTGGGTTATCATTTGTTACTTCTTCATAAAGATTCAAAATATCTGAGGAAGCTAATTCATAGTCATAAATACGGACATCATCAATCGAACCGGTGAGCCTTGTTGATGTTAAAGTGTTAGAATACCACCAATGTCTGCCGATAGCCGCATTGGAATTGGCAACATTAATTAATTGGGTCAGTTCACCAACTTTTATTCCATTTCTGAATGCTTTAGATACTCCATTATTATATGTGAGGGTATACAATACATATTTATTTCGATCATTATAATTAAAGGGGACGGAAATGGCTTTTGCGGATGTGTTTTCAGTTTTGTCTCCTACTGCAAAAGCAACATAATCATTAAAATGTCCTATACCCAGCCAGCCATCACGTGCATCCCCAAAAAATATGTAAGCTTCTCCATCTGGATCAGACATTGATTCTTCGTTAACCCAAAGCGAGATTGTAAATTCAGAAGGGAAAGGGATCACAGGTAATAAAACATGATCTCCATCTGTTGAAGTGAATCCTGCCCCTTGAAGATGTATAGCTTGATTAGTTACTCCTTTTGTGTATGTTGGACTCCCTTGGATGGTTCCCTGATACCCATTACCGCTGACGTCATTTGACTTCCCGTCAAAGGGGTAATACAATATTAAACCATCCATTAGAGGAAGCAAAGTTGCACTAACTTCATTTGAGAAACTACTCTCATTGCCCACAGAATCAACCGCAGTAATTCGATAAAAATACCTCAAGCCATTAGTGACTGTGGTGTCATTATAAATTGTATCAGAAGAAGTACCCGTTATACTATCAATGAGGGTAATTGCAGGAGATGAAGCGCCGCGGTAAAGCCTATACATTGAAAAGTCCTTTTCTTCATTCGGAGACCATGAGAGTATTATCTGGTCATCCATCGAATCGGCTGTCAACGACTGTGGAGCTAATGGCGGAACCCCATCATTTTCCCCAAAAAACAGATTTATCTCACCTGGAGATAATTCTCGGTTATAGAATCGGATATCGTCGAGTAATCCATTATAATAGGACCCGTTTTCGAAATCACGTCCGAATACGAAATTATAAGTGGAATTCACAAACTTCGTGTTTTGTGTATCACTCAGTGTTGTAGAATCTACCAATACCCCGTTAACGTACATTCCAATCTCACCGCTGGTATTGTAATAGAAGACCAAATGATTCCATTGGTCGGGTTGATAACCGACTGAGAGTAAATTCAAATTTGTGGCACCACTGCTAAATTCGCCAATATTAAAATACACACTATCTGATAAACGCAAGCTCCATCTATCATCGAAACCAGAAGTTTGATAATGCCGTCCTAACAAAACCCCGCCACTGGAAGACAAAGGCTCCGCCCACAATGATATGCTAAAACCAGTATCATAAGTAATTATGCTATCCGGTGGGTCTATCCAATCATTGGCTCCGTCAAAGGAATAGACCTCATCTAGATTACCAAAACGATCCTCTGCAAGTGAGCCATCATACACTACAGCATCGTTCCCCTTTCCACTCTCATCATTAGCATCTCCGCTAAATGGATAATATGCATCTAAACCAATCTCGCTTTGGGTTACATATTCCCAGCTTGGTCGGTGGCCGTGAAACCCTGAGAGTTGTTGAAGATCGGTTCCGTCTGGATTGATGAGATATAGATTAGTCACTGCATTATCATTGCCTGATTCGAAAACTAATTTGTTCCCATCCGGTGACCAATCAACAATATCTACATCTTCAACAGAAGCCAGCTGGGTCATGGATGTATCGGAAAAATCTATAATATATGGCGTGTTCGGGTACGGTCTTTTTAAAATGGCTAATTTATTACCACCTTGGTTCCAGCCAGGAGTTCCACCATCCACCCTAAACTGGGTTGAGAGGACTTTTTGAATATCCGTACCATCCTGGTTCATACTAAATAATTCATAGTCAATCCCGCCTCTGTCAGATATGAAGTAGATTCTGCTATCAATCGGTCGGAAAAAAGGCGTACCAGTCTTATAACCATCTGTAAGTACAGGAGTCGAATTACTCCCATCTGCATTCACCATATAAATATCTGTATCCTGCGAATTGGGAAGGACCGTTGTAAAGACAATTTTAGTATTATCATAGGACCAAGAACCAGAACCGGCACTCAGGGCATCGAAAAAGGTTAATTGCTGTATATCCGATCCGTTTATCCGCATTTTATAGATATTGGAAATAGAATCTCCTGACATAACTCTAGAGAATAGAATCCATTTTCCATCGTGACTCACAACAGGATTTTTATCCGAAGCACTTCCCTGCGTTATCTGAATTTTTTCCGAGTTATCCGACTTGACCATCCAAATATTCGAATTCGATTCGATTTGATGAGTGTCGTAGACGATCCATTCGTCCGATAGATTATTTCCAAAAACTGACCGAGACTGAAAAAAAATGACGATCATGAAAAAAATAAAGGACTGAAAGTATAATTTAGTTTTCATGTACTAGCCTATAGACTCTAATAATTATCAGATTTCTCGAATTATCGTCAGAGATATCAGGAACACCCGTTAAAAGTCAGAATCTGTCAATCTATTTCGATGAATCCATTTCCAATATCAATTATAGGCAACGACTCATCATTCACGTTCATATATCGAGATGAAGAATTAATTCGTATTTTAGCAATGCTATTAGATAAGGCTCGAAAATTTATCCCGGCAATCGGCCCTGATCCCGATACCATCGGTTGTGTTCCTGCGGCTGTTACAACTACAATATTCGCTGTTCCATTTACATTATCTTTCTCTGAAAAAAAGATAATTTGGCCGTCGCTCCCTTTGAAAAAACTCGCTGGTTCAATAGACAGGATTTCCAGTTGCCCCGGATTATAGGAAAGTGATATCTCTGCCCCCATAACTGAGGAGACTTCCTCCGCCCAAACCTTTATTTCGGTTTCATTACCCGCAGAAAGTGTTTGATAACGAGGAGTCACCATAATTCCGGGTCCCTGGATATCATCAACTACAAATGGTAAGGTATACGGAGTTTCCTGTTCTGCACCGCTTAATGTATATTTTGATTTAATCTCAAATGAATGTGGGCCCTCTTCCAAATAGTCATATTCCATTGATTCTTGATTCAGCCATTCGCTCCATGGCCTGTCATCCAAATGAAAAGAATACTGATAATCCAGGGAATCGGCACCAACACCTTTCCATTCAATCCGGGCATAACTGGTGTCCAGTGTATCGTGGACCATCGGCAAAAAAACATCCACCCGGGGAGGCACATATTCCGAATTAGTAGGATCTATAGGATTCCCGGGGATCTGGGGTTGATTTAAGATGTTCCTCATATTACAGGAAATGAGCAACAGCCAGCTCACCGCAATAAGTAAACACCTAGAATTGATACGATAAGGTAAAAATAAACCCATTTTGTTCCTCATAACTCGAAACATCAATATTAAAATTTTCTAAGTTGCCGGACTCATCAAAAAAAGCAGCGATATCGTTCAAGTTTAACAAATACGTGAAGGCGGTTACACCAAGCCCAATAAGAAATCGCCGCCTCTGCACTCGCAGATTGTGGCTTGAAACACTTAATTTCTCCTGAGACTGTTCCAAACTCGTCCTGCTTTTAGCGTTCAGATAATCCTCCACATATTCATGAAACAAGTCCAACTCATTCATATAATCACCATAGATCTTTACACTCCATCCGATACTACCGAGGGTTGCCATAAAGAAAAACGTTCCCTTATTGCCCTGGTTGGTATAGAATTGTCCTCCCCCAGGGATTATCAGGGACGTCATTATCGCCCGTGTCTTATTAGGGCGCTTCATGAGTATATTCACGAACTGAGAGTCGGTACTACTGGCAGTAACCCTCGAATTAAAATTATAGTAACCAGGTGATTCGGCATGTACTTGATATATTCCCATTGGGACCGAAATATGAACCTCCTCTGCCGGTTTCAACTGAAACTCCTTGATAAAATTATCTCTGGTAATCTTCCCTGTAATTGCAGTACTCCCATTATGAATAATGAGATCTGCTGTGAACATTTCAAAATCAGGAGTGATCACAGCCGTTGGTGAGTCAGGAGTTAAATCAACCCGCCGGATAAAAGGATAATATCCCTCTTGTTCGATCCGCACCTGATAATCCCTCAAAGGTAAATTCCTTATAGAAAGGCGTTGATACAAAAATTTCTGACCGTATCGCTCATCCGCAAACGAACCAATTACACGGTTGTTATACTCATCCAAGCTGATTCCATTAATTGTAATTTTCATCCCTGAGGCATATGGAAAAACAAGCATTCCGTTCGTCCCTGGCAACGTATAGTCCAGTGACAATATATTCGAATCCTTAAATTTAACTGTATCAGTTCTGGTACTATAATCTTCTTTTTCCACTCTGATGATATATTGTTTCGTTGTATCGGTCACCTGATATCCAACCGGCGTCTGGCCGATCGACTGGTCATCCAAATAGACATCAGCCCCGGAAGGTTCGGAGGATATCTGAAAGGTGAACATCTCCTGGCTTAATTCAATAGAGACTTCTCTGGAGTCGCCCTGTTCAAGTGAGAGCACTGTTTCTCCAATCAGGCCGTTCTTCCGCACTGTGATTTCATGCTTACCAGCCTCCAGGTTGTGAAAGGTATAGGGAGTGATGTTTTCGGTTCGCGTTCCATCAATAAAAATCTGTCCCCCGGAAGGATTAGAAGAAACCTGTAAATTGGATGTTCCGGTTAAGGTAACAGTCGGTTCCAGACCAGCGAGCCGCTGAGCAATCGCTTTCATCCGAAGCAGCAATCCGTCAATTTCTCCCCGGTAATCGTCGGTAATAGTCTTCGTTATTTCGCCTGTTTCAACATTAATCAGCCGCGCAGAGATAGAATAGGTCTGGCCGATCTTTCCGATACTCCCGGCCACCATTCGATTCACGCCCAGCAAGCGCCCCACCTCCACGGCACATTCATTGCTGGCACACCCACTCAGCTGGAAATTTTGCTCCTGTAAAATATTCTCCATGTTGCCCCTGTCCAATACGGTGAACTGTTTTATCTGCACCAGTTCATCCCGCAGCCGGGCAGTGAGCACCTGCGCTTCCGGAGCACTCAGTCCGCCTTGAGATTCCAAAGGTAAGACGGCAACATAATATTGTTCGGTTTCACCTCGCCCGGAATTCCCGGTTGTAATAGTTTGCGCCAGTATAGTGTTTTCTGGCACTACAACAATAGATACCAAGAGAATTAGGGTGCACCCCTTCAACATTTTTTTCACAGATTTTCTCATTGGTTTGTGGATTAGACTCTATCCCATCTTTCGGATAAAATTGATTATCCGATTCAGCTTTTTATTGGACGGGTTTTAACAATGTCTGCAAATTTCCCTCAACCTCACTTTCCTCGGCCGGGGCATGCCCTTCATGGACAGAGAACAGGTTTCTATCACTATCGATGATCCCTAGCTGAGGCAAAGTGGCGACATTTTTATTGCTTACCATGCTAAATTTTTTAACCACCACGCTGTAAAGAGCCGATAATATCGGGCGAGTGATCTTATGCTTCTGAATGTACTTGTTAACCAGATCTGATTTTTCCTCCACATTAAATAGAAGGAAGTTCACCTGGGGATATTGTTTCTGCAGGTTGTGCAACACCGGGATCTCTGTCTTGCAGGGAAGCCACCATGTGCCGAAAAAACTGAGAAGAATCGGTTGTTTGGACTCCTCTTTCGCATTTACATCCACATAAGAATTCAGAAAAAAGGGGGCACCTTCCGAGGTTCCGAGGTAAAAAGTCGGCGCCTTGTCTCCGACTGCAGGTTGCACATTGGCGCTACCTAGCGATAAAAATACTCCAAGGAATGTTATTATTCCTTCCATTCGGCAGCCCTCAATTTGACTTTTTCACTTACATCTATCTATCGAACATTCTTACAATCTATCTATTGAGATCCCTGCTGATGATAGCGCTTCAATAGGGCTTCCATCTTTGAATGAGTCGACATTTCAGGTTTAAGGGGAGATAGATGATAGTACAAGGGAATCTATCCTTGTTTAAGAATGCCCACCCACGATAAGGTCGATTTCAGGAAATAATCGTGCATACCTTCCATCCTTATGAGTTCCGGAATGTGAAAGTAAAATAGTAAAGGTGTCCGGAGAAGGAAGAGAACTCTGCCATTTTTTTATATCATCCCTCGGGTTAGAAAACACCGTACCCTTAAAGGTATTTGGGGGGTAAAATCTCATGGTGTTCGGATGGATAACGGGGAATACAGCAAACGTCGTTTTTCCCTTCCTGATAATAATAGACTGCCCCTGGTTCTTAATCATCTCGTTAACTTTAAAATACTTAGATGGAGCAAACGCAAGATCCGGATCTCCCAGATTTATCACGTCATACTGCCCTATATGGATAGCAGTGACGATGATGGATCGTTTCTCAGGTGAATCATAATTCATGAAATTATCCCCGTTATCCGCAGCAACGCCTTTGGATGCCATGTTCGGTACTGTTCCAGGAACTGAGTCCCTTTCTCCAGTGCCCCGTACGGCAGATCCGGACCATAAAAATTCTCTATTGTACCATTCGAATTACTGGCAAATACAATACGTACCCCACTTTGCGCGAGTGGCAACTGAGCACAAAAAACCCAAAAAAGGATTAAGAAATGTAATACTGTTAATCCATTATCCACAGAAAATGGCTTCCCTAATTAACCTATACGTATGATACAGCCGGTGACGATCTACAGAAACAAAATGGTCCAGAAATTACAAACCTTCCTTAAAACAAATAAATAACTATAGATCAGAAGTCAAGGTTTAATTTATCCTGAAGCAATTTAATTAGTATAAAGAGTCTATTCTTTTATAAATTCAGGCAATTATTTTCAGAGCCTGTCATTCGAGCGCAAAGTTATGCAAGTTACTGTAATTAATAGTGATAATTTATGTGTGAAAAAAAATGTGCGGCTCTTTTAATCTTCCATAAACCTCAAAACCCCCGATGACTGCAGTATCCCGTCACCGAGGGTTATATATAGGTTTTGACAGCTTTTACTCCACCACCTGGTACCCCAGGTCGGCGATTTTGGACTTCACCGAGGCGAGCACGTCGTCGGATCCGTTGTATTCCAAATCCACCTTTTCCGCGGTTCGGTCGGCATGGACGCTCTCCAC
>Ga0102944_1002230_pt1 | contig 11601 bp, 16 predicted proteins | sample SalPonD_shore_MG_FD_78172 | JGI IMG/M metagenome (GOLD analysis project Ga0102944, IMG submission 78172) | Salt pond soil microbial communities from South San Francisco under conditions of wetland restoration - Salt Pond MetaG... | ecosystem: Environmental > Aquatic > Marine > Intertidal zone >... | reverse complement strand
GGCGTAGATGCGCCGCTCGGCGATGTCGAGCGCCGCCTCATCGGCGATGCGCGAGAGGTCCACGCCCTTCCAGTCGCCGGAGTGGTGCTGGAACGTGCGCGCCAGGCGCCGGCGATACTGCAGGAGCGACTCGCCATTCAGCCATCGCGGGGCGGTGTCGCCGAACGCCTGCGCCACGCGGTCCGCGCGCGCCTGCGCCTCGACGAAACGACCGCGCTCGGCCTCGGGCATCTCCCGCGGCAGGCGCCGGTGGATGTCGCGCAGCAGGCCGACCAGCTCGCTGTCCGAATCCGATCGTGCTTCACGCTTCAAGGCTTTTTCCTCCTCGTCCTCGGTCTCGGCCTCGTCCTTGCGCGTGTCCTCGGTTTCCTTGTCCTCGGCCTCGCGCTCCTCCTCCTCGAGCTTCTTCTCGCCCTCGGATTCGGCATCGTCGCGCTTCTCCTCGTCCTCGTCCTTCTCGTCCTTTTCCTCGGACTTGGACTCGGACTCGGCGTCGCCGCGCTTTTCGACCGCATCCATGCGGGCGCTCATTTCGTCCATTCGCGAGTGGAGGCTGTCCAGGTGCGTGAGCACCTTGTCCAGCTTCTCACCCTCCTTCGAATTTTCGGGGGTCGCCGCCGCGTCTTTGCGCTCCTCGGCTTCCTCGTGCTGCTCCTCGGTTGCCATAATGTCACCCCTTGAGGATTCATTCGAGACGCCGGACGGCTCGCCGCCTTTGTCCCACACGCCCGCCACACAGATCGCCAGATGGTCGAGGAGGGCGGGCTTTCCCTCGACCAGGATATGGGAACCATCGGCGAGCGCATACCGGCCGCCGGCCTCGCCCTCGCGGAACGCGACGGCGGGACTTGTCGACAGCGGCTGAGTTGCGAGCAGCTCAGCGCTGGCCATGTCGTAGATTTTCGCGATGCCCCAGACCTCCTCGGCCGGAAACACGTCCCCGTCGCCGATGAAGGGCAGCACGATCGAGCCCGCGACGCGCTCGCGGTACTCGTCAGAGTTCAGCTCTTGGCTCGGCGGATGCTCCAGGATGACCGGGAGACCGTTGCACCGCGCCACGAACTCGTCGTTGAGATAGAGCGAGGGGTCGCGCCAGACGAACTCCTTGAGCGCCTTGCGGTAGCTCGCCCCCGTGCCGGTGATCCGAAGCGCCACCAGCAGGACGTTGTGGTAGAACTGCGGGCTGGTCAGCTCGCCGGCCCGGATCGCGCGGGCAATCCCGTACTCGTCCAGGTCAAAGCGCAGGAGCGCGATCTTCGCGCCCTCGTGCAGCGTGAGCGACTCCAGCGCCTGCGCCGGCTTGACCCACCGAAACTCGTCGTGCTCGTCGTTGAGCACCGGCTCGAACGGCGCATCGACATCCACGAGGAACGTCGTAAAGTCCAGCCCCCCGCGCTCGCGCCGGGTCCAGACCTTGAGGCCGTCCGCGTCTACCGCGCGCCCGGTCTCCTCCTCGGCCTCGCGGGCCGCAGCCTGCGCCGCGCTCTCGCCGTCCTCGAGGCCGCCGCCGGGATAGGCCCATACATTCTGGTCGGCCTTGTGCCCGGGCGCCCGGTGGCAGAGCAGGACTTGCCCGTCCGGCGCGCGAAAGAGGATGCCCGCGGCGCGGGCGCGGTCACGCGCCATGATCAGTGATGGTGATGGGACCGGCTCGCCGCCGACTTCTTGGCCATCTCGTGCGCGCCATACTTCTCGCGCCCGACTTTGGCGGCGATCTTCGTCGCGTATTCCTTCGACTTGCCCTCGCCCTCGAGCTTGTGGACGAGATCGGAGAACTTCGAGTCGTCGCGCTCCTCCAGGTGACGCTCGAGCGCATCGGCCGCGCCCTCGAGCGTGTGCGCGCTGTCGTAGGCATCGCAGGCGGCAACGACCGCATCCAGGCGCGAGGTGCTGTCCACGCCCGAGATCGTGCCCTTGTTCTTCGAGGCATAGAACACGCGCTCTCCCTTGTCCTTGCCGTACTCCTTTTCCATGGCGTGCATGATCTTCTCGCCCTTCGCAGTCAGCGGCATGTCGGCATCCTCCTAGGCAGCGGCGACGCGGCGGCGCGCCTCCTTGATCCAGCGCCGACCCTTGGCGGTCAGCATGTCCTCCGGCAACTCCGAGGGCGAGTACAGGTATGTCGCGTAGCAGCGGCAGAACGGAAGCTCCGCCGGCCGCTCGATCTGGTCGGCATAGAGGTGGCCGCCGAGCTTCACGAGGCCCTCGCGCTGCGCCCAGTTCCCGCGCAGCAGGAACACCATGCCGTCGAATTGCTTGTGCCGGGGCCGGTAATCGTAGCCGGTCTCGCGCCAGTGCGAATGCCAGACCTGCGCGATGGCATCCCCGGCCTCGGCCACGATGTCGTTGATCGCCGCCGTGAGCTTGTGACCCTGGTCGACGATCACGCGGCGCTCTTCGAAGGGCAGCGACTGGAAGGCCTTCCTCAGACGCTTGTCGACGGGGCGCTTGAGTTGGCTCGGCCGGCCGCCGGCGGGGATCGCCGTCGCCCAGCCCTCGAACCGCTGCAACGTGCGCTCGATCGACTGGCGCCGGTTCAGCCGGATCAGGTTCGCCGAGGCGAGAATGCGCCGGTCCAGCTCCTGGCGCATCTGCGGGCGCAGGCGCTCGATGGTGTAGCGGGCGACGCCCGGATGGCGGCGGAACAGCGCGTCGGTCTCGACCTGCTGGCGAAACGTGCGCGAGAGCCCCTCGACCAGCCGCTCGCGCAGGAGCGACTCGGGCACGAGGGCCTCATGCATCGCCCGGCGAATCCGGTCGAGCCAGTCCTGCACGCGCTCGCGCGAGTCGTAGCCGTGCTCGAGCAGGTCGCGAACCGCCGCCGAGAGCAGCTCGTAGAACTCGCGTCGGGTCACGCCGCGCCCTTGCTCGGAAGCCGGCGCCGAATGTCCTCGAGCAGCGCCCGCGTATCCGAGCCCTCAAGCCGGGCCGATGCGCGCTGGAGCGGCGTCAGGGTATCGCCGCGGAAACTGCCGAAGCGCCGCGCGACCGTCCCCAGCTCCTTCTCCTCGTGGGTAATGGGATTGCCCTTCACGCCCCCCGGGCCACCGGGAAGCCCCGCCCCGGACTGCTCGCGGGCCTCCTCGAGCTGAGCCTGCTGCTCCTCGAGGAATTCCTTGAGGTCGGATATGTCGATCTCCAGGTCGTGCGGGAACAGCATCTTGTTGTCCGAGATGTTGTCGACCGCCCACTGGATCACCAGCAGCTTGTTGTCCAGGTCCAGCTCCGGGAGAAGCGTCTGCAGGAACGCGATCACGCCCTGCAGCTTCACGTCCTCGACCTTGATCGCCTCGGACTCGGGCTCGATCAGGAGGGAGGGCCACTGCGCCTCGAAGTTCTCGATCCATTCCGAGAGCACGTCCTCGTAGGCGCGGTCCTGGTAGTACTCGGGGTAGAGCGCCTGCATCCTCGCGTAGAAATCGGGATTCCACGCCCGGTGCATCACGATCTTATCGAAGAACTCGTAGGTCGGCTGCATCCAGTCGCGCACGCTGTCGATGTAGCGGGCGATGTTCTTCGCGTCCTCGGTTCCCTCTCCGAACCCGGAGACCATCGTCTCGTTGTCCAGGAGCTTGGCCGGCATGTCCGCCGCCGTGGCCGTGTTCTTGATGATGTTCGTGCGCGCGTAGGTGCCCGCGCCGTCCACGTTCATCATGTTAAGCGTCTCGATCTCCTCATCCACTCCGATCGAGAGCACCTGGCCGGTCTGGGCATCGCGCAGGATGGCGCGCTTGACCGCTGCGGCCGCCATCATCATTTTGTCGACCAACGAGCCCGGGGACTTCTGCTTGGCGACGAGCAGCCCCAGCTTCGTGCTGATCATGTCGTCGGCCATCATCGAGCGGATGAAGCTCTTGAGCGGGTACAGAGCCCGCTGGTATACCGAGCGGCCCACGAAGCCGAAGCCCGAGCTGGTGTAGGCGAGGTAGATCGGATCCTCGTTCATCACCACGGCGCTGCGCGTCGGGTGCACATGCGTGCCCATCACCGTGACTGCGATCGGTGCGTTGAAGTCGCGCGCGGTCGGGATCTGGGAGAGCACCAGGGAGCCGGCCGTGTTGAGCGGGTCCAGGACATTGAACGAGAGCGGGGACTTCCACAGCTCGTTCAGGTCGAGTGGCTTGTTCAGGTTCCCCTCGCTGACCGCCACCACCGAGGCGATTCCGTAGATGCGCGCGAGCCGGGCGACGTTGCGGATTTTCGCCGTGCATCGCAGCTTGTCCCACTCGCGCTCGAAGGCCTCGACCGCCTCGTCGGGCGCGCCCTGGACCGCGATCTCGCGTCGCTGGGACTGCGCGATCTGTAGCGGCGTCTCCGCCATCTTTCGCCCGAGCGGGTGGTAGAGGTAAATGACCTTGCACAGCTCGTAGCCCGCGTCCGACCCCGGCGCGATGTCGTCCGCCATGAGCAGCGAGCGCAGCGAGCCGCCAAGGGTAGAGGCGGTGATCGAGGAGGTGGCGCTGTCCGGTTCGTTCACGAGATGCGCTCCAGGGGCGAATTAGCCGGCGGCCGGTTCCGCAGCCAGATCGTGTGCGGCGGCAGCCAGATGGTGTCCAGCGACAGGTAGGCGGCGTGCGTCACGGCGAGGCGCTCGAACCAGGCGAACATCCTCAGATGGCATCCTTCCACGCTTTCCCCGCCCGGTGCAGAACCCACACCGCTCCCAGGATGAACACCAGGCCAAAGAGGTCGAGTGCACTGCAAAGCCAGAACCACCAGGGCATGTCAGAATCCCTCCGCGCCACCGATCCCGATGGCAATGCCGTAACAAAAGCAGTCGAACAGGTCGTCAGCGCCCATGTCCTTGACGCCCGGGTCGAAGGACAGTACCTGCGAGAGCATGTGGTTGCGGGCCGCGCCCTTGAACTCGCTGATCCGGTCAACGGCCGGCCGCGCGATCTTGACCTGGCCCGAGTGGACATAGCCCGAGACGTTGATCCCGCGCTCGACCTTGCCGAGCGAGGTGAGCTTGGACTCGATCGGCTGGGCCCGCCAGCCGCGCGCAGCCCATTCTTGGTTCCGCGCCGCCTGCTGGAGCAGCACGATGCCCGAGGCCTTGTCCTCGATGAACACCCCAGCCGAGCCGAGTCGAACCCGGTGCTGCCGGCACATGTGCTCGAGGCGCTCGAATACTGTCGGCAGCCATGTCTCGAGCATGGCGCCCTCGATCTGGCGCAGCTCCCAGTCGTAGAGGATGAGCGGATAGGGCAGGTGGCGCGAGTGCAGCCAGAACGCCACGCCCACGCCGTCGTGCTCGGTGCCCGTCTTGCTCGCCGTGTCCACGACCGCGTAGGCGACGTCCATGCGCTCCGGGACCTCGGCCGGCGCGCCGTCGACGAGCAGGTCGTCCTCGCTGTAGAACGCGCCCTTGAGCGCGTGGGGCCGCTGCTGATAGAGCGACTCCCACGTCCGGCGGTTCTTGCGGAAGATGGCCCAGTGACTCTCGTCGAACCACTCGGGCCAGAGGTACTCCCCGACCTCGCGGCCCAGGGGATCGTCGGTGCGCTCGCACTCGGCCGGCAGGCACAGCACCTCCCAGGTCTGCCCATCCCGGCACTCGATCAGCCCCGACTCGCCGTTCCAGGTCTCGGGCAGGATAGAGCCCGCCAGGTCGTCCTCGTCCCAGCGCGTCTGGATCAGGATGATCGAGGCGCCCGGGACCAGGCGCGTGAGAAAGTCGTCCTCGTAGGCCTCGCGAGTCGCCCGCCGCACCGTATCCGAGCTGGCCTCCTGCCGCCCGGCGACCGGGTCGTCGATGATGCCCAGGCCGCAGCGCGTGGAGGTGATCGCGCCCATCAGGCCGGCAGCGTAATAGCGCGAGCCGTTGTCCAGCTCCCACTGATCCGCTGCCCTGGAGCCCTCCTTGAGCGCGGCCCCGAATATACGCCGGTAGAGCGACGAGGCCGCGATCTGGCGTGCGCGCCGCGAGTGCCGCTCGATCGGCCGGCTGCCGTAGGAGGTTGCCAGGACCTGCAGCCCGGGTACGAGCCCCATCGCCCAGGTCGGGGCGACGACGCTGGCATAGGTGCTCTTCGCTGAGCCCGGCGGTTCGAAGATCATCAGGCGCCCGTAGGGCTTCTGGATGCATGCCTGGATGCGCTCCATCGTCAGCGCATGGTGCGCGGCGATCCCCGACTCGACGGGCTCGAATACCCAGGCCTCGGGATCGTCGCCCGCAGGCGCGCCGGGAATGATGATGGACCGCGAGAACGCGACCAAGGACTCGCGCGCCAGCCGGCGCCGGCGCAGCTCCACGCGAATGCGCTCGTCCACGCGTTCCATCGCGACGGCGCGCGCAGACTGAGCCCTGCTCATCCGCGTGTGCCTAGTGGGTCTGCTGCTCGCCGGCCATTACATCGCCGCGCCCGGACAGCGCCGCCATCAGCTCCTCGTCCGTCCATTCCTCGATCGGCTGCGAGAAGCGCACCGTGTCGTCGCGCTCGATCTTGTCCCGCTGGCCCAGGTGCTGTTTGCCAAGCCAGATCAACATCGTCGTGTTCCCACGCTTGGCCGCCTGGTACTGGTCGCGGCGCAAGCTCATCCGTCCCGAGGCGCTGTGCTTTTTACGGAAGTCCGCAAAACGCATGTGGTGTTCGCGAACGCATGCGCGCTCGAGCGTGTCCTCGGAGATTCCCAGGACGGAAACGATCTCCTCCAGCGTGCAGAAAATCTGGCAAAGGCCGGTCACGACCTTCCAGTCGATCTCGAGGCGGGGGCGGCCGCCCTTGCTCCGGGCTTTGGTTTTCCTGCCGCGACTAGCGGTCTTGCGTGTGGCCATGATCGGGGTTCTCAGTGTGTGCGCATTTTCGCTCAGCCAGCTCGCGCAGGTAGCTCAGGCGCGCCTGGACGGTAATGGCGGCCTCGAGGACGCCGGGCGAGTCCGCTCCGCCGTGGGCGCGAATCTCGGCCAGCATTGCCTCCAGCTCGCCCGCCAGGCGGCGAGCCTCCGGGGCGCTCAGCGCTGCGAGGGCCGGGCCGAAGGGTTGCGGGTGGTAGGGCGCGCGGCGCCGACCTCCGGCGACGACGGGGCGCGGGGGGCCGTGCGACGGCGCTCCACGACGCGCCCGACCTGGTAGGCGATGGGGGCGGCAAGCGCGGCCCCGACGCATAGCCCGATGATGGCACCGATCATGTCCGGTCCTCCCGCCCACGAAAAAGGGCGCCACATCGGCGCCCCTCGGGAATAGCTGTCGCAGTCTGCCTGTGAATGTACGCAAAAGTTCCCCCCGGTGTCAATCCCCTAGAGATCGCCGATCATCAGGATGCCGTAGAGGAGGATTTGCGCGCGGTCCAGCCATTCACGATACCGCTTCCGGTCGCCCAGGCCGAGGGTGGTGGCCATGCGCTCCTGGTAGGTGTGCGCAGGCTCGCCGGTGCGCCGGGGGCGAAACCGCCAGCGCCAGCCGGCATTGGGCCGCGCCTGGAGCGCGTGCAGGCGCCGATCCCAGCGCCGTCCGCGCCAGCGCGGGCGCCAGGCCTCGGCCTCGAACACCGGGACCATCCCGAGGTATTCGGCCACGAGCACCAGGAATGCCTCGGGGTAGAGGACTCGCATCTCCGCGATGCAGCGGTCCACGCGCTCGGGAACGGGATCCACGCGCAGACGGTCACCGCGAAACGAGCGCGTCTGCTTACCGTTGGCGGTCAGCGGCCGAGGCGCCTTGGGATGGGTCGGGTTGCGCGGGCTCTCGGCGAGGGCGAGGCTTCGGATCGTCGCCTCGCTGGAGTAGGGCCGATACCCCAGGCTGGCGGCCGCGCCGCCCTGGGAGGCCCACCGCGCCCACTCGTGCATCAGGTCGGGAATTGTCCGCTGTTCCAGTTGCATCGACTCACCTCCCTTGCAAGCTGGCTCAATTCTTGTCGCCATGCCCCGATCCCTTCAGGTTTTTCTCCAGACTCGCCGTGCCGCCGGAAAACGCTTCCCAGCGGGCGAGAACGATGTCCGCATAGCGGGGCTCTAGCTCGAACGCAAAGCATCGCCGATCGCAGCTCTCGGCCGCGATGATCGAGGTCCCAGACCCGACGAACGGGTCATACCAGATCGCGCCCGGTTCGGAATTGTTGAGCATTGGGCGGCGCATGCACTCGACCGGCTTCTGCGTGGAGTGCCCGTGTCCGGAATCCTCGCGTGCGGGAATTTCCCAGACGGTGCTCTGAGTCCGGTCTCCCGTCCAGTGCCCACGGCGACGCACGCCGTAAAAACAGGGCTCATGCTGCGCGTGGTAATGGCCACGGCCACGCGAGAGCGCGAAGCTGTCCTTCACCCAGATAATTTGGGCGCGAATATTAAAACCGACCACTTCCAGGCTCTCCTGGACGACGCGCGCCTTTGTCCCTGCATGCCATACATACGCAACATCGCCAGGAAAGAGGGCCCAGGCCTCGCGCCAATCAGCCCGGTCATCGTTCATGACGCGGCCCATTTTTCTCGTGCGCGGTGAATCCTGAACCCGGGAACGCCATTCGGGGTCGTAATTCACCCCGTAGGGAGGGTCGGTCACCATGCCAAGAGGCACCTCATCGCCGAACAGACAGGCAACGGACGCGGCGTCCGTCGCGTCCCCCACGAGGAGCCGGTGCCTGCCCAATACCCATAGGTCCCCGTCCGATGTGCGCCTGGGGGCGTCCGTGGGAAGCTCGTCGGGATCGGTCAGACCATCGGCAGGGCCCAGCAGACGCTCCAGCTCAGAGGCGCTGAATCCGATCGTGTCCAGATCGAACGCCTCGGCATGCAAGGCCTCGATCTCCACACGAAGGAGCCCGCGGTCCCAACTCGCGTCCTCCGCCAAGCGATTGTCGGCCAGGATGTAGGCGCGGCGCTGAGCATCGGACAGGTGAGAGAGGTCTATGGTCGGGACCTGCTCGAGCCCGATGCGCTCAGCGGCGAGCACGCGGGCGTGGCCCGCGATAATGTTCCCCGCCTTGTCGACCAGGACCGGATTGGTCCCTCCAAACTCGCGCATGGATCGGGCCACCCGGTCGATCTGGGCCGAGGTGTGCTTGCGTGAATTTTTCGCGTAGGGAACCAGGGCAGCGATTGGACGCATCTGGATTTCCCTCGGAAGTCGAATTTTGTTTCCCATCAGTCCAGCTCCACAGGGACGGCCGGGACCCGAACATTCCCGCGCTGGTCCAGAAAGGTCAGGCCCACGGCGAGCGCGGCCCAGAGGTCGGACTTGACCCCATACAGCGGGCCCGGCATCGCCTTGCGCCCGATCGCGCGCTCCTTCCCGGGCCCGTATCGATCAATCAGCGCCTGGCGGATGTTCGAGTCCTTTGCGCGGGCACTGTGGCAAATATGTTGCTTGACGCGATTGCGGGTGAGTCGAACGCACGGACCGCGCCATGCCTCGCGAAATCGCCCGATCCAGAAACAGGTTTCGAAAATTGTGGCGCCGACTGGCATTCCGTAGGATGCGATCATTTCGATGACGAGGTATTCGGCGTGCGAGAAAGCCCCATCCAGGATGCGCGATCGCAAATGCAGATTGTTGTCGATGCTCCACCTCTCCGGGCGTCCTTCCACGATTTGCACCCAGGCCGACCGGACATCGCCCGGGTCAATTGCGACGATTCGTCCGGGGTAAATACTGCTCTCCATGGAATCCCTCCTATGCGTCTGTTTCGTAGGTTTCCCGAGGCGGGGACATCAGCAGCCTCTCGATCGTCCGGTCCAGCACGTCCAGCTCGTCCACCCGGTAGATGCGCCAGAGCGTCTCGTCTCCGTGGATGCCCTGCGGGCCTTGGTGGCAGTCCCAGCAGAGCGGAATCGCGATGTACTGCCGGTGCTGGCGGATGTGGTGCGCGTAGGACGGCCCGGGGCGCCCGCAAACGCCGCACGGCAGCGCCTTGATCATAGCCAGGTGCCGGCGCTCACGGGTGGTGAGGCGGTTATTCATGCCACCGCCCTCCGCTGGTCGGCCTCGCACCGCCGCTTCGCCTCCGCCGGGTCGGTCGAGACCGCGATCAGTGTTGAGCGCATCCCCGGCGCGAGCCGCCACGCCTCGTACTTCCATCCGTCGGGCAGCTTCACGCGGGCGACGGTGTGCGTCGCGCGCCCGGCCTCGTCGAGCAGCCGGATCGCGTGCTCGCTCCGGGCGCCGCTCGGCTCACGGTAGGCGGTCCAGCGGGTCATGCGCGCCCCCGCAAAATGAACGCAGCTATATGACGCCCTGTTCCGTTTCCCGGCACGCCATCCTCTATCGCGCACCACTTCACGTCTCCGAGATTGCGGATGTCCTTGACGCCAATCGCCGAGCACATCATCAGCACCCATTTGTCGACCGGGTAGACGATCACCACCAGCTTCCCCTTTTGGCTCTCCTCAATCGCCTTTCGCATCCACGCAGTCGGACCCTTTTTTCTGGGACGCCTGTCGCCAGGCCCCTGGTGCCAAATAGAACCGAACGGCGGGTTAACGTAATTCCGACAGCCCCACTCGCAGGTGAGCCCGTCGAATCCGTCCGGCTTTGGATATGGGCACGGATCGAAGTCGAAATGAAATTCCCGGTCAAGCTCTGCATAAAGACTCGGCGGAGTTAGCCAGTAATGCCGGCCGTCCGAGCCGCTTCCGCGGTGAAATTTGTTCGCATCCGGCAAAAGCTGGCTCTGGTGGAAAGCCCTCACGCCGCCTCCCACAGATCACCCTGCGCCGGCTGTCCCGGCTCGCGCACGGCCAGCACCCCGTGGACGCGCTTGCCGGTGATCGGGCAGCGGATCAGGTGCGGCGTCTCGCGCAGGTGGTGGTCATGGATCAGCTCGTTCACCCGACCGCACACCGTCGCGATCTCCAGTCCCGTTCGCCGGGCGATCTCGCGGCGCGAAAGGGCGGTCGTGGCGTAGAGCACGCAGCGCAGCACCTGCGCGCGGCGGCTGGCAGCCTTCCCGCTTGCCTCAAGCTCGGCGAGTGCCGCGTAGCTGGTGTCTCGCATGCTCATGCCGCTTCCTCCTGTGAAATCTGATCCACAAATTGCAACCGTTCCCCGATCCACCGAACGCAGGGAACGGCCCAGGAATTGCCAAGCGCCTTGTAGCGCGGGCCGTCCGGGCATTTCTCGACGGGTTTATTGCGCCAGGGGATGCGTGTATAGCCGTCAGGGAATCCCTGCAATCGCTCGCACTCGCGCGGGGTGAGGCGGCGCACAGATGCGCCCTCCGATATGCCATGACCGTTCGCTCCGGTTTGCGCAGTTCGGATTGCCGTTGGAACAATCGGCGTACCGCGCCCGGTTCCGTCCTCGCTGGCGTCAAAGCCTCGTCCGCGCAGGGCATGGGAAACGAACAGTCCGCACCCGCGGTCAATATGTTGGTTTTCAAGCCCCTGCTTACTGCCGAAATGCGCATTCAAGGTCGGTGCCAATGGCTGCGAAATCAGCCATCCGTCCGCGCTTGTGATTCCGTTTCGGCCTCGGATTGCAACACTTCGCGCAGTTGCGGCGGTAGTTCCTTGCCCCGCTTCTCGGCTCGGCGCAGAATCCCCGCGCAGGCTTTCGGGCTCAAATAGAACCGCCGCGGCACTTCTCCAGTCTCCAAGACATCCGACAACGAACACACGGCGGCGGCGCTGGGCCAAGCCGAAGTATTGAGCGTCAAGAATTCGGT
>Ga0102944_1002229_pt1 | contig 11602 bp, 9 predicted proteins | sample SalPonD_shore_MG_FD_78172 | JGI IMG/M metagenome (GOLD analysis project Ga0102944, IMG submission 78172) | Salt pond soil microbial communities from South San Francisco under conditions of wetland restoration - Salt Pond MetaG... | ecosystem: Environmental > Aquatic > Marine > Intertidal zone >... | reverse complement strand
TCACGTGCTGCACGAGGCCGGCCTGCTGGCGGCTGATGCCGCGTTCGAGGAACGGGTCGGCCGCATCAACCTGGAGGTCGAGCCGGCAGCGGCGGGCGGTTCGCCCCGGATCTGGCTGACCACGGCCACTCTGCCGGAGCGCGGCCCCACCCTGCCCGACCCGGCGGCGCTGGCGCACGTGCTCGGCTTGGGGGCTGAGGATCTGCATCTATCCTGGCCTGCCGAAGCCTGGTCGTGCGGCGTGCCGTTCGCCTGCATTGCGTTGCGCGACCGCACTGCCTTGTCGCGGGTCGTTCTCGATCGGACCGCCTGGCAGGACACGCTGGCCCGCCAATGGGCCGAAAAGATCTACGTCTTCACCCCCGGCACGGGATACGGCGAGCTGCACGCCCGCATGTTCGCCCCGTCGATCGGCATCGACGAGGACCCCGCGCCCGGAGCCGCGGCGTCGGCGCTTGCGGGGTACCTCGCGCGCCACGCTTCACGCCCGCGGGACGATCACTGGACCATCCACCAGGGCGTCGAGCTGGGGCGCCCCAGCCGTCTCGAGCTGGCCCTCAAACAGGACAACGGAGCACTCGCGAAAGTGCGACTCGGCGGGCGCGCGGTAACCGTCTCCAGTGGTTGGCTCGTTGCCCCGGATGGGGACGAGTAGCGCACACAATGCCCTTTATCGATCGATAAGTTCGCGCTCCTCGGTACAAGCACGCGGCTCCAGTACACTCACACGTCTCATATGGCTCCTGACCGACGGAGGTCGCGATGCCCGTCCGACTCAGCCTGCAGCAGGTGGAAGACCTCACGCAGCGGGCGCTGCTCGCCAGCGGTGTCCGCGAGGACAACGCGCGTTCGGTCACGCGCTCGGTGGTGGCGAGCGAGGCCGACGGCATTCACAGCCACGGCCTGGCGCGCCTGCCCACCTACTGCGAGCACGCGCGCTGCGGCAAGATCGACGGCCATGCCGACCCGACCGCCAGCCGTGTCGCCGCCGCGGGTGTCAAGGTTGATGCGCATGACGGGTTCGCCCACCCGGCGATCGACCTCGGGCTCGCGGATTTCCTGCCGCTCGCACGGGAGAGCGGGATCGCGGCGCTGGCGGTCACGAATTCCTACAACTGCGGCGTCGTCGGCTATCACGTCGAGCGCATCGCGGATGTCGGCCTGGTCGCACTCGGCTTCGTCAACGCGCCGGCCTCGATCGCCCCCTGGGGCGGCTCACGCCCCGTATTCGGCACGAACCCGCTCGCCTGTGCGGTGCCGCGAGACGGCAGCGCGCCGCTGGTGATCGACCAGTCGTCGTCGGTCGTGGCCAAGAGCGAGATCGTCGTCCACAAGCAGAAGGGCGAGCCCATCCCGGAGGGCTGGGCGCTCGACGCCGACGGCAACCCGACCACGGACCCGGATGCTGCGTTGGCCGGATCGATGGTGCCCATGGGTGGCTACAAGGGCGCCGGCATCGCCCTCGTGGTCGAGATCCTGGCCGCGGCGGTCACAGGGTCGAACTTCGCCATCGACGCCTCGTCATTCGCGAACAACGAGGGCGGGTCGCCGCGCACCGGGCAATTCTTCATCGGCATCGATCCGCGGGCATTCGGCGGCGACGACTTCGGCCAGCGCCTCGAGCACCTGTTCGCGGCGATCGAGGGCCAGGAAGGCGCGCGACTTCCGGGCCAGGGACGCTTGAAAACGCGTGAGCGCACGGCGTCCGATGGCGTCGAGATCACTGACATCCTTCACGACAAGCTGGAAGGCTACGCCGGCGGCTGAATCCCTCCCCGACCCTGCGGACGGCGTCGGAGCGGTGCGGGTACGCGTCTCGGGCCGCGCGTCCCCGGGGTCCGCTCTCCCCTTCTCCCTTTGACTGTCGTCAATGCAAGGACGCGTGAGGCGAACTTTCCTTGTTGGGGTATGGCTCTCCGGCATCGTCCGGGGTGTATTCCGACTCATACGCCTCCTGCGAACAGGAAAAGGAACGTATTCATGCATCTCAGAACCATCTGCCTCCTCGCGGGGCTCACACTGGTACCCACGTGGGGGTGGGCAGCCACGTTCACGGTTGATACCACCACCGATTCCGTCGACACCAATCCCGGCGACGGCACTTGCTCCGACGGCAGCGCCTGCAGCCTTCGGGCGGCCGTGATGGAGGCGAACGCCCTCTCCGGCGAGGACACGATCGAGTTCGACCCGTCGCTGGCCGGCAATCCGATCGAGCTCACCATCGGCGGGCTCGACGAGAGCTACGACGCGACCGATCCCGCCAATCCCGTGGTCGTAGACACGCCCGACGCGTCGGTCGGTGACCTCGACATCACCGACACTGTGGCGATCACGGGCCTGGACCCGGATGCGATCGACGACACCCACATCGTGTGGGCATCCGATGCCACGACGCCCGACCGCATCTTCCAGATCCAGGCGACGACGGCCTCGATCAGCGCGACCATAGAGAACCTCGCGATCGGGGACGGCCGGGTCGCCTCCGAGGACATCCCGGACACCAACTTCGAGTTTCGCCGCAGGGGTGGCGCGCTTGCGATCGGGGTCGGTGCCAGCATCGTCGACACGACGGTCTCGGGAGGCGACGTACCCGAGGATCCCGGCGGGGAAGAAGGCGAGGCGGGTGTCGATGCCGTCACGCTGCAGCGCATCCTCGTGCATGACAGTAGCGCCGGCGGCGATGCCGGCGGGATCTACAACGGCGCTCCGCTGACCCTGCTGGAGTCCGTGATCTCCGGCAACACCTCCAGCGCCAATGGCGGCGGGCTGTACAACGATGCCGGGGCTCTGGTCCGTGACACCCTGATCGGCTCGGCCGCCGACCTGCCTCACGTCAGCGACAGCACGTTGTACGCGAACGGCAACAACGCCGAGAACGGCGGCGGCGTGTTCGATACCGGGTTCCACACCACGCGCATCGAGCAGAGCGCCGTCAACGGCAACAGTGCGATCGGGGGCGGCGGGATCGCCGCACGCTCGCTCGTTGCGGTCGACATCGAGAATTCCACCGTGAGCGGCAACACGGCGACCGACGTCGGCGGCGGCATCACCACGAACGGCAGCGTGAACCTGCTCAATGCCACGGTGGTGAACAACAGCGCCACCACCGATGCCCCCGGCGGCGGTGCCGGCCTCAACTCGTTCGGCGACGGCACCTACAGCTTCGGCAACACGATCATCGCCGGCAACGAGAAGACCGGCGCCGAGACGACCCTCCTGTCGAACTGCGGCGCTTCCGGCGGAAGCGAGATCCCTCCCGCCGGGACGTTCGAGTCCAATGGGCACAACATCGAGGACGGTGACAGCTGCTCGCTGACGGCGACCGGCGATCTGCCGACCACCGATCCAACCATCAGCTCGGATCCGACCAGCATAGATCCCGACAGCATGGAGCAGGCGCTCACTCCCTTCCACTTCCTGCTCACGGGCAGTCCCGCCATCGACGCGGGCGATGACGCGAACTGCCCCAACAACGACCAGCGCGGCGCCATCCGGCCCGGCGACGGCGACAATGACGGTGCCTTCATCTGCGACATCGGCGCGTACGAGGGCGCGGTCCAGTACCAGGATCTACACATCAACAACCTGGTCGCACCGGACCGCGTCAACGTCGGCGACAACTTCGAGGTGACGGTGGAAGTCCACAACACGGACCCGTCCGCGACCGCCACCGCAACCACGCTCGACGTCAGTCACGATGCGGGGATCGCCGTCTCGGCGGCCGATGCGACCACCGGTACGTGCACGATCGATGGCCCGGGCAACAGTGTCAGCTGCAATCTCGGGGACCTCGGAACCGGCGCGCAGGAAACGGTCACGCTGACCGCCAGCGCCGCATCCCAGGCCGAGTACGGTATCGACGCCTCGGTGGCCACGACCAATGCGGCGGCGAACGACACCGATCCCGCCGAGAACGACTCGGTTTCAGCCACCGTGCGCGCCATCGGGACTGCGGATCTCGGGCTCAGTGCGAGCGCGGACGCCAGCCGCGTGAAGCTGAACCGGAACGTGACACTGAGCTTCCAGGTGGAGAACGCGGGCCCGGACGATGCCACTGCCGTGCGCCTGGCCGGTGCGATTCCGCCGCAGGCCAGCTTCGTATCGGCCACCGCGGACAACGGCGGCACATGCGCCAATCTCAGCGGCACGGTCGTCTGCGAGCTGGGTAACCTACCGCTCGGCGGGCCGGTGGTGAACGTCGACGTCGTGCTCAAGGCGGTGAGCAAGGGCGACGCCACCGCATCGGCGGCCGTCGAGGCGGAGCAGACGGACCCGAACGAGAGCGACAACACCGTCTCGGCCACCGTTCGCTTCGTCAAGGACAGCAGCGATGGCGTGTTCGGCTGCACGCTTGATCCCGGCGCGCCGCTCGATCCGTTGCTCGTCGTGCTGCTGCTGGCGGCAGTGGGCTGGGTCGTCCTGCGACACCGGCGCAGCCCCGGCGAAGACTGATCGCGACACAACGTCGCACACCATGAGGGGCACCCGTTCTGCGGGTGCCCCTCATTCACCGGAACTCCCTACGCGGCCAAGGCCGATCTGCCGACCCCGGATCTGGATCCCTTGCCGCTGTACAAGCGGGCTTGCCCGCGAATTGGGGTGCCGCTCGCACCATGCCCAAACGTATTCGCACCCAAGGCCGCTCCCACAGGAACCCGACCCACCGGCGCTGAATTCCGCCCCGCGTTAGAGAAGCGGGCTTGTCCGCGAATGGCTGTGCCGTTCCACCGCGCGCGGGCTACCCGATCAAAGCGCAAAGCCGATGAACAGGAGACCGTTGTGCGCTGCGTGCTGGATCAGCGGCAACGCCACCCCGCCGAAGCGTTCACGCAGGTAGCCGTAGGCCAGCGAGGGCATCATCACGAGCAGCGCATGCTCGAGGGGGGTGTGGAGGAGATGCAGGCCGCCGAACGCGAGGGTCGTGACGGCGTTGGCCGGACTGATGCCGGCGACGCGGCGACGGAGGGGGCACAATGACAGGAGGCGCCCCTGGAGAAAGCCGCGGAAGAAGAGTTCCTCCAACGCGGGCTGCACGAGTGCGCTGCCCACCAGCATGGGCGCCAGATCCTGCAGCGGCAAGGTCACGTCCCGGCTCCATCCCAGGCCCAGCGCGGCCAGCCCTCCGCCGGCGACCAGCACCAGATTGACGGGATCGATCCAATCGCGCCGGGCAGGCGTCCTGCCCCAGAAGATCCGCGCCAGTCGTCGGCCGGCGCTCGGAATCCTGCCGCGGCCTCGGCGCACAGCAGCGCCGCCTTCCGACCTGCCCGGACCGTCAGGCACGGTCACGGCAAGTCATTGCACGCGGGCCTCTCGAGACACACCAGCCGAGCGCCAGGCCCAGGATCGCGGGAAGGAGCGGGTCGAGCGGCGCCCCCGGCGCATAGCTGCAGCCGAAACGCGATTCAAACACGTCTCGCGCCGGCCGAACCGTGTCCGACCGCAGTTCGTACACCGTGCGGCTCGGGTCGGGTGTATCCCCATACACGATCACGAGACGGCCCGCACTCGGCCCGCTCGACAGACGAACGATCTTCGGTTTATAGGCGCCGCCGTACTCGCTCAGCGCGAGCGGCCCCCCGAGTGCCGCAAGTCGCGCCGCCCCCATCACGAGTCCCGCGCCCATTCCTGTCGCGGCAAGTACTCCACCGCAAATGGCGAAACGCAACCACGGAGTATGTCTTCCGCTCCTGCGCCGCGCAAACGTGCATTTCCTGCGTGCTGTCGGCTTCATGCTGGCAACGGGCTCTCCCCGGCCGGATCCGCCCGGGAGCCCTTCCCCTTGTTTGGATCAGCGGGTCTTCTGCCGGAAAATGTAGGCCCGGCTCGGCGGTAGGGAATTGACGCTCGTCAGGACCACTGCAATCACCTGCTCCCGTGGCGACTGCCGCGTGCGGATCAATGCTCCAGCGAGGGCACAAGCTGAATCATCGACTCGAGGAATTGCATGCAAGATATTGAATGAAAGGACTTCTTGACTCCTCCGTCTCCGTGCTCTCGTTGTCACCCATGGGCTCGGTGTCCTTGGAGAGTCGCGTGACGCCCGTCACATTGCACCGGATTCGCCTTGACAGCAGTTCCGCGTCCACGTAGCTATAGCGCCCGATCATTTGGCTATTTCGCGCTGACTCAGAGCATCTATTTTATTGCGCCGACCGGTATGCTGCGGGCACCGCACGCGATCTTGCATCACGGACGATCGATACCTCGCTGGAATGGAGCACCGCCGCCCTCGCGGGCGCGGATTGCCGTCGAGCCGCCGGTCCTATTCGTGTATCAACGCAGGACGGTCCCCCATGTCCCGATTCCCCCGTCGCACCCGGGTCGCAGCCGCGATCCTGGCAGCTCTTCTCGTCGCCGCATGCGGCGGCACCGGCACTGACTCCTCGCCTTCGGACAACACTTCCGGAAGCAGTACCGGCGGGTCCGGCGGGTCCAGTGGTTCCAGTGGTTCCAGTGGTTCCGGTGGTTCCGGTGGTTCCGGGGGTTCCGGGGGGTCGGGGGGCACGGTGACCGGGGACGGTCCTCTGTACGGCGCAGTCGACAGCAGCCTCGTCGACCGCTTCCGCACGAATTCCCTGTACGTGTTCGCCGGAACGGTCACGCCCGACGATCGCGATGGCGTGGCGCCCGACCCCGTGTCCGTGGTCGCCGTCAAGGAGGCGGACGACGGCTGCTCCTGGTCGTACGACAGCGCGTCGCTCGACCCCGGGCAGTACACCATCGCCCTCACCAGTGACACCGACTCCGACGACCCGGGCGCTGACGACAACCTCACGTTCCGGCGTACCGCACAGGTCGAGATCAAGGACTCGTCCACCAAGGTGCGCAGGGACTTCGACGCCGCCAGTGTCATCCGGGTCGGGCCGACGCGCACCTATACCACCCTGCGTGACGCGGCGGCCGCCGCGAGCGACGGCGACGTGATCGAGGTCGACGCCGCGGTGTACGAGAACGACGTCGTCGTCTGGCGCGCGGACGACATCACAGTGCGCGGTGTCGGCGGCGGCCGTGCTCACATGAAGTCGACCGAGACGATCACCTACCAGTCAGGCAATGACCAGAAGAACGGCAAGGGGATCTGGCTCGTGCGCGGTACGGGCTTCACTGCCGAGAATATCGAATTCTCGGGCGCGAAGGTCACGGACGCCAACGGCGCCGGGATCCGCAACGAAGGGGCCGACCTGGCCGTCTGCAATGGCTACTTTCACGACAACGAGAACGGTATTCTCGGCGGCGCCTATGGCAAGGGCATGCTGATCGAGCATACCGAGTTCGATCACAACGGACTCGGCGAATACGGCCGCACGCACAACATCTATGTCGGTGCCGACAGCAACGGCCCGCTGATCTTCCGCTACAACTACACGCACCGAGCGCACATCGGTCACAATCTGAAGACCCGCGCGCCGGAGAACTACATCCTCTACAACCGGATCATGGACGAGTCGGACGGCGATGCGAGCTACCAGGTGGACGTGCCGAACGGGGGGCTGACGTACCTCATCGGCAACACCATCCAGCAGGGCCCGAATGCGGACAACAGCACGATCGTCAGCTACGGCGCCGAAGGCCTGCGCTCGGGCAGGACCAATGATTTGTTCGCGGTGAACAACACGATCGTCAACGATCGCAGCGGCGGGACCTTCTTCTACATCACCGGGGGGACCTCGGAAGCCCGCCTGGTGAACAACATCCTGGCAGGCAATGCTTCGGTCCTGTCGGGGACAGCCTCGACGAGCTCGAACCTGGTGACGGACGGCGATCCCGGATTCGTCGACCGGGCGGCATTCGACTATCACCTCAATGCGAGTGCCACCGGCGCGATCGACGCCGGCGCCGATCCCGGCACCGGCGCGGGCTACGACCTTGCCCCCGCCCATGAGTACGTGCAGCCCCTGGCGCGGCGCACCCGGCCATCGGATTCGACGCTGGACCGCGGCGCCTACGAGTACGAGCCCTGACCGGGATCGCGCGTCTCCGGGCCGCCGGCCCCGGAGACGCGCGCCTCGTTCACCCGACCACCAGCCCGAGCGCCAGCAGGCCGATCGTCCCGAGTGTCAGGGCCACGTTCCAGCCGAGCACCGGTTCCAGGCGCTTGACGTCGTCGGCCCAGCGGCGGGCGTGCAACGCCAGTGCGGGCGCGGCCAGCCCCGGCACGAGCGCAAGCGCGGCCGCCCACGGCAGATACCCCGACAGCGTTCCGAGCACGAGCGTGCCGAATGCGCCGCCCAGGAAGATGGCGTAGACGACGCTGCTCGCCCGCCGGCCGATCCGGATCGGGAGGTTGCTGCGTCCGGCGTCGCGGTCGGCCTCCACGTCCGGGAACTGATTCAGCAACAGCAGGTTGCTCACGAGGAAGAATGGTACCAGCGAAGCGACGAACGCGCCGGCCGTGTACGATCCGCCGACGACGAACGCCGTCCCCATCACCATCAGCGGCCCGAAACCGAGCCCCGGCGCCACGAGCGACGCCAGCGGCCAGCGCACGATGTGCGTCGAATAGGTCGCGACGAGCAGCAGCCCGAGCAGCCCGAGCGGCAGCAGTCCGGGGCCGCGGAAGTACAGCAGCGCGATTCCGATCGCAACCGTCGCCACCAGTGAAAGGAGCCCGCCCGCCAGGATTGTGCCGGCCGCGCCGGGCTGTCCGGGGAGACTGCCGCTGCCGCCGCTGAACGGTGTCCGCTCGGTGTGGAAGTCCAGCCCGCTGCGGAAGTCCTCGTACTCGTTGAGCATGTTGACGCTCACGTGGGCCAGCAGGGCCCCGAGCAAAATCAGCCCGAGCAGCAGGTAGCGGGGGGCGGAGTCGGCGCCACTGTCGGCATCGGCGACGGCCATGCCGAGCAGGACGCAGGCAGGCGTGAGAACGAGGAAGTTCGGGCGCACGGTGCCCGCGAGGACGGCGATCCGGGAACTCACTGATCGGGGTTTCCTTGTCGGGCGCAGGGATGCATTGCGTCCGGCGTCGGGTTTTGTTTGCGCGCCGTCCGGCTGACGGCGCGCCTTGTTCTCCAGTGCACCTTATGCCACCCGTCGCCAGCGGGCCAACGCGGTACATGACCCAGAACAAGTTTCGAATGGTCGCGGTTGCGTATCCTTGTGCCGGTCACCCTCGGCCAGGCGGCAGCACCGTGGCGCCGCCGGCTGGTGAAGCAGAGCGCCGGCCTCTACATTAGGGAGGATCGAGTTGAGTTGCACGGGGATCGTCCCGGAGTGCGCCCATCGTTCCCGATCCGACTGCACGGAGGGCGCGACAGGCCTCGACGGCGCCGTCGAGGCCGATGACCGAGGAACCGGAACAGCGCATGGAAAGGAGCGTCGATCACGGCCGCGCAGCGCTCGTTCCCAATGAGGACGCCGGGGATGCCGCGTCGGCCGCCCCGGCCCTGGTGGGACGAATCACGGAGGTCCACGGACCGGTCGTGGTCATACGCTGCGACACGCTGCCGCCGCTGAGGCGGGCGCTTCGTGCGCGCCTCGACGACGATGTCTACCTGTTCGAGGTGCACCAGCATCTCGACGAGCATCACATCCGCGCGATCACGCTGCACGAAACCTCGCGGCTGCGCCGTGGGCAGCCTGTCGAGGACACCGGCGCTCCGTTGCACGTCCCCGTGGCGCCCGCCTGCCTCGGGCGGCTCCTCAACGTCTTCGGCGAACCGCTGGACGGAGAAGCGCCATTCGAGCCGAAAGCCTATCGCGACGTGCATGGCCACGCGGTTCCGCTTGCCGAGACCGTGGGCGCGGGCGAGATCCTCGCGACGGGCATCAAGGCCATCGACCTGTTGTGCCCATTCGTTCGCGGCGGCAAGACCGGGCTGTTCGGCGGCGCGGGCGTCGGCAAGACCGTGCTCGTGATGGAATTCATGCACGCCATCGCCGCGTTGCACGAAGGCGTCTCGGTATTCGCCGGCGTCGGCGAGCGCATCCGCGAGGCGCACGAGCTGTGGCACGGCATGCGCGATGCGGGTGTCATGCCGCAGTCGCTGCTGGTGTTCGGCCAGATGGACGAGTCGCCCGGCGTACGCTTCCGTGTGGGCCTGACGGCGCTGACCTACGCCGAATACCTGCGCGACGAGACGGAACGCGAGGTGCTGTTCCTGATGGACAATGTGTTCCGCTTCGTCCAGGCGGGCAGCGAGGTCTCCAGCCTCCTCGGCCGCATGCCGGCGACCGTCGGCTACCAGCCGACCCTGTTGAGCGAGGTCGCCGAGATGGAGGAACGCATCCTGTCCACGCGCTCCGGCGCGGTCACCTCCGTGCAGGCCGTGTACGTGCCGGCGGACGACATGACGGATCCCGCGGTCAGCGCCATCCTAGGGCACCTCGACACCACGGTCATCCTGTCGCGCGCGCAGGCCGGCAAGGGCATCTACCCTGCCCTGGACCCGCTGCGCTCGGCGACCCGGCTGATGGACCGCCAGACGCTCGGTGACCGCCACTACACGGTCGCCGAAGATGTCCGCGAGCACCTTGCGCGCTACCACGAGCTCGAGGACATCATCGCCATGCTCGGGATCGAGGAGCTGTCGCAGAAGGACCAGCAGATCGTCCGCCGCGCTCGCCGCCTCCAGCAGTACCTCACCCAGCCGTTCCACGTCACCGCCGGGCACACCGGACGGGAGGGCGTTTCGGTGGAACTGGCCGACACGCTGGACGACTGCGAAGCCTTGCTTCGGGGCGAGCTCGACGCGGTGTCCGAAGAACGGTTCTACATGCGTGGCACGTTGATGGAACTCCGCTCATGACCGCCATGGTCCTCGACCTGCGCAGTCCCGCGCGCACCGAGCGAATCGAGGGCGTGCGCTCCTTCGTCGGGCGGGATGCGAGCGGCAGTTTCGGCCTCCTGCCCGGGCACGAGCGCCTGCTCACCGTGCTCGTGCTCGGCCTGGCGCGGTTTCGCCTGGAAGACGCCGCGTGGCACTACCTGGCGGTTCCCGGCGCGGTGCTCGACGGCGAAGCCGACCGGATCGTCCTCGCCACACGGCACTACCTGCTGGATACCGACTACGACCGCATCAGCCGGCGGCTCGACGAGGAGATCGCGCGCGAGGAGAAAGACGCACGAGCGCTCCGGTCCAGCCTGTCGCGCATGGACGAAGAGCTGCTGCGGCACCTCTGGGAAACGGGGGCCGAGTCATGGTGAACGACCCCGAGGAACGCGATCGCTTGCGCGACAGCATCGAGCGTGAGGCGCGGCGCATCGACCGGGCCCGGCGCGAGCGCCACGCCTGGCTCGCCCACACCACGTACATCGGCACGCTCGGTCTCGTGATGGTGCTACCGATCGTGGTGGGCGCCTACGTCGGACGCTGGCTCGACGAACGCCTGGCGGGCTATTCAGTCGACTGGACGATCAGCCTCATCTGCATCGGGATCGCGATTGGCGCGCTCAACGTCTACTTCCTGATCCGGGATACCGATGGACGCTGGTGAACTGGGCGACACGGTGGTCTTTGCCATCGGACCGGTCGCCGTCGACACGACCGTGCTCACGACGCTCGGCGTGCTCGTGCTGGTGCTGGCCGTGCTGTGGCCGGCGGGCCGGCGCCTGCGCCTGGAGCCGGGCATGTTCCAGACCGTGCTCGAGACGATCGTCGAG